>Ga0224523_1000097_pt1 | contig 60021 bp, 60 predicted proteins | sample CFST50metaG_FD_182732 | JGI IMG/M metagenome (GOLD analysis project Ga0224523, IMG submission 182732) | Peat soil microbial communities from Stordalen Mire, Sweden - C.F.S.T50 | ecosystem: Environmental > Terrestrial > Soil > Wetlands > Peat | place: Sweden: Norrbotten County, Stordalen Mire... | reverse complement strand
TCTTGACCTCGGTTCCGGCCGACGACCCGCGCATCGCCAAATACGAGCTCTACTTGGCTGACCTGTACGCGGGCAAGCACTTCTTCCTGCGCCTCCAGGAGCTCGAAAAGGACTCGCAGGCGCAGGCGGGCAGCGGCGACGGCCAGCAGGTGGGCGCTGGCGCCCGTTCGTTTGGCCCGGAGATCAACGCCAGCTTCCTCAAGGCGGCCGAGCACTACGCAGTGGCTTCGCAGGTTGCGGGCTTCGAAAAGGGCGACGTCGTGCTCATGGGCCTGGGCGTTCTGCTCGAGGCGAACGGCATGGAAGCCCGGGCTCGTGCGGTTTTCGATCGGCTGGTGAAGAAGTACCCGAATTCCAAGGCCGCCAAGGAAGTGCTGTCCGGGGACGTGACCAAGACCGAAGACGCGGGCAAGGGGCCGGAATAGAATCTCTACCCGCAACCCCACCGATTTTCGCCGCTGGTTTCCCAAACCGAAACTGCGCCAACCCTGATCTACGAAGCTGGCGCGGAGTCCTCTTCGGGCTGGACGCCGTGGCCGACCGCTGGCTTTTCACCAATCAAGCGGTAGCGTCTAAGCTTGCGGTAGAGCGTTGCCGAGCCGATCTGGAGCTGTTCGGCGGTGTGGGTCTGATTCCCATCGTTCAATTTCAGAGCCGCAAGGATGTAGTCTTTCTCAACTTCATCGAGTGGCCGCACCGTCCCCTTGCTGGCCACCGGTTTGGCAAACGCCCGGCGGATCTCCTCGGGCAAGTCTTCGAGTTCCACGCGACTCCCGCGGGCGAGCGCGACGGCGCGTTCCATGGCGTTCTCGAGTTCGCGCACGTTGCCCGGCCACTCGTAGCGCAAGAGCTGATCGGCGGCGGCGGGGGCCAGGCTGGAGATTTTGCGTCTCATCCGTAGTGCCGATTCCCCTAGCAGCACCCGGGCCAGCGGCAGGACGTCGTCCCGGCGCTCGCGCAGCGGCGGCACATGCAGCTCGACCACCTTGAGCCGGTAGTACAGGTCCTGCCGAAACGTTCCGCCTGCCACCCCGTGGGCCAGATCGCGGTTGGTGGCAGCCACCACGCGCACGTCGATCCGTCGGCTCTTGTTTTCGCCCACGCGCCGGATCTCCCGCTCTTGCAGGGCGCGCAGAAGCTTGACCTGCATGCCGGGCGAGACCTCGCCCACTTCGTCGAGCAGCAAGGTTCCGCTGTTGGCCGCCTCGAACAGGCCGGGCCGGTCCGAGGTCGCGCCGGTGAATGCACCGCGCGCGTGCCCGAAGAGCTCACTTTCCAGCAGCGTCTCCGTGATGGCACCGCAGTTGACCGCAATGAACGGTCCCGCCGCGCGGGTTGACTCCTCGTGCACCAGCCGCGCGATGCGCTCCTTGCCGGCTCCGCTCTCGCCGGTGAGAAGCACGGTAGAATCGACCTTGGCCACCCGGCGGGCCAGGTCCACCAGCTTCCGCATCGCCGGGCTTTGCGCGATGGTTCCCAACGGCTCCTCGACCTCACGAGCCACGCGCACCAGCGCCCGGCGGTGTTCGTCAAGCTTCCGCTCGGCCGCTTTCAACGTCTCGGTGACCCGCTCGAGCGAAACATCGAGGCACTCTTTGAGGCGGTTCGGCTTGAAGAAGTGCAGCTCCTCGGCGCGTTCGTCACCCCATTCCTCGCGCGTGCGGCCGAAAAGGTGGCAAGCCGCATCGCCTTTGCCCATGCAGCGGTCTTCCAAGACGAATATCTCTTTGCCAGCGATACGGCTGAGGTAACCGCTGGTCAGCCCGCAGATGGTCCAGCACATCGGTGCATCGGCGCGACCGAAATGCAGGAGATGTTGCTCCGCCTCGTAGCTGGCGACCAGCATCACGCCCTCCTTGGAGAGCGGGCCCTTGCTCTCCGGCTCGACGCCGAAAAGGCCTTCCAAGGCGTGGATGCGGGTGCCCGCCAGGCTCCAGTCTGCCGCATTGGTCCACTTGAACTCGGCCTGCATAGCCTCGGCCATGCGCCAACCATGCGCGAATCCGAACTGGGTCAGAACCGTACGCGCAGCATTGAGGCCGAAATTCTCGACCAAATACTTGCGCAAGAGCCCCATTGCGACCGCGTCAAGTAGGATTGCACGCTGGCCGGCAAAGCGAATCACGCCGCCCTCCGGGTCCAGTTCCAGTAGCTCCTTATGGTCCAAATCATCCACTCGCATACGCCCAACCTCCCCTTCACATTGGATGACCTTGTACTTCATTTAGATTGGTCTGGCCAACGCTTTCGACTGCAACTGATGCAAGTGCTTGAATATATGCGCATCTAATTGATGGCACCAAAGCTGCATCATCCATCTGCGGAGCCGCGAAGCATGGAAAAGGCACAAGAAGACCTGGGCAGACTGGAAACCCAGCTGAAGCAATGGGGCGCAAGACTCGACGAGTTCGTCGCCAAAACCGATAGGGCCGGCACCACGGCCAGGATCGACAATCGCAAGCGAATCGACGAGCTGAGAGCGAAGTGCCAGGCCGCGCAGTCGAAGCTCGATGAGGTCAGAACCGCGGGCAGCGAGAGGTGGGAGTATTTCAAGAACGGCGTAGAGAGCGCATGGGGAGAGCTTGAAATCGCTTTCAAGAAACTAAGCAACTAGCTGGGAAAGGGGTGAGAAGATGTTGTGGACAATTGCTGTACTCCTGATCGTTCTGTGGGGTCTGGGACTGGTGACCTCGTACACCATGGGTGGGTTCATTCACATCCTCCTCGTGGTCGCCGTGGTTGTGATCCTGGTTCGGATCATCCAAGGACGCCGGGTGCTTTGAGTCTCCACTACGACGTCGTAGTCAACACAGCAACCTACGACGGGGAGCGCGCCGAGGCCGTGGCGTTGATGGCCTACCTCCCCAAGTTCGGCGCGTGGCCGCTGACCGCACAGGCCCTGACAGGGGAGCCGCTTGCGGAGCTCGCTCGCAGCCTGCCGCCAAGGGACTTCATGATGAATAGGGTGTAGCCGCCCATGCCCAAGCCGTCCCTCGACCTCGGCGGGTTTGCTGGTCTCAATGAGGGCGAGGCTCGTGTGAAGTTCGAACAGCAGGGGCCGAACGAGATCCCCGCGCAGAGGAAGCGTGGCCTGTTGGCGATCGTGCTCGAAGTCGCCCGCGAGCCCATGTTCATCATGCTGGTCGTGGCCGGCAGCGTCTATCTAACCCTGGGAGAGACGAGCGATGCGCTCTCGCCCAACATCGCGCTTTGGTGTGTCCTCGGAGGGACCGTCACACTCTTGCCACTGGTTCTGCTGCTGCCGTTTGCGCAGCGGATATTTCACTTCGCCCCGATTCACGCCCGCGCTCTGGTGCTCAGCATCGTGGCCGGTCTTGCGTGTGTACTTTGGTTTGATCTGCTCAAGCTCGGCAAGCGGTGGCTGCAACCACACCTCACGAAAGGCGCGGCGCCGAGGTAACCGGCAAAGTTGGGTGGAACAGGATTTCTCATGGCCAACACGAGATGCGCTTTTCGCGTTCTTGGCGTGGCCCTTGCGGCGGTTCTGATCGGCGAGGGCTGTGGGAAGGTGTCTGGTCGATCGGTCAGTCTGCTCGGATCCACGTCGATCCAACCCTTTGCGGAGGTCCTGGCGGAGCAGTACACGAAGAAGAACCCCGGTCACTTTGTGGAGGTGCAGGGAGGCGGCTCGACCGCCGGCTTGCAGGCGGTGGACAATGGGCTTGCGGATATCGGCATGTGCTCGCGTGAGCTCACAGCAGAGGAGACACGCCAGTTCACGCGCATCCTTGTTGCCCGTGACGGTCTCGCCATTGTGGTTAACGCCGACAACCGCGTGACCAAGCTCTCGATCGAAAAGATCCGTGCCCTTTTCGCAGGAAGGCTCACGAATTGGCGGGAGGTTGGCGGCCAGGACGGCCCTGTTCGGCCCATCACGCGCGAGGAGGGCTCCGGCACCCGCGAGAGTTTCGTGCGGCTAGTGATGGGCAAGGAACGCATTTCTCGGCGCGCCTTGACTCAGGAGTCCAACGGCGCAGTCAAAGAGTTGGTCAAGGGGGATCCTGCGGCCATCGGGTACATGTCGCTCGGGCTGGTGGACAACGAGATCGGGGCCGTGGCCGTCGAGGGCGCACCGCCCACCACCGACAACGTGCTCGCGGGCCGCTACACCCTGGTCCGCCCGCTGCTGTTCGTCACCAAGGGCGCCGCCAGTCCCGCGGCGCAAAGCTTCGTCGATTTCGTGCTTTCACCCGCAGGGCAGAGACTGCTTGAAAAGGAAGGGCTGGTGAGGGCCCGATGAAGCGAGACAAGTTGATCGGCTCGGTGCTGCTCGTGGTGGCGCTTTCCGCTATCTCGGGGCTCGCTCTCATCGCCGCTTTCATCTTCCGGGAGGGTGTGCCGATCATCCTGCGGGTGGGCGCGGGGCAGTTCTTCTTTTCCACGGACTGGGAACCGAGTCTCGGGCACTTCGGTATCCTATCGATGATCGGCGGCTCACTCGCGGTCACCGCGGGTGCGGCGGTCATCGGCGTCGTCTTCAGCCTGGGTCTCGCCGTCGTACTCACCCAGTTCGCCCCTCCCGGGCTCACGGCGGCCTTGAAACCGGCCATCGAGCTTTTGGCGGGAATTCCTTCCGTTGTCTACGGGTTCGTCGGCGTGGTCACGCTGGTGCCGCTCATCCGCCACCTGCTGGGAGGGCCGGGCCTTTCGGTGCTGGCTGCCTCGATCGTGCTTGGGATCATGATCTTGCCGACCATCACCAGTATCGCGATCGATGCCTTGCAGGCGGTGCCACGGTCCTACGTCGAGGGCTCGATTGCTCTGGGCGCCACGCGGTGGCAGACCGTCACCATGGTCCTTTTGCGAGCAGCGCGGTCCGGTCTCGTGGCCGCCGTGATCCTCGGAATGGGTCGGGCCATCGGAGAGACGATGGCCGTGATCATGGTGGCAGGCAACGCCCTGGCTCTTCCGCACAGCCCACTCGACCCCGTGCGCACGCTGACCAGCAACATCGCACTCGAAATGGGTTATGCCTCAGGGGATCATCGCCAGGCGCTCTTTGCGACGGGCGTCACGCTTTTCATCATCATCACGTTGCTCAACACCGCCGCGCTTGCAGTGTCGCGCCGGCGCGCCGGTAGGAGGCGGGTCGGGTGAGGGTTTCGCCGGCCAACACCCAAGTCGTCGCCGTGGGCTTCATGTGGGCGCTCGCCGCGATCACGTTCGCCGTGCTGGTCTTCATCCTCGCGTTCATCCTCGCGCACGGCTTGCCCCACGTGACGTGGAGCTTTCTCACGCAGTCTCCGACCAGTATGGGACGCGAGGGCGGCGTCTTTCCCATGATCGTTGGCACCATCCTCGTCGCAGGACTGGCGGTGCTGGTGGCAGCCCCGATCGGCGTGGCCACCGCGGTCTACCTGACCGAATACACGCGAGAAGGGCGGTTGACCACAGTGATCCGCTTCGGAGCGGACTGTCTGGCCGGCGTTCCCTCGATCATCTTCGGGCTCTTTGGCTTCGTCTTCTTCGCGATCACCCTGGGGATGGGGCTTTCCGTTCTTTCAGGCTCGCTCACTCTCGCGCTCATGGTGCTGCCGACCATCATCCGCACCAGCGAGGAGGCGATTCGCGCCGTGCCCTACGCCTACCGGGAGGTCAGCTTCGGTCTCGGCAGCACCCGCTGGCAAACAGTCATCTATGTGGTCCTACGTTCTGCCCTCCCGGGCATTTCCACTGGTATCGTGTTGTCGCTCGGTCGAAGCATCAGCGAAACCGCAGCCGTGATGCTGACCGCGGGCTCTGCCCTCCGTCTGCCGCGTTCGCTGTTCGATTCCTCGCGCACGCTTGCGCTGCACTTCTACATTCTCGCTCGCGAAGGGATCTCGATGCCGAATGCCTACGCGACAGCGTCCGTTCTCATCATCGCCATCTTGGCGCTCAACCTGCTCTCCTACTGGCTGATGCGCCGGTTCGTGGCCAAGGTGGGGCGGTAGTCATGCAGGCGCCGAAGATCCAGGTGCACGGTTTCACCGCCTGTTTCGACGGAAAGCCGGCCGTCAGGAACCTCGACCTGGAGATCTTCCCGCACGAGCGTCTCGCCATTATCGGACCGGCCAGCAGTGGCAAGACGACCTTCTTGCGCTCCCTCAATCGCCTGAACGATCTTGACCCCGGCTTCACCCACAGTGGAGAGATCCTGCGCGACGGCAAGAACATCTACGATACGGACGTGGATGTCGCCGAGCTTCGCCGCAAGATCGGCATGGTCTACGCCGTGCCCGTGCCGCTGCCGTGGTCGATCTACGACAACCTGGTCTATGGCCTACGGCTGGCCGGCGTCCACGATCGCGCCATTCTGGACGAACGGGTGCAGGCAGCCCTCGGGTACGCCGTGCTGTGGGACGAGGTCAAGGACCGCTTGCGCGAGCCGGCCAGCGTCCTCTCAGGTGGCCAGCAGCAGCGGCTGTGCATCGCCCGGGTGCTGGTGCTCGATCCCGACGTGCTCATTCTGGATGAACCCTGCTCCGGCCTCGATCCAATCTCCACCGGCAAGATCGAGGACGCGCTGGTGGCTCTCAAGGAGAGAACCTCCATCGTGCTGGTCACCAACAACACCAAGCAGGCCGCCCGGGCCTCCGACCGCACGGCGTTCTTTCTGCTCGGGGACCTTGTCGAGGTCGGCCCGACCGCGCAGCTCTTCACCAAACCGACCCAGAAGAAAACCAACGACTACCTGGTGGGGCATTTCGGATAGGAACGACGAATGGCGAGCAAACTGCAAACCCAGGGATTGAACCTCTACTATGGGAAGTTCCGCGCTCTGCTGGACGTGAACCTCTCGATCCAACCGCGCATGATCACGGCCATCATCGGCCCTTCGGGATGCGGCAAATCCACCCTGCTTCGCTGTTTCAATCGAATGAACGATCTCGTCAAAGGTGTGCGCGTCGCTGGCCGGGTGCTTCTCGACGGAGCGGACATTCTCGGGCCTGCCACGAACCTGTCGCTGCTGCGTCGGCGGGTAGGCATGGTTTTCCAGCGACCGAATCCCTTCCCGCTGTCGATCATCGACAATGTGACGTACGGCCTGCGCGTTCACGGAGAGACACGTCGTTCGCGTCTACTGCCGGTCGTCGAATCAAGCCTGCAGGCCACCGGACTGTGGGATGAGCTGAAGGACAGGCTGAATGCGTCCGCGCTCGACCTTTCGCCTGAGCAGCAGCAAAGACTCTGCCTCTCGCGTGTCGTGGCCGTCCAGCCCGAGGTGCTGCTCATGGACGAGCCTTGTTCGGCTCTCGACCCGATCGCCACCGAACGCGTCGAAGACCTCATGCGGGAGTTGGCCGGCCAATACACGATCGTCATCGTGACCCACAACATGCAGCAGGCCGCACGGGTGGCGTCCCAGACTGCCTTCATGCTGCTGGGCGAATTGCTGGAGTTCGGCCCGACGCTGAACGTGTTCGAGAACCCGAAGGACAAACGCACCGAGGACTATGTGTCCGGGCGATACGGATGAAGAAGTCTGATTTTGCTGGAAGGACGAACCATGGCCAGACACCTGCAGCAGGAGATTGAGAAGCTCAAGAGCAAACTTCTCACGCTCGCGACGAACGCGAAGGACGCGGTCGAGAAAGCGGTGAAGTCTGTCGACGAGCGCGACGCCGGTCTCGCACAGACCGTCGTCGACGGCGACCTGACGATCGACCGCGCCGAGGTGGACCTAGAGGAGGATTGCCTGAAGATCCTCGCGCTTTACCAGCCGGTAGCGACCGACCTGAGGCTCATCGTCAGCGTGATGAAGATCAACAACGACATCGAGCGCATCGGGGACCTCGCGGTGAACATCGCCGAGCGAGCGCTCTTCCTCTGCACCGAGCCGCCCATTGAGGCCCCCTCGGACCTCGCCGAGATGCGGACCAAGGCGCTCGCGATGTTGATCGGAAGCCTGGATTCGCTGGTGCGGCAAGATACCAAACGCGCCCGTGCGGTGCGCACCGGGGACGATGAGGTCGACGACCTCAATCGCCAGGTCTTCAGGGAGTTCTCGGCCGCAGTCCGCAAGAACCCCGACCACGTCGAGTGTCTCTTGAGCTATCTCTCGGTCGGCCGGCACCTCGAGCGCATCGCCGACTATGCCACCAACATCGCCGAGGACGTCATCTACCTGATGGAGGGAGAGATCGTGCGGCACAAGCCGACGCTCCCGGAAGGGTAACGTGAGAGCGCGCGAACAACCCGACGGCTCCACGGAAGCCCCGAAGTCCCCTTCGCGGACAACCTTGCGTGGCCTGGATTGGCTCAATTTCCTCCTCGCTGACGTGCAGACAGGGGTGGGGCCATTTCTCGCCATCTACCTGGCTGGCTACAAGTGGAATGAAGAGCGGGTCGGGCTGGCGCTCACGGTCGGCGGGATCGCAGGAATCCTCATGCAGACGCCGGCTGGCGCGCTGGTTGACCTTCTTCGATCGAAGCGAGCGCTGGTCGGGCTGGGCGTGGCCGCTCTGGCTGCGGGAGCGCTGCTGATCGCACTGCTTCCATCATTCTGGCCCGTCATGGGCGCCCAGGTTCTGATCGGCGGCACCTCCAGCGTCTTCATTCCGGCCATCTGTGCGATGTCGCTCGGGATCGTCGGACATGCCGCATTCGACGCCCGGCAAGGTCGCAATCAGACCTTCAATTCGGCAGGCAACGTGACGGCCGCTGTGTTGATGGGCCTCCTCGGCTACCTGGTTTCCAACCGGAGCATCTTCTTCTTCGTCGTAGCTCTGGCTCTCCCTACCATTCTCGTCCTGCTTCTGATCAGACCCACCGAGATTGACTACGAAGTCGCCCGTGGCGCGAATGACGGTGAGAAGAGTGGCAAGGCGGAAAGCGTCTGGATGCTCTTTCGGGATCGCCCCCTGGTCATCTTCTTGGTCTGCGCGGTGATGTTCCACTTTGCCAACGCCGCTATGTTGCCGCTGCTGGGCGAGCTACTGGCAAAGGGTCAAGGGCGAAGCTCTATGCTTTTCATGTCAGCCTGCGTGGTCACAACCCAATTCGTCATCACGCTGCTCGCGTCTTGGTCGGGACAGAAAGCTGGAACCTGGGGTCGCAAGCCACTTCTCCTGATCGCGTTCGGCGTACTTCCTATTCGTGGCATTCTTTACACACTCACCTCAAATACAGAGCTGCTCGTGGCCATTCAGGTTCTCGACGGCATTGGGGCCGGGATCTTCGGCGTCGTATCCGTGTTGGTGATTGCCGATCTGACCCGCGGCACTGGCCGGTTCAATCTCACGCTGGGAGCCATCACCACGGCCGTTGGTATCGGCGCATCCCTGAGCCAAGTCATTGCCGGTGGCATCGTTCACCGCATGGGCTCTCATGCCGGGTTCCTGTTTCTAGCGGCTGTGGCGTCGGCGGCCTTTGCCATTCTCTATTTCCTGATGCCCGAGACGCGCAACCTACGCTTGGCAAGCAAGTGACAGCCACCGTGCGCGTTGTTGTCACGCTGATTGTTTTCGCGACCATGCTCGCTCTCGTCGTCGTGCGCCCGCGGCGATGGAGCGAGGCTTGGTGGACGATGCTCGGGGCAGTGGCGATGCTAGCCTTTGGCCTGGTGTCGCCGCGCCAAGCTCTCGGCGCGACGCTCGCCGGGAAGAACGCTCTGCTCTTTCTTCTCTCGCTGCTTGCGCTATCTCTGCTCGTCGGCAAGAGCGGCTTCTTCGATTGGGCCGCGCTTCGATGCGCGCGCATCGCGAAAGGCAACGCGCGGTCACTCTACCGAAACGCCTTCGTGCTCGGCGCGATCGTCACGGCGATACTGTCCCTCGACACCACAGCGGTCATTCTTACGCCCATCATGCTGGCCTTGGTGAAGAGGCTCAGACTCCCAGCGGCACCCTATATCGTACTGTGTGCATTGGTGGCAAACGTTGGCTCGCTGCTGCTCCCGATTAGCAATCTGACGAACATTCTCTTCGCGGACGCCTTTCACCAGACCTTCGCCGCGTTCGCGGTGCGAATGGTCGCGCCGCAGATCGTTGCGCTCGCCACCACATACGCTCTGCTGCGTTGGCAGTTTCGCCGCCACATCGGGGAGTACTTCGACAGCGAGTCGCTTCCGGATCCGGCCAGTGTGGTGCCAAATCGCTCCTACTTCCTGACTTGCGTGAGCGTCTTGGTCGTGGTGCTCATTGGCTATTTCCTCGCGCCGCTCCTCGGGATCGAGGCCTACGTGATCGCCTTTGCGGGCAGCGGCGTGCTCGCGCTCGTCGGCGCAGCCAGCGGGCGCGTGCGCATTCGAGCAGCCGGCGAGCTTTCCTGGGGCGTGTTCCCTTTCGTCGTCGGGCTCTTCATTGCCGTGCAGGCGCTCGAAAATCTGGGCATCGTCGGCCTGTCGTCCGGATGGCTTGTCCACATGAAATCGGGTTCGCCCGAGAAGCTCCTCGCTGCCGCGGGGGCAACCGCGTTCGCCTCGAATATCATGAACAACCTTCCGGCGGCGCTGATCGCACGAAGCGTGCTTCTGACTTCCCACTCCGATACCGGCACGGTCCTCGCCGCCCTGGTCGGAGCCGATGTCGGGCCGATCATCACTCCTTTCGGCTCGCTCGCAACCATGCTCGTCATCGCGCTCGCGCGGCGTGAAGGGCATGAGGTGCACACCGGGCGGTTCGTGATACTCGGTCTATGGGTGGCGCCGGTGATCCTCGTCGCGACGACGCTTACCCTGGCTCTCGCACTTTCGCTGGCTCGATGACAGCCGCGAAGGCATCAAAGGATCACGTGAGCCCCGGCCATGACATGTCGAAGCGTATGGGCGGGCGCGGCTGGTCCGGGTGTGCCATAGACAAGGGCGATGAGCGAGAAGGTCGGGCCGACCGTGCGTAAGTGGATGGCGCGGCTGCGCGGGAACAGCCTCGCTGACCGCACCCGGGCCGATGATCCGCCTCTGCGAGCCGAGCTGTTCAGCGCCGACCAGATGAGGCAGCATGGACGGACCCTGGCGGGAGCGCACGAGTTGGCGCGACGATGGGCACCGGATCGCTTGCTCGCGCGGCTGGCCGACAATGAACGAATCCTCACCGAAGCGTGCAAGCTACTGACCGAGGCCCTGGCCGCCGACCGTCGCATCGTCCCGGCGGGGGAATGGCTGCTCGACAACTTCTACCTGATCGAGGAACAGATTCGCACGGCCAGGCGACACCTGCCCGAAGACTACAGCCGGGAGTTGCCTCGTCTGAGCAGCGGCCCATCGGCGGGGCTTCCGCGCGTGTACGACATCGCTCTCGAAACCATCTCGCATGGCGATGGACGGGTGGATCCAGAGGGTCTGACGGGGTTCGTGGCGGCCTACCAAACCGTGACCGCGCTCAAGCTGGGCGAGTTGTGGGCCATTCCCATCATGTTGCGCCTGGCTCTCATCGAGAATCTGCGGCGCGTGGGTGCGCGAGTCGCCGCTGCGCGGATCGATCGCGACCGAGCCGCCTTCTGGGCTGAGCAGATGGCGGCGGTGGCCAAGAAGGATCCCAAAAGCCTGATCCTGGTGACCGCGGACATGGCGCGGGCCAACCCGCCCATGGCCAGTGCGTTCGTCGCGGAGCTTGCGTTGCGACTGCAGGGACTCAGCCTGACCCTGCCACTCACTTGGCTCGAGCAGCGGCTCTTCGAGTCCGATCTGACCATCGAGCAGGTGGTGCACGCGGAGAACCAGCAACAGTCGGCCGACCAGGTTTCCATCAGCAACAGCATCGGCAGCCTGCGCATCCTCGATGCGACGGACTGGCGCAAGTTCGTTGAGAGCATGAGCGCGGTCGAGCAGACCCTACGCCAGGATCCTGCCGGCATCTACCCAGGGATGGACTCCGCCACGCGGGACCACTACCGCCGCACCGTGGAGACCATCGCGAGACGCAGCCCGCTCGCCGAGAGCGAGGTGGCGCGCCAGGCGATCCGTCTGGCCCAGGCAGGCACCGGCCCGAGCGACGAACGCACCCAGCACGTCGGCTTCTATTTGATCGACCAGGGGTTGCCGCAACTGGAACGGGCGGCGCAAGCAAACGGTTCCATCGTGGGGGTCTTGCGCGGGCCGAGTGGCCGATTCCCCTTGCTCATCTACCTGGGCGGAATCCTGCTGCTGGCGAGCATCGGCACGGGCGGCCTGTTGGCCCGGGTGGCCGCCGATGGGGAACACAGGGCAATCCTGATTCTGGTTGGGATCCTTGCAGCCCTGTGCACCAGCCAACTGGCCGTGGCGCTGGTCAACTGGCTGGCGACCCTGCTGGCGACACCGCACCTTCTGCCCCGCATGGACTACTCCGAGGGAATCCCGGCGCAAGCGCGCACCCTGGTCGTGATTCCCACCATGCTGTCCACCGCCGCGGGGATCGCCGACCTGGTTGAAGCGCTGGAAGTCCGATTTCTCGCCAACCGGGACGAGAACCTACGCTTCGCCCTCGTGACCGATCTGCTGGATGCTCACGCGGAGACGCTGTCCGAGGACGAAGCGCTGGTGTCGTTGGCCAGAAAGAAGATCGAAGAGCTGAACGTGCACTACGGCAGCCCGAACGGTGCCCCGTTCCTTCTCTTGCATCGCCCCCGGCGCTTCAACCCGCGCGAGCGCTTGTGGATGGGTTACGAACGCAAGCGCGGCAAGCTGGCGGCCCTGAACGCTTTGCTGCGAGGCCGCGCCCCGGATGCCGATTTCTCGCTGGTGGTCGGCAACACGGCTGATCTGCAGCAGGTCAAGTACGTAATCACCCTGGACACGGACACCCAGTTGCCCCGCGACGCCGCCAGGCAATTGGTCGGGGCCATGGCCCACCCCCTGAATCGGCCGCGTTTCGACCCGCGCTCGCAACGAGTCTGTGCCGGCTACGGGATCCTGCAGCCGCGCATGGCCGAGAGCCTGTCGGGTGCGAATCGCTCGCGCTACGCGCAGTTGTGGGGGAGCGAGCCGGGACTCGACCCGTACACCCGCGCCGTCTCCGACGCGTACCAGGATCTCTTCCAGGAGGGATCCTTCAGCGGCAAAGGCATCTACGAGGTCGATGCTTTCGAGCGCGCCCTGGCCGGCCGATTTCCCGAAAACCGCATCCTGAGTCACGATCTAGTCGAAGGTTGTTACGCGCGCGCGGGGTTGCTCACCGACGTGCAGCTCTACGAAGAGTACCCGCCGCGCTACCGAGCCGACGTGAGTCGCTGTCACCGGTGGATCCGCGGCGATTGGCAGATTGCGCGCTGGCTGCTGCCGTGGGTTCCCGTGCGTGACCCCGCTGCGCGCTGGCAGAAGAATCCGCTCTCTCTGCTCGCGCGCTGGAAGATTCTCGACAATCTCCGGCGCAGCCTGGTGCCGGCGGCCGCGACTGCCTGGTTGCTGCTCGGCTGGACGTATCTGCAACGGCCCTGGTTCTGGACCCTCGCGTTGCTCGGGGTCGTGCTCATTCCTCCCGCCGCCGCTTCGCTCCTGGATCTGCTACGCAAGCCCAAGGATGTGCTGCTGGTGCAGCACTTGGCCGGGTCAGGCCGTTCGGCCGCCAGGCGGTTTGCTCAGGCGGGCTTTGCCTTTGCGTGCCTGCCCTACGAGGCCTACTTCAGCCTCGATGCCATCGTGCGCGCGACCTTCCGGGTGTTGGTCAGCCACCGGCGGCTATTGGAATGGAGTCTTTCGAGCGACGTGAAGGTCAGTCGCCGCACCAATCTCGCCACCTCCTTTCGCACCATGGGTATTGCCCCCGCGCTGTCCGCAGCGGCGGCGCTCTGGCTGTTCACCTTTCGGCCCAGTGCCCTTGCCCTGGCCGCGCCCATCCTGGCCATTTGGTTCACCAGCCCGGTCCTGGCCTGGTGGTCGAGTCAGCCCCTCCCGCGACGCGCGTCCAGGTTGACCACGGCCGAGACGCACTTTCTCCGCGCAGTGGCGCGCAAGACTTGGGCGTTCTTCGAGACCTTCGTCGGTCCGAAGGATCATTGGCTGCCACCCGACAACGTGCAGGAGCATCCGGCGGCGGCCATCGCCCATCGCACCTCGCCGACCAACATGGGCCTATCGCTGCTCGCCAACCTGGCCGCTCACGACTTCGGCTACCTGTCGACGGGGAGACTCATCGAGCGCACGGCCAATGCCCTGCACACCATGGATTCTTTGGAGCGCCATCGCGGCCATTTCCTCAACTGGTACGACACCCAGTCGCTGCAGCCTCTGCGGCCGCACTATGTCTCCAGCGTGGACAGCGGCAATCTCGCCGGGCACCTTCTGACCCTGCGGCAGGGACTGCTCGCCCTCATCGACCAGAAGGTCATGGGACCGAGTCTCTTTGCCGGAATGGCCGACACGCTCGGCATGGTGGTCGAGGCCACGGAGGAGGCCGGCTCCGGCGAGCTGGCCCGGGTCAAGAGCGCCGTGATATCCGCCGCGGAGGCCCCGCCGCGTACGCTCACGGCCGCTCGCCACACCATGGAAGCGATTGCCAAGGCGGCCCAATCGCTGGCCGAGCGACTGGCCGCGGGCCCGGAGAACCAAGCCAAAGTGTGGGCGCAGACCCTGGCTCGGCACTGCGAAGATGCCCTGGCCGATCTCGCGTTCATCGCCCCCTGGACTTCGCTGCCCGATGCTCCTCGCAGTTTGGACGGATTTGCAGGCCTCGACCAAATTCCGACGCTGCGCGAGTTGGCTGGAGCCGCTGCGCGACTCCTGCCGGCCATCGAGGCGCGGCTTTGGCCGGGCGCCGGAGACGCAGACTGGTGGGCCGAGCTGCGCAGCCTGGTAGCCGAGTGTAGCCAGCGCGCCGGCAAGCGCATCGCGATCGTGCAAAGACTTGCGCTCCACGCCGGCAACCTGGCGCGAATGGAGTACGACTTTCTCTTCGATGAGACACGCAACCTGCTGGCCATCGGGTACAACGTGGACGATCGCCGACGCGACTCGAGCTACTACGACCTGCTGGCGTCCGAGGCCAGGCTGTCCACCTTCGTGGCCATCGCGCAAGGACAACTGCCGCAGGAGAGCTGGTTTGCTCTGGGACGAAGGCTCACCAGCGTCAGCGGCAGACCGATCCTGCTCTCGTGGAGCGGATCGATGTTCGAGTACCTGATGCCTCTCTTGGTGATGCCAACCTATGAGGGCACGCTGCTTGACCAAACCTGTCGGACCGCGGTGGAGCGACAGATCGAGTATGGAGCCCAGCGCGGGGTGCCCTGGGGCATGTCGGAATCCGGCTACAACACCGTGGACGCTCATCTCAATTATCAGTACCGGGCGTTCGGCGTGCCCGGCCTGGGACTGAAGCGCGGGCTGGCCGAGGATCTGGTGGTGGCGCCCTATGCCACGGCGCTGGCCCTGATGGTGGCGCCCGAGGAGGCGTGCGAGAATCTGCAGCGACTGGTGGCCGAAGGGGGTGAGGGCCCCTTCGGTTTCTACGAGGCCATCGACTACACGCCTGCCCGCCTGCCACGCGGGCAGACCCAGGCCGTGGTGAGGTCCTTCATGGCCCATCACCAGGGCATGACCATGCTGTCGCTGGCCCATGTCCTGCTGGATCGGCCGATGCAGAAGTACTTCGAATCGGACCCGGCCTTCCAGGCCACGACGCTTCTGCTGCAGGAGCGGATTCCCAAGGCCGTCGCGCCCTATGTGCATACCACCGAGCTGGCGCAGTCGCGCACGGCCGCCAGTGGCCCTGAAACGCCGATGCGGGCGTTCGACACCCCACACACTTCCGCGCCCGAGGTGCAGCTGCTGTCGAATGGCCGGTACCACGTGATGATCACCAACGCTGGCGGCGGGTACAGCCGCTGGAACGACATGGCCGTTACGCGCTGGCGCGAGGACAGCACCCGCGACCACTGGGGCACCTTCTGCTACCTGCGCGATGTCGCTAGCGGAAAGTTCTGGTCGACCGGCTATCAGCCGTCGCTCAAGCGATCGGACAGCTACCAGGCGATCTTCTCGGAAGCTCGGGCCGAGTTCCGCTGCCGGAAGGACAACCTTGATGCCTACACCGAGATCGCGGTTTCACCCGAGGATGACATCGAGCTGCGTCGGATCACGATCACCAACCGCGGCCGCAGGCGCCGGACCATCGATATCACCAGCTACGCCGAGGTCGTGCTGGCCTTGCCTGCCGCGGATGCGGAACATCCGGGGTTCAGCAACCTGTTCGTGCAAAGTGAGATCCTGCGTGACCGGCAGGCCATCCTGGCTACCCGCCGGCCGCGTTCGCAGGACGAGCCGGTGCCCTGGATGTTTCATCTCATGGCCGTGCATGGGGTGCAAGCAGCCGAGATCTCCTACGAGACCGACCGCAGCCGCTTCATCGGGCGCGGCCGTACCGTCGTGGATCCGCAAGCCATGCAGAGCGGAGCCAGGCTCTCTGACAGTCAGGGTTCCGTGCTCGATCCCATCGTCGCCATCCGGCAGCGGATCACGCTCGATCCCGACGCTTCTGCGACCATCAATATCGTCTCGGGTGTGGGCGAGACACGCGACGGGTGTTTGGCATTGGTTGACAAATACCAGGACCGGCGGCTGGCCGATCGTGTCTTCGACCTGGCCTGGACACACAGCCAGGTGGCATTGCGACAGATCGACGCCAGCGAAGCCGATGCGCAACTGTACGGGCGTCTGGCCGGCGCCATCCTCTATGCCAATGCCTCGCTGCGCGCCGACCCGAACGTGGTCAAGAAGAACCGCCGCGGGCAGTCCGGCCTGTGGGGCTATTCCATCTCCGGCGATCTGCCCATCGTCTTGCTCAAGATCGGCGATCCGGCGAACATTGAGCTGGTCCGTCAGTTGGTGCAGGCCCACGCCTACTGGCGCCGGCGAGGATTGAAAGTGGATCTGGTGATCTGGAACGAGGATCACTCCGGCTACCGACAGGTCTTGCACGAGCAGATCATGGGGCTCATCGCTGCGGGCGGCGAAAGCAACGTCACCGATCGACCGGGCGGTATCTTCGTGCGACCGGCCGACCAAATTGCCGACGAGGATCGCATCCTGGTGCAGACCGTGGCACGCGTGGTTCTGACTGACGCGCGCGGCGATCTGGCCAGCCAGATCGACCAGCGCAGCCAAGTGGAGCGTGTCTACCCACCGCCGCTCCCGGTCAGCTTCGGGCGTGTCGAATCCGCCGCGTCCTCCGCCCACACCGTGGGACCGCGCCCCGATCTGATCTTCTTCAACGGGTTGGGTGGATTCACCCCGGATGGCCGTGAGTACGTGATCACCACCACGCCCGGACGAGTGACGCCGGCGCCCTGGGTGAACGTGCTGGCCAACCCGCAGTTTGGAACCGTACTTTCCGAAAGCGGCGCCGCCTACACCTGGGCCGAGAACGCGCACGAATTCCGTTTGACCCCCTGGGAAAACGACCCGGTCAGCGACGGTTGCGGGGAAGCCCTGTACCTGCGCGACGAGGACAGCGGCCAGTTCTGGTCCCCGACTCCCCTGCCCTGTCCGGGCTCATCCGACCACCCCACCGTCGCCCGACACGGCTTTGGCTATAGCGTTTTCGAGCACAGCGAGGGCGGCATTCACAGCGAGCTGTGGATCTACGTGGACGTGAATGCACCAGTGAAGTTCCTCGTGCTCAAGCTGCGCAATGATTCCGGCCGACCCCGCCGGCTGTCGGCAACGGCGTACGTGGAATGGGTTCTAGGAGACCAACGCGCGAAGTCCGCCCCCACCGTGGTTACCAATACTGACCCCGGCACCGGTGCGCTCTTCGCGTGCAACCCCTACAGCACGGAATTCGCCGACCGGGTTGCGTTTCTCGATGCTGACGACATGACCGGCACGGTGACCGGCGATCGAACCGAGTTTCTCGGCCGCAACGGCACGTTACAACGCCCGGCCGCCATGGGCCGCGCGCGACTGTCTGGCAAGCTGGGGGCCACGCTCGATCCCTGCGCCGCCATCCAGATTCCTTTCGACCTTTTCGCGGGGCAGGAGCGTGAAATCACCTTCCGGCTCGGCCTGGGGCGAAGCATCGAGGACGCAGCCAACCTGGTACACCGTCATCGGGGTGCGGCCATGGCCCGCAGCGCGCTGGAAGCCGTTTGGCAATACTGGAATCACACCCTGGGCGCAGTGCAGGTTGAGACCCCGGATCCGGCCCTTGATGTCCTGGCCAACGGTTGGCTGCTCTATCAGACACTGGCGTGTCGTATGTGGGCGCGCAGCGGATACTACCAGTCGGGTGGCGCTTTCGGTTTTCGCGATCAATTGCAAGACGCAATGGCGCTTATTCACTGCGAGCCACGCCTGTTGCGCGAGCAATTGCTCCTGTGCGCGGCCCATCAGTTCCGCGAGGGAGACGTCCAGCACTGGTGGCACCCACCCTCGGGCCGCGGCGTGCGCACCCGCTGCTCGGATGACTATCTCTGGCTGCCTCTCGGCGCCTGTCGCTACACACTCGGCACCGGGGACACCGGGGTGCTCGACGAGGTCATCCCCTTCATCGACGGCCGTCCAGTCAACGCGGAAGAGGACTCGTATTACGACCTGCCCCGGCGCTCGGCAGAACGCGACACGCTGTACGCCCATTGCACCCGCGCCATTTTGCACGGACTCCGCTTTGGCGCCCACGGCCTGCCGCTGATGGGGTCGGGCGACTGGAACGACGGCATGAATTGCGTAGGCGTGCAGGGCAAGGGCGAGAGCATCTGGCTGGGATTCTTTCTCTACGACGTGCTTGAACGCTTCGCCGAACTGGCGCGCCGGCACGGCGATCTGGTTTTCGCCGAACGCTGCCAGAGCGAGGCCGCACAACTGCGGCGCAACATCGAGGCGAGCGGCTGGGACGGCCAGTGGTACCGACGCGCCTACTTTGACGATGGCTCACCCCTGGGCTCCGCCAGCAGCCCCGAGTGCCAGATCGATTCCATCGCGCAAAGCTGGTCGGTGCTGTCCCGAGCCGGCGATCCCGAGCGGTCACGCCTGGCCATGGATGCAGTGGACAAGCGGCTGGTTCGCCGCGACCACTCGCTGATCCAATTGCTGGATCCGCCCTTTGATAAGTCGGAATTGAATCCTGGCTACATCAAGGGCTACGTCCCGGGCGTGCGCGAGAACGGAGGCCAGTACACCCACGCCGCGGTCTGGGCGGCCATGGCCTTTGCGTCCCTGGGTGACGCCCGGCGCGCGTGGGAGTTGCTGGCCATGATCAACCCCGTGAACCACGCCCAGTCGCCCGAGGCGACACAAATCTACAAAGTGGAACCGTATGTAGTCGCGGCCGACGTCTACGCGGTCGCGCCGCACATGGGCCGTGGCGGATGGACGTGGTACACAGGCTCGGCCGGCTGGCTATACCGGCTGATTGTTGAATCCCTGCTGGGACTGAGGCTGGACGTCGACAAGCTGCACATCGCCCCTTGCCTGCCCGCGAAGTGGCAAGGTTTCACAGTCCACTACCGGCACCGCGAAACCGTCTATCACATCAAGGCCGTGCGCACGGCCACTGCTGCTGGCAGCGTGACCGTGACTGTGGACGGCGTTCAACAAGAAAGCCCGGACATCCCCCTGGCTGACGACCGGCACGAGCACAATGTTGAGGTGGGTATACCGCCTCTCGTAAGTTCGTAGCGGGTACTAGGCTATCTTCAGGCGGCGGAACAGCGGGACCTTGATCAGGTCCAGCAGGAAACAAAAGACAGCGGCCGCGGCAAAGAGAATGGCCACTACAGCGGTGGGCAGAGGATGCATCAGGATTCCTCGAGTGGCCAGGGTGGCAATGATAAGGAGGTCCGTGGCCGATGCGACCATCAGCCAGGTACTGGGACGCGAACTCCAGAGATGCCTGCGCTCCCGCACGACGTAGAGGATCGCCTGCCCGCCGAATATCAGCGTCACAATAGCCAGCGTTTGCAACGTCTCAATGCCAAACCCTAGCGAGTATTTCCCGATGGCCAGAACGCCTGTGCAAAAAAGCAGATCGCAGAATCCGAGAACGATTCCCCCTACAGTTATGCTGCCCACGCGCCAAACATTGGGGACAGGCGACACACGCACATTGTCGGTCGTCGCGAGCATGGACAGAAAGTCGCCTGTGATCATCGAGATGACCAGCAGAAGCGGCGTGAGGACCGCGTGCCCGGTCATGAGAATCCCGGCCAAGAGAAAGAGCGCACCCACAAACTTGTGGGTCACCGATTTGAGAATGTAGGTCAAGATCCGCTGGAAGATGGTGCGGCCCTCTTTCACCGACGCGACGATTCCGCCCAGGCCGGCCTCGGTCAGAACGATCCCGGCAGCGGACTTCGCGACATCGGTGGCCGTGGAGACCGCGATTCCCATCTGCGCCTGGCGCAAGGCCGGGGCATCGTTGGCCCCGTCCCCGCACATGCCAACGGTGTGGCCGCTCTTCTGGAATTCCTGAACCAGACGATACTTGTCTTCGGGGAGAACGCCGGCAAAAACCCCGAAGGTCTCCGGACGTAGCCCGTCGGGAATCGCACCGGATGGACACACGGCCCCGTCCAGGCCCACCGCGTGGGCGACGATGGCGGCGGTTGCCGGCGCATCGCCGGTGACCATGATGGTACGCACACCCAGCGCACGAAGCTGCGTGACAAGTCCCGCAGAATCGGATCGCGGTGGATCGCTCAACGCGATAAAGCCGGCCAATCGCATGGCCTGCTCCGGGCCTGCTGCAACGGCCAGCACACGGTACCCTTTTGTCTCAAGTTCGTGGGCCACAGAAGCCGCACTGGGGGCGGCCTGCACCAGGTCCTTGACCACGCTGAACGCTCCCTTGACGACTCGCCATGCAACGCCATCCGCAGCCATTCCGGAGGCGCCAGACATCTTGGTTTCCGGATCGAAAGGCACGAACCGAATGAGCTTTGGCAAATCGCCTGCACTCTGCCCGGCGGCAGCCGAGCGAATGGCCGCGTCCACCGAATCCTGACCACCGTCCGAGCTGGCCAGGGCCGCCAGGCCAAGAACTTGGGCATCGCCGAAACCGTCCATAGCCTGGACGACCGTCACACTCAATTGGTTTTGCGTCAGCGTGCCTGTCTTGTCGACACACAAGATGTCCATGGTCGCGGCTTCGTCCACGGCAGAGAGACGCGTGGGAAGCACGCCCAGTTTGGCCAACGCCTTCGCGCCGATGGCTGCGGCGAGAGTGAACGTCACAGGCAGTGCGACTGGAATGGATGAGAGAACCGCCGTCAGGACCAGAGGGATCATCTCCCGCAGGGGCATCGAATGGATCAAAGCATAGGACACGAGTAGCGCGATGACGCCGCTGTTGAACACGGCGATATTGCGCACGATGCGGAAGACGACTTTTTGCTGCGTGCTTGTGACATGAGCGATGCGGACTAGTTCAGCCGTCCGTCCAAACTTGGTTCGAGTTCCTGTTCCGGTGACCGCGGCCACCGCCTCGCCCCGCCGAATCAGCGCTCCTGCATAGGTTTGCTGACCCGGCCCGGCTTCGATGGGTACCGACTCCCCCGTAAGCATGGACTGATCGACCAAAACGGAACCTTCCAGCACGTGCACGTCGGCCGGCACGACTCCACCGAGTGACAACTTGACGATGTCTCCGACCACCAGATTGGCCGCAGGAATGCCGCTCCAGGCGCCGTCTCGACGGGCGGAGGCCGTCAGTGCGAGACGTGATTTGAGCGCAGTCAGTGTAGCCTGCGCGTGACCTTCCCGAAAGAAGCTGAGAGCGGCATTGAATATCAAAAGAATCGCAATGACCAATGCCTCAACATATTCGTGGAGGCAGAGCTCGACCACGACGACGATTTCAAGCATCCAGGGAACCGGCGCCCAAAATTTTCTCAATGCGCTGCGAACAGGATGGACTGAGGTGTCGGGTATGGAGTTCGCGCCAAACTGCTGGAGGCGACTGCGGGCTTCATCGCTGGACAGCCCGGACACTTCGGTCATCGCGGCGGGCATGGATTCCATGTAAGTGGCGCTGCCCTTCTGGTTGAGCGCGCGAAAATTGCGCGAATGGGCGCTTTCTCTCGTCGTGGCTTCGCCACAAACGGATGACGAGCAAATGCCGTGCCCGGGAGCCAACAGAGGAGCAGGTGGCCGCCAGTCCTATGCTTCCAGGCGATCCGAGTAACAGCAAACAAGGGCGGCTGTTCCCGCCCAGCCAATTCAATCAAGGTGATGTGCTCCTCCTTCAATTCGACGGTCATGCGAAGCTCTGGGCGTCAACGCTCCGGAGCCGTGGCAGTCGCTGGCACCAGCTGCGGACTGGAAGCCTCGCGCGAAGGACCGTGGCACCGATTGTGCAGAGAACTCAATCTAGCTTCAAGTGAGTCGCCTGCCAGTGTGAGGAGGAGATTACCATGTTTCGAAGCCTGAAGGATCTCGAGGAATACACGATTGGCGCCACCGACGGCGATGTCGGTAGCGTTGTGAACTTCCTTCTCGACGATGAGCGCTGGGTTGTTCGCTATCTGGTCGCCAAGACCGGTGGCATTTTCGGGGGCCGGCAGGTCCTCATCTCGCCCATCTCTTTCCGCCAAGCCGACTGGTCGACCCGGCGCTTCTACCTGGCGTTGACCGTCGACAAGATCAAGAACAGCCCGAGCTTCGACCTTGACAAACCTGTCTCCCGGCAGCAGGAGCTGGACCACTTCGCCTACTACGGATACCCCCGCTACTGGGGCTACAGAGGACTGTGGGGCATGGGGACCCACCCGGGGTACCTTGCGGCCGGCGGATCGAAGGACGCGCCTTCACACCACCTTGAGACATCCAACGACGTCCATTTGCGTAGCGCCAAGGAGATCCGCGGATACCACATCGAGGGAACTGACGCGGCAATCGGCCACCTCGACGACTTCATCATCGACGATGAGACATGGGAAGTGCGCTATCTCGTAATCGACACCAGGAACTGGTGGCTCGACAAGAAAGTCCTGGTTGCTCCGCACTGGAGCAACCGCATTAGCTGGACGGAAGGGAAGGTCTTTGTCGACCTGTCGCGACAGGAGATCAAGGACAGCCCCGAGTGGAATCCGACGGCGCCCATCAACCGCGAGTACGAGACCCGTCTGTATGACTATTATGGACGCCCTGTGTATTGGGACAGCGGCGACAAGACGGCGCCGCCCCAGTAACATCGCCCGGGGTAGCGCGCAACGCTTGCGCGTCTTGATAACCCCGCGGCTAGCCTCCATTAATCCACCAACAACGCGCCCTTCACCAAAGGGCAAGGAGCCACAATGAACCCAAGAAAACATGAACCCTGCTGTGTCGCGGGCTGCGACTCGCACCTGCAGGGTACCAAGGAACTGTACGGCGACAAACTCGCCGCACTGGACGGCGACATCGGCCATGTGCAGGACTTCTATTTTGACGACGAAAACTGGGTGATTCGCTATCTGGTCGCAGACACCGGATCATGGCTGACGGGACGCCTGGTCCTGCTCTCTCCCCATGCCTTTGGGAAATTGGACCAGCATGAGAAGACGCTGCACGTAAAGCTGCGCAAGCAGCAGATTCAAGACAGTCCGTCGATCGACTTGCACAAACCGGTCTCCCGTCAATACGAGACGGAGTACTACGGCTACTACGGGTGGCCGACCTACTGGGAGGGCGACTCGATGTGGGGTCTGGGCGGCTATCCAGCGGCCCTGCCTCCGTCGCAAGAGGAGGTAGAGGTGCGTCGACAGTACCGCCACCGCGCCGACAAGCACTTGCGAAGTAGCCAGGCGGTGACCGGCTACCAGATTGAAGCCACCGACGGAACCATCGGCCGCGTGACCGGCTTCATGGTGGATGACAGGAGCTGGGAGATTCGGGATCTGGTCGTTGAAGCCGGCCACTGGTACGCGGGCCAAAGAATCCTGATCTCACCTAGCAGGGTGAAGCGCATTGGCTACGAGGAATCGAAGGTGTACGTGGACCTCAGCAAGCTAGACATCCAACAGACCGTGGAAAACGACCACGCGCGAGTCAGCGCGCAGGATCGCGGAGTGGGGCCCTGCTGCGACTGAAATCGCGAAGGAGGGGGCTTCTTGAACATCCTGACCTTCAATTGCGGAAGTTCATCCCTCACCTTCAAGGTGTTCTCCGTGGACCAAGTGGAGAACATCCGGGTCGTCCTATCCGGAAAGGCGCACCGGGTCGGTGTGAAGGGAAGCAAGCCTTCCTCCATCGAGTATGATCGTGGTGGAACCCGAGAAAGCGTCGAGACCCCACTCGATGACCATGGGCAGGCGGCCGTCCTGGTCCTGGACAAGCTGGGGGAGCTCGGCATCAAACTCGACTGCATCGGCCATCGATGGGTCCATGCAGCCGGATATTTCCAAACGGCATGGGTTGATGATCCGGTTCTGGCCCGGCTGAAAGCCCTGGTCCCCATCCTCCCCGTCCATCATCCGGCCATACTCCGGGTCATCTATGCCTGCCGAAAGGCCCTTCCCGCGCTCCCACAATACGTCACGGCCGACGGGGCTTTTCACTCCACCATCCCAGCCTGTGCCTACACGTATCTTCTGCCCAAGGGTCTGGTCAAGAAGTATGGGTTCCGCAAACACGGCTTCCACGGCCTTTCCTATCGCTATGTTGTGCGCAAGACCGCCGAAAGCCTTGGCATCCCGCTAGCGGGATCGCGGATGGTGGCCTGCCATCTCGGGACGGGTGGATCCAGCGCGGCGGCCATCAAGGACGGCGATTCGGTGGACACCTCGATGGGCTACACGGCACTCTCTGGGCTGGTAATGAGCACCAGGAGCGGAGACATAGACCCCATCCTCACCCTCTACCTGATGGCGGAGTACGGATATCACCCCGACGTCCTGATGGACATGCTCAACAAGAAGAGCGGGCTTCTCGGAATTTCCGGCTTCTCGAGCGACATCCGGGACATCATCCAGCGGGTCGGCGAGGATGCGCAGGCGAAGCTCGCCTTCGAGATGTACGTCTACCGACTCAAGAAATACGTCGGCAGCTATGTCGCCGTCCTGGGCGGCCTGGACGTCCTGGTCTTCACCGACGACATCGGCGTCCATAATTGGCTGGTACGGGAGAAAGTCTGTGAGGGGATGGACTGGTGCGGCGTTAGGCTGGATGCAAAGGCCAACCAGCGGGCCTCAGGCGACAAAATCGCGCGCCTCGATAGGCCGGATTCCAAGGTCAGGGTCCTGATTGTCCCGACCGAGGAAGAGCTGGTGATCTGCTGGGATGGCATCGCCTTGATGAAGGGAAAGAACAATGTTGCTTCTGTTCGATCCTGAGCCGCCCTATCTGCGCTGGTGCGTTTTCGAGCAAGGCGCGGCCCGATCCAGCCGCTGCTCGTTTGGCGCAGAATGGTTCCGGATGGTGAAAGAGGGCGCGGGAAACCTCGACCGGGTGAAGGCGGTGGGCTATCTGCTTCGCCACGGCGGGGATCGGATCAAGGAACCCGTCCTGCGGGTCACGCCCCAGACGCTCAATCAGGTGGAGGACGCCATCAGGTTTCTGCCCGAATTCAACGACATCACCTGCAAGGTGCTCGATCGCTGGACCAAGGAGCTGCCCGACATCCCTCATTTTCTATTCTGCGACACGGCGTTCTTCTCAGGGCTGCCCGACGTAGCCGGCACCTACGCGGTCCCCGAGGAGCTGCGGGACAAGGGCGTGCGGCGATATGGGAGCTACGGGTTGGTACACCAGTGGGCCTGGGAGAAGGCTGGTTCCTTGTTCGGGAAAGACGTCGGCAAGATGGTTTCCGTGTGTCTGGGCGACCACACCAACGTCGCGGCGTTGCGGGATGGAAAGTCGTTGGACACCACCATCGGCTTCACTCCCGTGGAAGGAATCCCCTCCCGGACCGGCTGCGGAGATATCGATGCCACAATCGTCTTCGAGCTCCATTCTTCCGGGATGTCTTTCAGGGAGATCAACGAGCTTCTGTCTCGGGAAAGCGGCTTCAAGGCTCTGCTGGGCCGACGTTGTAGCTACAGCGACCTTGTGTCCGGCCCGGCCACAGTCGAGAATACCGTGGTGCGCGACATTCTGATCTACGATATCCTGAAATTCATCGGCGCTTTCACCGCCGTGCTGGGGGGCCTGGATACTCTGGCCTTCGCGACCCGCCAGCCTGAGGAGTCCATGAGCCTCATCCGGGAGATCTGCGGTCGGCTCGATTTTCTACCAGTGAGGCTTCATACCGATGGCCCGGCGGCCGGGGAAGATGCTTGGAATCTTTCTGACAATAGTGCCAGGATCAATGTGAGCTTGTTCAAGAGCGAGATCTGGAAAATCATGGCCCATCTGGCCGAATCTATGATCGAGGAGAAACAACCATGAAGGATGAAAAGAGGTTTCTGGTGGACGTGGGAATGAAGGACCTGCCCTTCCCCATTAAGGTGGTATCGAAGTCCAATCCGGACGGCCAAGCCACCATCGCCAACATCTCCGTCAACGCCCGTATCATGCACGAGTTCGAGGCGGGGTGGATCGACAAGTTCATTCAAGTGGTGCACCAGCATCGGGACCGGATCGGGACCAAATCGCTGCGCGACAACATCGCCGACTACGTCAAGGAACTCAATGCGAGCACGGTGAAGATCGATTTCGAATATCCTTTCTTCATCGAAAAACACACTCCCGTCTCCAAGGAAAAGTGCCTAGTGAAATATAGTTGCGGCTATTCCGCCAAAGTCCCATCGATTGACGAAAAATCGAGAGTGTTCTTCAAGATGGCGATCCCCTGCATCACCACCTATCCAGCGTCCGATCCCGAGAAGACGGGAGGGCTGCTCGGCCAGCTGAGCGTCGTGGCCATCGAGACGGAATCTCAGAAGGACGTATATCCCGAGGACCTTCTGGACCTGGTGGACCGGCATGCCCTGTCGCCAATCTATTCCTTCCTGACCAAAGAGGACCAGGAGTTCGTGATCAAGAAGATCCACACCGAGAAGAGAACCAGCGTCGTCATGCTCGACGAGATAAGAAGCGAACTCGCCCAGAACCGGAGCCTGGATTTCTACTCGGTCAAATGCTCTAGTTTCGGGATGCTCCACTCCTACAGTACCGTGATCGGGACCGAAAAGAGCATGTGGGTCCCCTTCAGCGGCTATGAGGACGTCGACGTATAGGCGTACTCTGACCCGAGCTTGCAAGCGAGCGGCTCACTCGAAGCGTAGGGCATCGATGGGGTTCATCTGTGCGGCCTTGCGCGCGGGATAGAACCCGAAGATCACCCCGATCGCCATTGAGATCCCGAAGGCGACGAAGATCCACAGGGGCGAAAGTACGAACGGCCATCCCATAGTTGAGGCAAGCGCCAGAGCTCCTCCGATCCCGAAGGCTATCCCGAGCAGGCCTCCGGCCGCTGAGAGCACCATGGCCTCGACCAGGAACTGCAGCAGCACCCTGTTCTCGCTGGCGCCAATGGCCAGGCGGATCCCGATCTCGCGCGTACGTTCGGTCACCGACACGAGCATGATGTTCATGATGCCGATCCCGCCCACCAGCAAAGACACGGCGGCGACGTTGCGGAGCATTCCGGTCTGGGCGTCGGCCGCCTTCTCCTGGGTAGCAGCAAGGTCCGCCAGGTTGCGCACGGTGAAGTCGTCGAGCTGGCCATCCAATTGGCGATGTTGCTGGCGGAGAATGCCGATCACCTGCGTTTGCGCGTGCGACACCTCGTCGGGCGAGATGGCCGAGACCAAGATGCTGCCGACGTGAATGCGGTCCTGACTCATCATGCGGGACTTGTAGGTCACCCAAGGCATCACCACGAGATCGTCTTGATCCTGGCCCTGCGAGGACTGTCCCTTGCCCACCAGAACGCCGACCACCTGGCAAGGCATCGACTTTACACGCACCACTTGGCCCAACGGCTCGCTGGAGCCGAAGAGCTGCGTCGCCACCGTCTGCCCGAGCACGCAGACCTTGGCGCCTGAGTCGGACTCGCTGCTGTTGAAGAACCGCCCTCGCGCGATGACCCATTCGCGAATGGCAAAGAAGTCGGGCGTGGATCCGTAGACCGTGGTGAGCCAGTTCTGGTTGTCGAGCACGACTTGCACCACGGTTCGGTCCAGCGGTGCGGCGTAACCAGCCGCGCTCGCCCCTTTCATGATAGCCAAAAGGTCGGCGTGGGTGAGGGGCTTGCCGCTGCCCGGTCCGCCGCGCGCCCCGCCCAGCGTACTGGAGCCGGGAAGCACGATCAGGAGGTTGGTCCCCAGTGTCGCGAGTTGCTCCTCGAGCACGGCCTTGGAGCCCTCGCCCGACGCAACCGTCACGATGAGTGCGCCCACGCCGATGATCACGCCCAGTGCGGTCAGCAACGAGCGCATCAGGTTGCGCCGGAGCGCGCCGAACGCCAGCGGGATGATGGACGCGAGCGCTCTCATGCTGCCTTCTCCGGCATGGCGGCCAGATCAGCCACCGCATCGTGGGGGACTTGCGTCTTGTCCGACTGGATTCGCCCATCGCGCACCACCACCAGCCGATCAGCGTAGGCGGCGATGTCCGGCTCGTGCGTGACCATCACGACCGTGATCCCGCTCTTGTGCAGGGACTGAACCAGGCCCAAAACCTCCACTGACGTGCGCGTGTCGAGCGCTCCAGTGGGCTCGTCGGCCAGGATCAGGCGCGGCCGGTTCACCAGTGCGCGGGCAATGGCCACACGCTGTTGCTGGCCACCGGAAAGCTGCGCTGATGTGTGGTCCTCGCGGCCGGCCAGGCCAACCCGCGCCAGTGCCTCTTTGGCCCGCGCTCTGCGTTCCTCCACCGGCACGTCGGCGTACACCAGCGGCAGTGCCACGTTGTCGAGAGCGCTGGTGCGCGCGATGAGCTGGAAGCCCTGGAACACGAAGCCAAAGGCCGAAAGGCGCAGCGCCGAGAGATCGCGCTTCTGCAGGGTCGCGACCTCGCGCCCCTCGAAGAGATAGCTGCCGCTGGTGGGCTGGTCGAGACAGCCGAGCAAATTCATCAGCGTCGATTTCCCGGAGCCAGAGGGCCCCATGATCGCAAGCATCTCGATCTTCTCGACCGTCAGGTCCACGTCCACCAAGGCGTGTACCTCGATCTCGCCAGTCTTGTAGGTCTTGCTGATGCCCGCCAGCCGGATGATCGGCTCAGCTGCCATGGCCAGCGCCTCCGGTAGCGGGCGCCTTGCTCTTGTCGCGGATTACGTCGACGATCACCTCGCGGCCCGGTTCCAGACCCTCCACCTCGGTCATGTTCCCGTCGGTCACGCCAGCCTTGATGGCGACGCGCACGGCGCGGCCGCCTTCCACCACGTAGACCGCGGCACTCTGCTGGACGCCCGGGGGCACGACTTTCATGCTGCCCGCTGTGGCTGGCCCAGTCGCCGGCCGGAAACGCAAGGCCTCGTTCGGCACGGCCGTGACCTGGCTCTTCTGCACGATGAGAATCAGCACGTTGGCCGTCATCCCGGGGCGCAGCTTCAGGTCAGGGTTCTCCACGTCGAGCACGACATCGTAGGTCACCACATTCGACAAGGTCTGCGGCGCATTCCGCACCTCGTGCACGACCGCACCAAAGGTCTGATCACGGAAGGCGTCCACTGTGAATGTCGCGTTCTCGCCGGTGTGGACCCCGCCGATGTCGGCCTCATCCACGGCAGCGTGGACCTGCATGTGGTGCAGATCCTGGGCTATTGTGAATAGCGTGGGAGCCGTCAAAGTCGCCGCCACGGCCTGGCCAATATCGATGTTCCGCGAGATGACTGCTCCGTCGACCGGCGCGCGAATGATCGAGTGCTCGAGGTCCAGCTTGGCCTTGTCAAGCTGAGCATACGCCTGCGCGATCTGCGCGGTGCCAGAGCGCGATTGCCCGGCGGTCTGGCCGAAGACCGCCTCGCTCGCGTCCAAATCGGCGCCGCTCACCAGGGACTTGCGCTCGAGCACCCGCGTGCGGTCGCGCACGCTGACGGCGCCGCGCGCGCTAGCGTGCGCGCTGGTCAGGTTCGCCTTGGCCTGGGCCAGTTGCGCCGTCGCCATCGCCACCGCGTTCTGGAAGAGCGCCGGATCCAGCTCCACCAGGAGATCCCCAGCTTTCACTTGCGAATTGAAATCGGCATAGAGCTTCCAGACGATGCCCGAGACCTGCGCGCCGACCGGCGAAGTGAGAACCGGCTGCAGAGTCCCGGTGGCGGTCACGCGCTCGGTAATGTCGGCGCGGACGACCCGCACCGTGCGGAACCCTGATCCGGTGGGATGGCTCCGTCGATACCAGGCGAAGCCACCCAGAGCAATGAGTGCCACCAGCACCAGCACCAGCAGCGCAATGATTCTGTTTCGGTGCATTCCCAGCCAAGACTTCTTCGGAGCGATTTTGATCGGGCTGGCGGGTGCAGCGATGGCGAGCGTGGCAGCTGGACCTGGGTTCGGCCCGTCTGGCGGCCCTGCGATATTGCTTGCGGCAATCACTACAATGTCCTCTAGGTCTAAGGAACAAGCACGATGTGTACCAGGATTGCGACGCAGTCGCAGACGCCACTCGACGCAGAATATGCGCGTTCTGGCTGTCACCACTCGGTTCTGTGCGAATTGGGCCTGTTAACAAATCTGAAATCCACCGCGGCCAAACTTCCAACTCCTTCGAAGCGACGGACATACTCATTCGTATTGATTGGGCCTAGCACCGTGCACTCACAGTCGGTGCAATTGAACGGCATGGCGCGCATCTTGCTTTTACCTTTTGGCGACCCCCCTGATGAGAGAAGAGCGTGGCAGTATTCCGTGCGAAATTGAACACCATGATTGACGACAGCGAATCGCCTCGTAGATCGGACGCAACCCCCGACGCCGGACCATCGGCGGCCGCAGGCCCGGTGTCCGACATAGAGTCGCCCCCAACGGCGGCCAGCCTGGAGCAGCAAGTGGCGGCCCTGGAAGCCGAGAAGACCGACCTCGACAACTACAAGAGGCGCCTTCGCAACGAGATGAGCGAGCACGAAACCAAAGCACGCGAGACCATTCTGTGCGACTTCCTGGAGGTCGCGGACAACCTGGAGCGTGCCATCGCCTCGTGGAAAGAAGGCGGCGAGAGAGACGTCAAATCAGTGCGCGATGGCGTCGAATTGGTCCTGCGCCTCTTCAAGGCCAAGTTGGACCGCCATTCAGTCACGCCCATCGAGGCCAAAGGCCAGCCATTCGATCCGCACGTGCACCACGCAGTCTCGCAAGCGCCCAGCGCCGAAGCTACGCCGGGCACAGTGCTCTACGAACTCCAGAAAGGCTATCGTGCGGGTGAACGACTGCTTCGCCCAGCCACCGTCGTGGTCGCATCGGCGCCACCGGTTCCGTCGCCCGTCGCCAGTCGCCCGGATCAGGAACGAGGTGCAGACCACAGGGTCGTTGCCGGAGGGCATGGGCATCGACACCATGGGCGATGACCTGCGCACCGACGGTCAGGCTTTTGAGCGGCGCAACAGACTCAGCAGGAAGAAGCCCGCTGCCACGAGGACAATCATAGGTCCCGGAGTCCGGTGCAGTGAGAGCGAGAGCCAGGTGCCTAGCGTCGTCGATGCAATTGAGACCATCACGGATATGGCCAGCATGCTGCGCAGGCTGCGAGCGAGGCGTTTGGCTGTGGCCGCCGGGATGATCACCAACGAGCCGACCAGAAGCACCCCGAGGTAGCGCAGACCGAGGGCGATGGTCAGCGCAAACACGAGCAAGAAGCAGAGATTCAATCGCTGGACGTTGATTCCAGTCGTGTGCGCGATTTCGGGAGAAACCAGCGTCAGCACGAGTCGGTGTCTTTGCCACAGTACGAACAGAATCACACCCAACGCCAGGACGAGACCGACGCTGGTTTCGATCGTGGTCAAGTGCCCCACTCCGCCAAAGAGCGCTTCAATCAGTTCTTCTCCTGAGGTAATCAAACTGCCAATGGCGAGCGCGGTCGAAAACACCACCCCAATGACTGTCTCGGTGGCAAGTCGTGTTCTGTTTTCGATGCCCCAGACCAGGAGCGTACCCACCAGGAGCGCGGTAGCGCCCCCCAGAATCGGGTGAATCCGCAGCAGCAGCGCCAACCCGATGCCGGGCAGGGCAATATGCGAGATCGCGTCCGCGGCGAGAGTCATCCGGCGCATGACAGCGAAGCAGCCGACCAAGCCCGCGGCCGCTCCCGCGGCGACGGAAAGCGCGATGGCGTTAGGGTCGATGGTCATGGTGCACGTGGTAGGCGATGGGAGCGCCATAGAGTTCTTGCAGCAACTGGGGCGTGAGCACCTGTTTCGGGACGCCGAAACACGCGTGCCCGCGCGACAGACACAACACATTGGTGGCGTAGTGATACACGACGCTCAGATCGTGCGAGATAAACAGTATGGTCAACCCGCGTTCGTCACGAAGACGGTCGAGTGTGTGGTTGATGCTGTCCTGCCCCGGCTCGTCCACACCCGCGGTGGGCTCGTCCAGCAGCAAGACGGTTGGATGTCCGATGAGCGCGGCCGCAACCAGCATCCGCTGAAACTGGCCTCCCGAGAGCGCCCCGATGGACTTGCCGACGGACTCTGGCTTGAGCCCGACGAGTTCCAAAACATTGGCGACGTCGCCTTGGGACGCGCGTGCGACGACCGCCTTTGCGTGCAGGAAATCGCCGCCCGTGACCGGCAGATCGCGCTCGATGTCGAGCTTCTGAGGCACGTAGCCGATCTTGCTATTGTCCTCCCACCTTATCGTGCCCTCATGAGGCAGGGCACCGATGAGCGCCTTGGCCAGAACGCTCTTGCCCGCGCCATTCGGCCCCACGATCGCCAGCGCGCTGCCGCGCGGGACTCCAAAGGACAGCCGCTCAATGACGACGATCTGATCGAACCCAACTGAGAGGTTGCTCACCTCGAGAGCTAGGGCACCCCTTTCCGTCGAGATATCCATCGGACGCCGTTCTGTTCATCACTATCTGTGACGAAACAACCGTGCGCCTGTTCTGGCTCCGCGCCGTGTCGTCGACGAAAGGAAGCAGCACAATGCGTGCCATGACCTGAAATCGCGGTCGCGCGGGCCAGATCGCGCAAAAGATGCGGATTGCCGCCCCGCCGCCGGGGCAGGCCTGTCAAGGCAGCTCACAGACCGCGCACGGGTCGTCCAACTGAACCGTATTGACTGAGGGACCCTTCACAATGAACGGGCTCGCGGTCGTGCGTGGCGGAGGAACGACACTGACCCTGTCGGCACACATCGTGCAACACCTCACGACATGAACAATGACCTGCGAACCGAGACTGTCACCCGCGACAACGTCCTGAAGCTGCTATCCGATGACGAAGTCGCCAGCGTAAGCACGGCAGAGACGGCCACTCGTCTCTTGGATGGCGAGGAATACCTCGACCTGGAGCACCTCGACCGAGGTGTGCAAAAGACAAGCAAGTCTCCCACGGCCATGGCGGGCCTGCTGCCGCGCAGAACTGTGCACAAGGACACCTGGGGAAAGATCGTGGCCCTGCTGGGGCGGCCCAGCAGCGCCGTCAAACCAACCTAGTGAGGATGTTCAAATGAAAAAGCTCATTACGTGTGTGTTGATGGCCATTCTCCTTTGCGTTCCATCGATTGCGCGGGCAGCGATTCCTGCCCAGCCTACGGCGGCGGTCACCGAGGTACCTGGCGGCAGGCCCGCCGCATCCGCGCCCGTCGACGACTCCGTGAGAAGCACGCCGAACTACGCCGCGCGCGAAGCAGCCACTCCCCAGCTGGCCGACTTTGAGGGCGGCGGCGGCGGGATTTGGCTCGGGACCGGCGCGCTCGTCGTAATCGCCATCGTGCTCATCATTGTCTTCGTCCGCTGATTTCCGTGCGCGCCAATACGGTTAGATCTGGCGCCGCGCTCCTCGCACTTTGCGCGAGCGGCTGCTATCTGGGCTCTGCCCGGAATGCGAGACTCGCCGACCTGGCAGGCGACGACGGCTGGGAGTTCGTCGAGGGAGTGCCGGCTGTGCGCCAGGCCGCCAACGAAGATTGCGGTGCCGCCGCGTTGGCCATGGTCCTCGGCTACTGGAAGCGACCGGTTACCCGTGAGGGCATAGTAGCCGCCAATCCACCGGCTCCGGACCGAGGCATCAAGGCGGCTGCGCTCCGCGATTTCACCCGGCAACAGGGTTTGCAAGCCTTTGTCATTCAGGGCCAGTTCGCTGACCTCGATCGCGAAATCCACTGGCACCGCCCGGTACTCGTGGGCGTGATGAAGCGGTACGGTCGTGGAGTCTATTCCCACTACGAGGTGGTCGTGGGCATCAACCGCAAAGACCAGCGCATCCTCGCGATCGATCCGGCCCATGGCCCGCGAGTGGACAGCCGCGAGGGCTTCGCCACTGAGTGGGCCGCTGCCGGCCAGGTCGCGCTGGTGGTCTTCCCGCAATAGACTTCAAGTCAGCGCCAGCAGAGCGTCACCACGGCCCAGAGCAGGCCGACAAAGACCACCGCCCACACGAAGTCCCCACGCCATCCCCAAGCCTGATGGCTGAGCACTCCGGTTTCGCCGACGGTCGTTGCCCGCGCACCACGACGCCGCTGAATGTATCTCGGGTACGGCGGCCCCCATTTGCGGTAGCCCCAGCCATAGCAGCCCGTGGTGAAAGTCCGAATGGGCACCAGACGCGCTTGGGCGCGTCTGGTGCTTGGTTGATGACCTGAACATCTGATCAAGATCGACGGCAGATCTTCGGTGGTGTACGAAGGCGGTATGGCAATGGGCATCCGCGACGGCGAGCAGGAAGAGCTGTTCATCACGCACCAGCAGCTTCGTTCGCAAAGCCACCCCTACTATCAGGCGGTCAACAAGGTGTTGGCCGAAAGTGGCTTCGACAGGTTTGCGGAAAAGACCTGTGCGAAGTTCTACGCGAAAAAGATGGGACGGCCGAGCATGGCACCTGGCGTGTATTTCCGTTGCTTGCTGCTCGGGTACTTCGAGGGCATCGACAGCGAACGAGGGATCGCGTGGCGAGCCGCTGATTCGCTGAGCCTGCGCGACTTTCTCGGTATTGCAGCAAGCAAAGTGACGCCGGACCACTCGACGATTTCGCGAACACGGCGACTGCTCGACCTGGAGACGCACCAGGCTGTCTTCAGCTGGGTTCTGGGCGTGCTGGACGGCGCGGGACTCATTCGAGGCAAGACCCTCGGTGTGGACGGCACGACCCTGGAAGCAAACGCGGCCATGAAATCGATCGTGAGGCGCGACGACGGGCGCAGCTACGAGGAGTTCCTCACAGACCTGGCCAAGACGTCGGGTATCACGACGCCGACGCGTGAAGATCTGGCACGGATGGATCGCAAGCGCGAGAAGAAGGGGTCGAACGCGGACTGGTACAACCCGTACGACCCGGAGGCGAAGATCTCGAAGATGAAGGACGGGAGCACGCATCTTTCGCACAAGGAGGAGCACGCCGTCGATATGGACACGGGCGCGGTGGTGGCAGTGACCCTGGACGGCGGAACCGCGGGGGACACGACGACGCTGGAGGGAACGCTGGCAGCAGCCGAACAGAATCTCGAAGAAGCCCGAGAACACGCGGGAGAAGATTCAAAGCGCAAGCACGAGCCGAGCGAGGTCGTGGCCGACAAGGGGTATCACAGCAAGATGGTGATGCTGGCGCTGCGGCTCGGGGGATGGCGCAGCTACATCGCCGAGCCCCGTCGTGGCCGACAGAATTGGGAGGGCGAGGCCGAGGAGCGCGACGCGGTTTACGCCAATCGTCGGCGGAAGAACGGCCATCGCGGTCGCCATCTCATGCGTCTCCGTGGCGAGATCATCGAGAGGACCTTCGCCCATGTGCTGGAGACCGGCGGCATGCGACGCCTGTACCTTTGCCACCAGGAGAACATCGCCAAACGGCTGCTGGTGCACATTGCCGGTTACAACCTGGGTCTGCTCATGCGCAAGTGCTTCGGCGTTGGCAAACCGAGGTGTCTCCAGGGCCAGTCGGCCGCCCTTTGGGCTGCCCTGGTTACACTTTGGAACCTCCTGGCTTCGCTCATGCGGCTGCCAGGGCACGCCGACCGCGAGAATCAGCTCGCCCCCATCCAATCACCCGTCCCGTGGCTCGCTCGCGCAGCCGCATGAGCGAAGCCATTCACACCACTAAAACCACGGGCTGATAGCCAATGGGAGACACGAGAAATAGGAAGATGAATATCATCCACAACAACCACGACGCGCTCATCATTGGTGATCTTCTCCCTGCCCTGTGGCGCAATCATTTCGAACGTAACAGAGTCTCGTGCACAGTTTATGCCACAGTGCTCGCTCGGATCGCCGGCCGTATCGGCTTTCCCTTCCTCTCGATTTGAAGGAATCAGCCCTTCAATCTGATTGAACAAGCAAGTCCTCAGGGACCATCTGCGGCGCAACTATCGGATCTGATGTGCTTTCTCCTCAGTGGCTCGAAATATGCTTAAGCCGCGTGCCGAGACGCTGTCCCCGCATCGGCTCGGGCTGGCAAGAACTGCTGTGCGGAGATGATCTCTGCCAGGACCAAACGTACCCGGAGGCCAAAATGACTCGAAGATTTCAACTGGCACACCCGGCGAGGATCGCCATCACGGCCACGGCGTTGCTGTTGGTCTCCCCTTTCACTCGGGCGAGTGAGGCCGAGAACTCAGGCTCCACCACGGGCAATCCAGCACAGGCCGGTGCTTTCGCCTTGAAGCTGGAACCCGGAGTGGCGTTCCCGCTTTCACACCCGCAGTCGTCGCTTTTCAAGGTCGGCGGCGGTGAAACCATCAAGGCCCTCTGGACGCTGAACAGGTATCTGGACGTCGGGCCCAGTGCGACCTTCATTACGCTGCCCGCCGAAAACTCACTGGGCGATTTCGGTACAGCGTGGGCCTTTGGTGGAAGTCTGCGCCTCCGCCGTCCACACGATCTTCGCGCCCGCAACGCGCTTTACGCCAGCTCCCCGTGGCTGGATGCTGACGCACTTTACGTGCGCACTGGCGGGCTCAACCGAGCGGGCTTCGCGGTCGCTGCAGGTCTTTCGGTACCTATCGGAGAATCGCGGATCTTCTGGCTCGGACCCTTCGTGCGCTATTTCCAAATCATGCAGGAGCCCGAGCGATCGGGCTTCGACAACCGCGACGCCAAGATTCTGAGCCTGGGCCTTAGCCTTGAAGTAGGCACCGGTGTCCCGCGCCAACCGGAGGCCGTTGCCGCCGCAGAGGTCCGAACCATCACCAAAGAGATCTTCCTCTGCCCCGACCGTGACAGCGACGGGGTCCCCGATAGTGTGGACCACTGCCCTGACGTGGCGGGTCCGCCGGACAACTGGGGCTGCCCTCTCTACCAAAAGCTCGTCGTGAAACGCGATAAACTCGAGCTGAAGGAGAGGATCTACTTTGCCTGGGACCAGGCCATTCTCCAGGACGTATCGTTTCCCGTACTCGATGAAGTCGCACAGGCGCTAAAGGACAACAAGGGCTTCCGCGTACAGGTCGAGGGGCATACCTCGTCCGAGGGAAGCGATGACCACAACCAGACGCTCTCCGAGAAACGGGCGGAGGCGGTGCTCGACTATCTCGTTGCGCACGGGATTGCCAAAGAGCGCCTATTCTCAACCGGTTTTGCCTCCTCCGTTCCAGTTGACAGCAACTCCACAATCGCCGGCCGTGAGAACAACCGCCGCGTCGAGTTCGTCGTCCATTTCACCATCCTGAATGACGGGGGCAAGTAACATGAAGACACTCAAAACCGGCGCTCTGTATCTGTTGCTATTCCTGCTGCCCGCGTGCGGACAGCGGTTGGTAGAGTTCTCCAAGGCCGGCGATGCCGGCACCGATGCGAGAACCGCCGATGCGAGAATCGCCGATGTCCGGAACGCCGATGTCGGGAGCCCCGACGTGGGGAACTTTGACCTGAGAAATGTCGACGCCGCAAACGCCGATGCCTCGAACACTGACCTGGGGAAGCTAGACGCCACGAGCACCGATGCGATGAACGCTGATGTCGCCAACTCTGATGGTCCGAGTTCCGACGTTGCGCGCACCGACACAGCCGACGCGGGCAACGCCGATGTCGGACATCCCGACGCTCCGAGCGCAGACGCCTCGCGCATCGACGCCCCGAACATCTCCCCCCCGGACGCCGACGCGGGCAGCAGCGACGCCGAGACCGGCGACGCGGGCAGCAGCGACGCGGAGACCGGCGACGCGGAGCCGCTTGTCGCGATCAACCTTGGATTGGCCGCCTCGTTTGCGATCGCGGCGACAGCGGGGGTCACTAACACCAGTACAGCGCCAATCACCCAAATCAACGGGAACGTGGTGTTGGACCCAAATAAGACGTGCAACGCCGTGACCGTTGATAATGCCGGGGGGTTTGGCCTTTGCGGAGGCATGCCTCCCACAATCAGCGGGAAGGTCATCACCAACTTGTATCCGGACACCACGAGTTCAGCCGCCATCAAGGCTGACTTGAATGCGGCCTTTCTCAGCATTACTCCCTTGGCCGGTCCCCCAGCCGTCGGCACACTGGGAGGGGGCACCCCTATCGCAGCTCCCACTACTATGGGAAATGTGGCTGGAAGCCCGCTCGCGCTCGGCGACAACTGGTTCACTCCCGGCATCTACGAGTCCACCACGTCGATCTTGATAGCCGGGGATATCACCCTCGACGGCCAGGGCGATCCTAATGCTATGTTTATCTTCCAGTCGCACAGTACACTTACTACCGCAGATGGCGCCCCGAGCCCCGCGGCACACACCCGCATTCTACTGACCAACGGCGCCAAGGCTTCCAACGTCTGGTGGCAGGTCACCAGTTCGGCGACGATTGGATCGTACTCTGAATTCCAGGGCAACATACTGGCTGCCCACGATATCACGATGAAGACCCACGCAACGGCCTGTGGCAGATCCATGGCAGGGGCCTGGGTAGGTGGCGCTGGCGCGTTTGTATTCGACTCCAACGTCGTTTCTGTGCCCGGTAATGGCTGTCCGTTGTAAGCCTGCCGGCTCGGCCCTGGAGCACGGCCGGACCGGCCATCACGCTGAACGGTGCGCCCGAGAAAGCCGGAGGGTCCGTCCCGGCATAGGCGTCAAGCGGGCCGGCGGCTAGACCAGATGGCAGCCGAGACTCCCAGATTGTCCCCGCGCGTCTTCGGTCTTTTCTCTCGAATTGAACGGGATGGTACGTCACTTCGATTGGATCGTCAGGTTGTCCTGCCCCGTCAATGGCGCAACCACCTGAACTGCTTCGTATCTTGTCGCTGGCTCGAAAGATGCTGTAGCTGCCTGGGTAGATGAATGGCGCTACGCCAACTGCGGAATTCGCCAAGGACAAATGAGGTGAGCAACCATGAGGACCAGGGTTAACAAAACGGCACAGTTCGGGGAGTTGGTCGCGGCCGCGTACGATGGCGCCGCTTCCTACAGCAGAGATCCGCTGGAGGTATCGCGTCTGGCAGCCGGGGCAGTGACGCTGATGCTGCGACACACGCGCCGAAAGGCGTTTTGCCGGTTGCAGCCAATCGCACGCATGCAGACAACAAACTTGTGTCAATCGACATAGCCACCTGAAGGGAGAATTTCATGGAGAACACACCGGCCCACATGGGCAAGATGGAAGAACAGCTCAAGCATTGGGGTGCGCAGCTCGACCACCTGATGGCGAAAGTCGAAAAGGCGGGTGCGGACGTAAACTCCGAACGTCGCAAGCGCGTTGACGCTCTGAAGGTGAAGTATCAGGCCGCGCAGGCGAAGCTGAGCGAGTTGAAAGCAGCGGGGGGCGAGAAATGGGACACCCTCAAGACCGGCGTGGAGACCGCATGGAGCGACCTCGAGGCCGCTTTCAAGAAAATGAAGAACTAATCGGCATTCAATGAAACGGGAATCCAAAGAGGAGGATCTGATGAGACACACATTCAAGACCGCAATCATGATGTTCGCCATGGCCGCCGGGACCGCCGCACTCGGTCTGGGCTGCGCAAGCTCCCCGCCGCTGCGCACAGAGGCGTCGAGCTCGGGAATCCGTGCCGCCGAGGAGGTTGGCGCTGCCAAGGTTCCGCAGGCCTCGCTGCACCTGCAGCTGGCCAAGGAAGAACTGCAGAACGCCAAGGCGCTGGCCGCAAACGACGAGAAGGAACGGGCAGTGTCGATGTTGTCGCGTGCTGAAGCCGACGCCGAACTGGCTGTCGCGCTTTCACGCGAGGATGCCGAGCGGGCGGAAGCTCGGGCAGCCGTGGACCGGGTGCATCAGCTCCGGCTAGAGAACAAGTAGGTTGTGGAATAGCAGAAACCGTCCAGTGAAAGGAAACTCGAATGAAAACCACTAGTCTTTTGATCGCCGTCCTCAGCGCCGGAGTTCTCAGTTCATGCGCAACCACCGTTCCAAAGGAACTCGTTGACGCCCGGGAGGCATACCGGCGCGCCAGCTTCGGCACCGCCAGCCAGGCCGCGCCGGCAGAGCTTCACGTAGCCAACCAGGCACTCGCTGAAGCGGAGCAGTCCTTCCAGAAGGATCCCGACTCGTATCGAACGCGAGACCTTGCCTACATTGCCCAGCGCAAGTCACAGTTCGCGGAGGCGACTGCCTCCATCAACATTCAGCAGAAGAACGAGGCGCAAGCGAAGAACGATTTCCAGACCACCCAGGGCAAGGTCGTGGCCAAGACCAAGCAGGATCTGAACCAGACGCGCTCAGCGCTGGCAGCCTCCGAGCGCAACGGCGAGGCGACGGCTGACAAGCTTTCCGCTGAGCAGGTGGCTCGGGCGGACGCCGAGAAGCGAGCGGCTGACTCCCAGGCGGCACTAGCTAAGCTGGCTGCTGTCAAGGATGAGGCCCGCGGAATGGTCATTACCCTCTCCGGAAGTGTGCTCTTCGCATCTAACCGGGCCGTGTTGCTGCCTGAAGCGAGAACGCGACTCGACCAGGTGGCCGAGGTGCTGCTCACAACCCGCGAGCGAAACCTTACCGTTGAGGGATACACCGACTCCCAGGGCTCCGTGAACTACAACCTTGACCTGTCCCAGCGTCGGGCCGACGCGGTTCGCAGCTACCTGGTGGAGCGAGGTTACCAGGGCGACCTGATCCAGTCCCACGGGCTTGGCAAGGCAAACCCAATCGCTGACAACGCCAGCGCCGAAGGCCGCGCCAACAACCGCCGGGTCGAGATTATCATCGCACACGAACCGCACGCATCCAACCCATAGGGCGATGCTCGACAGGCTTAGCTTGCAACATCCTCGGACAGCCGAGACGATCCCCGGGGGCGAGGCTGGATTGGCCACGCTCTCGGGTTTTTCGTTAGTCCGCGAAAGTCGATGAAAGGCAGAACCATGAGACACGCGATACTGGCCACCACCTTGCTCGGCGCGGCCGCTCTCGCCGTGGGGTGCACCTCGAAAGAAGTCAAAGCGTCGGTCGAGCCGAAGCAAGCGCAGCCCTCGGCGGCGCACCTGGAAAAGGCCAAGGCAGAAACCAAGCAGGCGGAGCAAGAGATGCGGAACTACGCCTACGCGGAGAGGGCCGAGTTTGTCGTCAAGATGAAGAAGGAACTGGTCAGTATCCAGGACGAGCTGGATCAGCTCGGAGCCAAGGTCGAGAGCGCCGGTGGCTCGGCAAAGGCCGACGCCAGGGTCAAGCTCGCGGCGGTGCGCGAGAAATGGGCTCAGGCGAAGAAACAAGTTGACCGGGCCGAAACCGCGACTGCGTCCGACTGGGACAACGTGAAGAGTGGATTCAAGCAGTCCTATGTCGATCTGAAGGACTCCTTCGACAATGCGCGGCAGTGGCTGAGCGACAAGATCGCCCCCTGAGAGACGAATCAGGATCGCCCGCATATACAATCCATTTGACTGAGGGTCCCACCACGGGCGGAGCAAATAGTGGTAGACGACGAGATCGCATGCCCCGAGCCTTCGCAACCGTCATCCAGCAGATCCGCCACGACGTCCTGACCCACTGTTCTAGATTCAGGCGGTGCACGACGTGATCCCGTTCGCTCTGGTAGCGTTTCCCTCGCTCATCGTGATCATCAACCCGGTGATGGTCACTTCGGTCTTTATCACCCTCACCTCCAACGCCACGCCGCAGGCCAAGCGAGCGATCATTCGGAAGACGACGATCATTGCCTTCATTGTTCTTCTCGTCTTCGCAGTCTCCGGGACGCTTATTTTCAAGTTCTTTTCGATTACCATCGGCGCCTTCCAGATCGCCGGGGGCATCGTCCTCTTTTCCGTCGCCATGGGAATGCTCCACGCCACGCCGTCGCGCACGCGACAGACGCCCGAGGAAATGGACGAAGCCATGAACCGCGACGACATTGCGGTGGTGCCACTGGCGATCCCGATGGTCTCGGGGCCGGGCGCGATCACCACCGTCATCGTGCTTTCCGGCGAGGCGCGCGCCATCCCCAACATGGCGATCCTGTTCCTGGCGATCGTGGTGGCCATGGTCATCGTCTTCGTAATGCTGCGCAACGCTGCGCGGATCCAAAAGTACCTGGGGCCCTCTGGCCTCAACATCACCACACGGCTAATGGGACTGGTCCTCGCCGCCATCGCTGTCCAGTTCGTTATCCGCGGCGTGGAAAGCGTCCTGCCCGAGCTCGCCGCTGTGATGCGTGCCGCACCGAGACTGTAGGCCGTTCGCCTGCCCATGCTGCAGGTTCTGGCAGTCCTTTTCGATTGAATGGCACCTCACTTTGATTGGACGAGGCGACCTCACAGAGCGTCTGGGGTGGCAACTACCTGCACTTGTACCGCCCCCAACATGTGGCTCGAAAGCTGCATCGAATTGTTTGGGATGAAAATGGAGGTGCTAAATGAACCGCTCCGGCCTCCTGACTGTGGGCAACACCAGAGACCTGCTGGCACTCGAGCCGGTCGGACGTGAAAGCGAAGTGTTGTCTGCCAATTTGGGAAGAGTGACGGGGCCATGATCACGGTCCGCAGAGCCAAGGAACGCCACTGCGACCAACGCCGCAAGCGCGAGATCTGGCTCACCTTCTCCCCAGCGGAGTCAAATGACCCACTCGCCGGCGGCCTTGGCACGCTCGAAACTCTGAGCGAGGAGCGTCTGCCACCGGGCGCAGGCACTCCGCGCCGCTCGCATCGCGACGCCGAAGTCGTCACCTACGCGCGCGAGGGAGCACTGGCGTACGAGGATTCGCAGGGTTGCTCGGGTGTCATCCAGACGGGCGAATTCCAGCGCATGACCCCCGGACGTGGCATTCGCTACAACGAAACCAACGCATCAAGGACCGAGTGGGCTCAGGTCTTCCAGATTGGACTGCGCCCCTGGCAGACCGGGCTCGATTCAGGCTATGAGCAAAGACGCTTCAGCGCGGCGGAGCGCCGGGACGGGTTGTGCATCGTCGCCTCGCCTGACGCTCGCAAAGGATCGCTGCGCATCCACCAGGACGCCCTGGTGTACTCGGCCATGCTGGACCCCGGGCAGCACCTGGTCCACGAGCTTTCACCCGGGCGGAGGGCGTGGCTGCACGTTGTGCAGGGCGAGATCACCTTGGGCGATCTGGTCCTGACCACGGGTGATGGCGCCGGTCTAACGGACGAGCGAGCGGTTTCCTTCACAGCCGAGGCCAAGACCGAGATTCTGCTTCTCGATGTCGGCGCGGAGCTGCTCGGTCCTCCTGGAACAGACGTGTCCCATGACCCCAAACCCGGAACCGATACTCGGTTGTCGTAGCTGAGGAGTCCATCATGAATCCAACCGTCATCTATGTCGGAGTCAGTGTGATTGTATTGATCTTCTTTGCCGGAGTCCGCGTCGTCCGGCCCACTAGCAGAGGCCTGGTTGAACGCCTGGGCAAGTACCAACATCTGGCGATGCCCGGGTTCAACTGGATTATTCCGCTGATTGACCGCATGTACCTGGTCAACGTAACCGAGGTGATGGTGAACGCGGAGCCGCAGGAGATCATTACTAGCGACAAGCTGAATGCGCGTGTAGACGCGCAAGTGTACTTGAAAGTCAAGAGCGACGAAGAGAGCGTGAAGGCATCCCAGTACAACGTCTTCAACTACCAGTACCAGATCGTCAACCTGGCCAGGACCACCTTGCGCAACATCATCGGCACGCTGACCCTCAAGTCGGCGAATAGCGAGCGGGGCAAGATCAACAGCGAGCTACAAAGGACGATGCGCGAGGAAACCATGCACTGGGGAATCGAAATCGTCAGAACGGAGCTGAAGGAGATCGATCCGCCCAAGGACGTGCAGGAGACGATGAACAAGGTGGTGAAAGCGGAAAACGAAAAGGTCGCGGCGGTCGATTTCGCGACAGCCACGGAAACCATGGCAGACGGCGCGCGCAGAGCTGAAATCAAGAAGGCCGAGGGGGTCAAGCAGGCGAAAATCCTCGAAGCCGAAGGCGAGGCCCAGGCTATCCAACTCGTGAATGATGCTGCCGACCGCTACTTCGTCGGCAACGCGCAGTTGCTGAGGAAGCTCATCACGGTGGAGACCGCGCTCTCGGCTAACACGAAGATCGTGATTCCCGCCAACAGCGAGTTGGTCAACATCATCAGCGACATGGCCGGGATCTTGCCGCTGGGCAGAACCGCCATGCCGCTGAAGCAGGCGTCCGCTCCCGCGGGAGGCGTGCTGGCAGGGCACTCCTGATGTGGTCCAGACACCTGAAAGCGAGTCTGTGTGAATAGCGCTAAAGCCCTGAGCAAGAGCCCGGTTGAGACAATCTTGCGGCCGGGCCAGATGGTCGGTGGCCAATACCGAGTCGACCACTTGCTTGGCCAAGGTGGAATGGCCGCAGTGTGGGCCGGCACCAATGAACACACCGGCAAGCGAGTCGCGCTGAAGGTGATCCTGCTCTCCCTGGCGAACACCGGCGAAGCGCAGAGCCTCTTTCGCAGCGAGGCCTTGGCCGCGAGTCGAGTGAATCATCCCAATGTCGTGACGGTCTTCGACGTCATCGAACACGACGGAATGGCGTGCATCGTGATGGAGCTGCTCGACGGAGAGCCACTGTCCAGCTACATCGCTCGCAAGAAGTTTCTCAGCCTCGACGAAGCCGCAGCCCTGCTCTTGCCAGCCATGCGCGGGGTGGCCGCCGCCAATGCACAAGGCGTAGTCCATCGAGATCTCAAGCCGCAAAACATCTTCATTTGCACTGAGCCCGACGGACGCATCGTGACCACCAAAGTGTTGGACTTCGGCATCTCGGTCATGCTGGAACGAGTGACAGATCACTCGGCGGGGCCGGTCGTGACTGCGGGCACGCCGGCGTATATGTCTCCCGAGCACATCCGCGGCGTGTCACGCATCGATGCACGGGCCGATGTGTACGGCTTCGGCGTGCTGCTGTACGAGGCGTTGACCGGACAGATGCCGTTTCCCGGGGAACCAGGCCCCGAGCTCTTCGACCGCATCCTGAACCAACCCCTTCCGTCCGTGACGTTGCTCCGTCCCGACTTGCCGCCTGGTTTGGTGCGCATCATCGAAAGAGCCATGGCCAAGCAGCCCGACCAGCGCTACTCGGACTTGAATGCGATGGTGAACGCCCTCGAAGACGAGCTGATGCCGCCCACTCCTCCACCGCGTCTGCTCACGCCGCTCGCCGGGGTGCCATCGATTGCCATGCGCGATCCCGCATCCGGGGAGCACGCGGTGCAAGCCATTCTCAAGAAGGAGTTGTCCGAGCAGCATCAGGAGACGCGGTTTCTTTTCGGGTTTCCCGCGGAAGCGGAGAGCAAGAAGCGCGCCCCCCATGCAGGGCCGGTTCTGGTGGATCCGAGACCCTCCTTCTACAAGGTGGTGCTTGCTAGCAGCAGGTCACTCGCTGCTCCTCGCAGGTGGCGTCGCTTCGTGGGCGCAGGCTTCGCGGTCGCGCTCGGGTTCTTCGCGGTGTGGATGGTCATGGGGGGCGCCACCAGAGCGCAAACAGGCGCGCCACTACCCACGGCGAATGCCACGCCGCCAGTAGCCGCAAAGACCGCCGTCCCTGCCGCGGTGTCAGACGCAACCACTCTTCCTGCTGCGGTTCCAGACCCGCAGGCAGCTTCACCATTGCCACCTGCCTCAGGCACTCTCGCACCCGACAAACCCAGCAAGCCCACCAGCCGTGCGCATCCCGTGCGCGTTTCAGGCGCATCGGCAAGGTCTGCAGCGCCACGAGCCGGTCGCCTCTTCAAGGACGATTTCTAACGCAATCACATCAGCCAGGAATGCCCGACTTGCCTCCGAATTGAATGAAAGGGCGCCTCATCTTGATTGAAGAAGCCTGCCATATAAACCGTCTGCGCTGCAACTAGCTGAACTTACTCGCATCCTGTCGATGGCTCGAAAGATGCTATCTCTGCAAGTGGCGGTTGAGGCTTTGGAAGCGCTCAAGTCTCCAAAGTTCGAGGTGACACACATGAAACTCCTACTCCCAATTGTAGTATCGGTCTTGCTTCCCGTATTCAGTCTTCCCGCCTATGCGCAAAGGGGACACCCGCAAGAGGCTAGGCCCGCCCAGCAGCAGGCCAGGCCGGCACCGCAGCAGCAACGGCAAGCCAGACCTGCGCCACGGCAACAGACGGAACAGGCCAGGCCCGCCCGGCAGCCACAGCAGCAGACAGCACGTCCCCAGCGGCAGCAGCAAGCGCATGCGGTCGCCCGCGCGCCGCAAGGCAATCCCGGACGGAGCCAGGCGCGCGCGCAGCAAGCACAGCCGGCCGCTCGCATCGAAGCTGGCCACGAGCATGGCCGCATTTCCAACCAGCGCTACGAGTCTCGTTTTGGCAACAGGCACAGTTTCCATGTCAGCCGCGGCGACTACGATAATCGGCGCTTTTACTACGGCGGCTACGGGTTCGCCTTCATCGATCCCTGGCCACTCGGCTGGGGATACTCCGACGACGTGTACGTCGAGTACGGCGACGGTGGCTACTACATGTACAACCGCTTTCATCCGGGTGTGCGCATCTCAATCAACATCCTTTAGTGATTCACGTCGGGAGGTATTCAAATGGGCGAATTCAGCAAGAAAGCAAAGGGTCGCGTCGAGCAGGCCGTCGGCGGCCTCACTGGCAACAAGGGACTCCAGAAAGAGGGCCAAGACGACGAACGCGCCGGCCAGGTAGAGGGTGCGGTCGCGGACGTCAAGCACGCCGTGAAGTCCGCAAAGCATGCGCTCAATGAGGTTTCGAAGTAACAGCCCGAGCGCCATCACGCTGATGGCGCCTGGCAGCGCGTTCGCGCCGACAAGGCGCGCAAGGCGAGAAGACGAGGGCCACGAGGGTGGTTCATGACGGACAAGGGAGAAATTCTATGCTTCTGACAATCCTGCTTGTTGTGTTTCTGGTAATCGCACTTGGTGGCGGCGGCTGGGGGCGATCCCGATACGGTGCCTGGAGTTGGTCACCCGCCGCCGTCATTCTTCTGGTCGGCGTCATACTGATTTTCACCGGCCACGTGCGCTTCGGTTGAGACGACGCACCGGCGTCCCCGTCCGGTGTTGCCTAGCTGGGAGACAGTTACAGATTCGTAACGCGAGTTCCTGTTGGCCCAGTCAATTTGGCGATTCTGCGCCCCCCGCCAGCGGACCGGAGCTTGCGGGGATTCAGGCGCATTCTAGAGTTGAACCGGACATTCGGATGGCGTTGGCGGTGTAGTTGACGATTGGGGGGCGAGGTCAGGCGATAGCTTAGGCATTGTGGCGGAGTGGCTGCCTGGAAGGTTTTCAATTGCAAAGCGTGCGCATTGTGGCCACCGGGCAGAACTCCGCCACTATTTCGAAGCGTATTCATCCCATGACAATGTGATTCAGGTGGGCATTCTGAACGGACTTTGACGACGCCGAGAGGTGGTACTTAGCAAATGGGGCGCATTCAAGGGTCGCGACGGATAGTTGCGACCCTGTCGGTTCTCGTTGCGAGCCTCGCTCCCTTCGCAGTTCTTGCGCAGGACGAGGCCGCTCCGTTTCCAGAAGTTGTGCCCCCAGTTTCTGGGGTAGCACCTGCTGTCGTACCTGGGTCTGGTCCTTCGGCTACTCCTGCGTGGGCTCCGATGGGCTATCCAGATGCCTACGTGCTTCGTCCTCTGACTGTCCCGCCCGGCATGTTCCAGGGCACGTTGCCCGTCGTCTTCAGCTTCTCCCAGAATGCGGTTTTCAAGCCAGTGTGGATTCCGCTGGACATGCGCTTCGGCATGACCGACCAGCTTGAATTCTTTCTGACCCACAATGCCCTGGGCGCACCGCTGGCGGCTGGCAACGGAGGTCTTTGTCTGGGCACGAAGCAGTACTGCCAGAAAACGTACAACAACCTCAATGTTGGTGGGCAGTTTTCCTTCGCAAAGGGCAAGGGTCTTGAGCTGAGCGGCCTGCTTGCCGCCGAGTTCAAGGAGTTCTCTCCTCACCTGCTGTTCGCCGTCGACGTAGGCGTTGGCGTGAAGTATGTCAACGCGATCTTCTCAGCCAAGGCCACTCCTCGGCTCGGCATCGAAGTCAATAGGCGTAGCACGGAGAACGGGCAAGAGACCATCGGTATGCCGGTTCAGTTCGCGCTACAGGCTGCACCGCGGATCGCTGCCTTTGCTGACATGGGCCTCTTTGGTCCGACCAATCAGTTCGGCAGTCGCTACACCATTCCCGTAGGCGTTGGCGGCGACTTCCTTCTGAGGCACGGCTTCGATGTCGGCGCCGAGTTCATGTTTCCGGCGTTGGGGCGCGGCTCGGCTGTCGCAGGAAAGGCAACTGACTCGCGCACCCTCATGCTCTACGCCGTCTGGCGGAATCCGTAGCACTACTGATTGAAATTCGGACCGGGCCGGCGCGTTGCGAGGAGGCCCGGCCGCGACGAGCGCCGAGGGAGGATACTCGACGTACCTGGCCGAGAAGCGAGAAAGCGGACGGGCCCCGCAGCAGCGACGGCGACGGGAGAAAGTCAATCAGTAGTGCTAGCCAGTCTCAGACTAGAAGAACGCGCGCACGCCCAGGCCGAAGTCGATATTGAAGCCCAGCGGGAAGACCGCGATGCCGGGCACGATTTCTAGGTAGGCTTCGAGGAAGTCGGGGCGTCGGAAAGAAACGGCAATCCCGATGGGAACGCGCGCGATGACCACCACGTCGTGGCTGAGGTTGTTGTTCCCATAGGCTGACATGATCACCCGGCCGCCAAAACCCGCGTACCAGTCCAGGCGGTTGGTCATGTTGACTATGTTGTCTTGGTACAGGTAGTCGGCGTGCAAGCTGATGTCGTGATTGACGTCGTCGCAGCGGTAGCTGTTGCCGGCGCCATCCCTGCACCAGCCGTAGCCCCAGCCGCCGAACCCGAGTCCGAAGTCCAAGGCATGGCCGCGCCCGAGAAATGCCTTGGCCGTGATGGCGGTTGGATCGCCAATCTGGAAGCCCAGACCGAAGTTGCGCGAGTTACCAACTTCGGTTGCCTGCGCGCGACTTGCGCCGACGGACAGGATTGCCGCCGCTGCGCATGTGAAGAGAATGAGACGCTTCATGGCGGAATGCTCAATGCGTGTCCGAGCCGATCGATCGGTCCGCTTCCTTGGTCGAGCACACCGACTGAACGGAACGCGGTGAGCAGCAGCGACCGAGCCAGTGAAGGTCTGGTTCGCTGAAGGGGCCAATTGGGTTCTTTGATTCATTTTTCACTCCGCTTACGTGGGTCGTGGCAAGTCTTGCACACGGCAGTTCTTCTCGGGCCCCAACCGGCGGAAGGGATCCCACAGTCTCGCTACAGCAGCTTTCGAGCCAGCTACGAGAAACGTGTAAGTCCGAGCAGTTGGAGCGCAGACGAGTTTGGAGGACGGGCGTGTTCGACCAGGATGACGTGCCCTCTCCATCAATTTGAAGGAGCAACCACCCCCTGCTCCCATCGGCGTCAAGCGGCGGAATTGCGCCGGAGGAACTGGGGTAGACCACCCTCTCCCGAAAGGGAGAGGGGCACCCCACCGAAGGCATGTGTCCTCGAATCACGAATGGCCATTTCATTCCGCCCATTGAGCCGCTTAACGACTGTGCCCCCCGCCCCCAAATCTTCCACAGGTCCGGCGCGCCCGTGGCATGGCTGCGAGAGCGGTTCGTCTACCCGCCCCCTCGCGAGGGCGGCTCGCCCTCCAATGGTCCCTCCAACGCCTCGATCATCGCATTTGGGTCCACCGCCTCTTGCATGGCGTCGGCCTCGCGATCGATCCGATCTCGTACCATGGGCAGATCGCGACGGAGTTCTTCGACCAGCGCGATGAGCTTGGCCACCTTGTGCTCGGCGAGCAGATTCACTTGCAAGTCGAGGTGTGATCGATCTTCGGCGTTCCGCGTCTGGCGATTCGCGGTGATGAGGACCAGCGTCGTCATCAGGAGAGCGGATAGCGCGACCATTCCCTGCAACCAAAAGAAGGGAGGTGGGTCGATCCTCTGCCAGCCAAACAGCTTGGGCGTCACCAGGTTGAAAGCCACCCATCCAGCGACGATCGACAGGGTCACATACACGGTGCGCGGTCGTCCCAGCGCCGCGGTCAGTACCTCCATCATGCGCTGGTGTCTGTCCAGACGCTGTTCGGCGCGCGCGCGGATTGATGCAACTGATTCGACATCTTGCAACACCTAGCCCTCCCGTCCTGTCCCACTACCTTCTGCCGTGCCACCCGCGCATTTGCAACGCAAGAGTCTTCCGCACGGCAACCGCGACACGGACAACCTCACTCCACCAGGCCGATCACGTTGCGGGACCGGCGCGCGATCTCCAGCGCGTCCTGGAGCTGCTCGAATATCGAGCGAGAACCGGGCAGTCCCCAGAGCAGAAGCTGGGGTGTCGTCACGTCATGGCTGAATACCCGGATGCGGGACACTCCGAGCAGCCGATCTGTCATGGTCTGATGGAACTCGGTGTCGCGCACCCTCCAGAGCTGTAGCGTCTCGATGTTCTTCGAAAGCAAGCCCGACTCGACGTCGATCGCGCGCGTCGTGATGAGGAACCTGAGCGTGGCCCGCGCGGCCCACAGGTAGAGCAGCCAACACCCTCCCAGCCCCAGCGCCACCGCCCCAGCGATCAGCGCCCAGCCCCAGACAACGCCGAACGACAGGTGGAGGATCGGGGCGCCGCACAGCCCGCCCACGCCCAGCACGATGGCCGCCACCACCGACCAGAACTGAGCTTTCCAGGAAGGCGTCCCCTTGAAGATCGTCACGACGGCCGGCGCCGCCTCCGTTGCGGACGCCAGGGGGCGGGATGCGACGGCCGCTGCGGCGGTCTCTCCCAGCATCGAGCCGCAGTGCCGACATTTGATGGCGGCGTCCTGGATCTCTTCGGCACAGAAAGGGCAAGGCTTCATCGGACCGCTAGGATACGCCGAAGCGAGCCCGGCGGCGATGTGGGTTGAGCGCTACGACGGCAAAGTTGGCTTGGCCGACAGCGCGAGGTGCACGCCAGAAACTCGAGTTTTCGCCACGTTCTCACGCCGCTTTCTCCGCGTGTTCGCCAACCAATCTGTGATGGATGCGCCTGTCTCGGCATCAAATCGACCAAGGCGAGTCTTCAGTCTGCGCTCACCGTGTCCAACCCGAGGAATTCCGCTCATCAGCTCGCCGCACAAAAGAAAGGTCACCCATGTCCCTGATATCAGTCGTCTTGGTCTTGATAATCGTCGGGATGGGGCTCTGGCTCGTCAACAGGTACATCCCCATGGACGGGAAGATTAAGACCATCCTCAACATAGTCGTTGTGATCGCGGTGGTTCTCTGGCTGCTGTACGGCTTCGGTGTTTTGGGCCGCGCGGGAGGACTTCGGCTGCCTCGAATGAGGTAGACTAGACACACGATGCCGACAGGATGATCTCATCGCAACCGCCTGTTGTTCCTTCCCCCAAGAAGCCCACACTGGAAATGTGGCAGCTCTTTGTGTGGCCCGCTTGCGCTAGCGTGTCGCCATGATCGAACCTGCGGCCCAGCCACGTCATTTCTCCATGGTCCGCGGGTTCCACCTGGCTGACTTGTTCACCCTGGCCAATGCCGCTTGCGGAACGGCTTCCATGTTCGCTTCCATGACCTACCTGCTTACGCCCAGCATCGGCCTCTTCACCCTGGCGGCCGCGTTGATACCGCTGGCACTGGTGTTCGATTCGCTGGACGGCCGGGTGGCACGCTGGCGCCACGCGCACTCGACGCTGGGGCGTGAGCTGGATTCGCTGGCTGACGTGATCGCGTTCGGCGTGGCGCCTGCGGCGCTGGCCTTTGCGGCTGGCATGCGCGGCGGTTGGGACTGGGCCGTGTTGATCTATTTCGTGAGCTGCGGGGTCAGCCGACTGGCGCGTTTCAACGTGACCGCTGACGCCCTGTCCGCGGGGGGCGACAAGGTCAAGTACTTCGAGGGCATGCCCATTCCGTCGAGTGTGGTCCCGGTCATCGTGCTGGCCGTGGCGGCCTGGCAGGGGCGGCTGGGGGCGGCCTTGTATTTCGGCTCAGTCGAACTGGGCCTGGTTCTGCACCCGCTGGTTCTGATGTTCGCGCTCTCGGGCAGCCTGATGATCAGCAAGACCCTGCGAATTCCCAAGCTGTAGAAGAGCGTCCTCTCCGGCGTCGTGAGCCGGGGCGACATTTCTGCCCCGAGATAGCCGCGCCCCGGAGTATGTCAGGCTGCCGCCGCTGCCAAGCTCGCCGAATTTCTCGCCACCGCTGTCTCTGGCAGGGTTCTTGCTTGCTGGGGTCGCCACGTCCTCGGAGTCAACTACGCGACCGAAGGGCGCAACCACCACAAGGAGACCCAATGCATATTCAGAACTTCTTCCTGGGAGCTTCGTTGTCAGCTCTGCTGGCCATGACCGCAACCGGAAACGCCGCCGAGAATTCCGTCCAGAAAGAGGGCAACGCCATCGAAGCCAAGGGCAACGCCCAGGAGCAGAAAGCTGTGCACGAGAAGAAAGCCGCCGAGAAGACCGCAGGCGCAGGCGAGGCCAAGGAAGAAAAGGGCGCAAAGATGCAGAAGGAGGCCAAGTCGCTGAAGAAGAACCACAGCACCGCCGCCGAAGGTGCGCAATTGGATCACGCCGGGGCCGCGGAAAAGGCGAAGGGTGAGCGGATGGAGAAGTCCGCCAAGAGCCACAAGGAGCACGCCAAGCGCACACAGAAGGCGTCCGACGTAATGGACAAGTCCGGCGAGAAAGTCGAGAACGCCGGGACCGCGATCGACAAGAAGTAGAACCAGAAGATTGACCGAAGATCAGGACGCGACACAGAGAACAGCCGTTGTTCCCTGCGGCCGGAGCACGTCCGCGTTCCCTGCGCATTGGCGCGGACGTCAGCCGCTTGTCGGCGCGATTTGGTAACAGCAAGGCGCGCGGTGTTACCCGCGGGTGACGGGTAGAACTGTGTCCGAGCCTGACGAAGGGCAGTCTTGCCTAAGGATGACGCGGTTCAGACCAATTCCCGCCAGTTAGCCGCGACGGTATCCAGCACATCCCACGTTCTCCCGACTTCTTGCCGCCGCGGCGCCCATGTTGCAGCACCATCACCCGCAGCCCAACAGTGCCGTGCTAGGGGTAGCGATGCCACTCATCAAATCGCCATCAAAGACAGCGCGAAACCAAAATATCAAGACCGAGATCGCAGCAGGCAAACCGCCAAAACAAGCTGTCGCAATCGGATACGCAGTACAGCGCCGGGCCAGGGCCAACGCCAAACCCAAACGATGATCGAACCCAACGTGTATTTTCAACAAGATGGCTTTTCGCATGATGGTCAGCTTGGACACCGACGCCATGCGCCGGTTACTTCCGCCGACGCCGCAGAAGGGCGAGCGCCACTAGACCAGCGAAGGGGAAAATGGCTCTGCTGTCCGAGCCAGAGGTACCGCCATTCACATTGCACGAGCAGCCAGAGGACCCGGCTGAAGTTGTGCTGCCGCCGCTGTCGGCGCCTGCGTCGGTAGCCGGCACCTGCGATTCGAGATAATTGCCGTTGACCAGGGTCGTGATCGAACTCGGAGGCAGCGTGATGTTGCCCGCAGTGACGGTGCCCAGATCGACCGCATTCTCGCTTGCCGAAGTGCGAATCGCCTTGTACGACGACGGCAAATTACTGCCTGCCAGGGTCAGCGGCGTCGCGGCTGTCCCCGTGTTGATCGCGACAATGGTGAAAGCCCCCATTTGCGTGTTGTCAAAGGCCACGGCCAGGACGTTGGAGTCGCTGCTCTTGGCATCCACCATCTCCGCGCCCGGGCGGATGTAACGATAGTATTGCTTCGAAACATAGTAGTTCTTCCCGGGGTTGTCGGGACCCGCCATGAGATCATTTTCATTCAAGTCCGCGGGCGTGGTGCCGCCGCTTCCCTGCGCGTAGAGCCACGCCGTCATGTGCCCGTAGTACAAGCCCGCGTAGATCGCCTGCGCCAGATCGAAGGCTCCGGAGCAAGTGCTGATCGCATTCGACGTGCAGGGGCCACCGCTCCAGGTGTGGTTGTAGCCGGATGTTTCGGTCACCCACAGCGACTTGTTGGTGGATGCCGTCGCGGCCCGATACGAAGTCGAGTACGCTGCGAGGTTGCTCGTGGTCATCGGCGTGAAGCCGTCCACGTAGCCATGCACGGCGAATTTGTCGATTACTGAGAGTGCCCCCGAATTGCTCATAATCGCCGCGGTATAGGAGTCTGGATCGAAGTCGGTGCTGTTGGTGCCCACGTCGCACTCGATGCCGAGCATGTTCTCCGGGCCAAAGAACCTCACGCCCGGGAACGACGCCTTGATGGTCGGCCCGACCTCGGAGAGGTGCTGCGCGTACTGCGCTTGCCCGTAGAAACAGGAATTATACCCCTGCCAAACATTCGGCTCGTTCTGCATGCTGAGGCCGTACACATCGACGCCGATGTCCTTGTACATCTGCAAGCCAGCGACCAGCCAGCCCGCGAAGGAATTGACCATCGTGGGATCGAGGATGTTGCCGCCCGTGGTGTCAGTCGGTCGTATCAACGGCGTATAGCAGGTGCCCCAGTCCGGCAGGCCGTTGGTGGCGACAACGCACTTGTAATCGGCCGGCGGCGACCAAACACCGAGCAACATCTTGAGCGGCACTCTGCTCGCGTTGGCCGCGGCGTAGAGCGACTGCACCACGGGCTTTTGCGCGTTCCACTGCGTGTCCTGAGGCGCGTCCGCCGTCGCCGTCGGGTAGTACTGGTTGCGCCACATGGTGATGCCCAAGTCGTCAATCACCATCTGGCTCCACGTCGCATTGAGCACCGTGGCCTGGTTCTTCCACGCGTCGGCCGCTCCGAAGAATCCGAAACCTTCGATGCTCTGGTACTTCGTGGCGCGATCGATGGTGACATCCGCCGATGCAATCGGAGCGCTCAAACAGAGGACGAGGCCTGTAGCGACACCTAGATGGTATACCTTCTTCATGGGGCTTCCTTTCGCAATCGAGTCCACCAAAGCCCAGCGCCATGGTGAACGGATTCAAAGACGAGATGCGTTAGAAGTTGATCTTCTAGTGTACTCCGGACCACTGGTACGTGATCAGGGTTTGCAGGTAGGAGCCCACCCATGAAGATCATCGATCCTCGCACCGTCCACGTCCTCAAGAACCCAGTCGCCTTCGCGCTCCAGGTTCTGAAAGCCTTCCAGGCAAACCAGGGCCTGCTCCTCGCCGGTGCTGTCGCGTACTACGCGCTACTCTCCATCTCGCCGCTGCTCATCCTCATGGTTATCGCGCTGTCGCGAGTGATCGACCAGGACGTGCTCTTGGCAACGTTGCGCCAGGCACTGGAATACGTGGTGCCGGGCGAAGGCAAGGCGGTGGTGACGGAGCTGCGGAGGTTCCTCCAGCACCGCGAGGTGATCGGCTGGGTGCTGCTCATCACTATGCTGTTTTTCAGCTCGCTTGGCTTCAAGGTGTTGGAGAGCGCGATCTCGGTGATTTTCCTGCACCGCGTGGCCAAGCGCAGGCGGCATTTCCTGGTTTCCCTGCTGCTGCTGCCCTTCGGCTACATCGCTTTCATCGGCGCGGCGCTGTTCGTGGGCACCTTCGTGATCGCCGACCTGGTGACGATAGGCGGCGCGAATCTCGCCATCCTGGGGCATAGCTGGTCGCTGAGCGGCTTCTCACGCTTGCTGATCTACGTCGGCGGCGTGACCGTGGAAATTCTGCTCATCTCAACGGTCTACTACTTCATGCCGGTAGGCAGGCTGTCGCCGCAGCACGCGCTGATCGGCGGCGCCACGGCGGGCCTGCTTTGGGAATTCATCCGCCATGGGCTGCGCTGGTATTTCGGCACGCTGTCACAGGTGGGCGTGGTGTACGGCTCGCTCGCCACGGGCATCATCGTGCTGCTCAGCCTGGAAGTGGCCGCCACGCTGCTGTTGCTGGGCGCGCAGGTGATTGCGGAATACGAAAGGATCGAGACGGGCGAAGCGGAGAAGCCGCGGGGGCCGATGTTCGCTGAAGGCATCTGAGTCAGCCGGGGTGCAGCCGCCTGCCGTCCTCGCCTTCCTGCATTCACGCCGCGCCCGCTACCACGGACGCCGCGAACGGCGGGGCGCCGGAATTTTCGCGGCCGCGAGATTGGGCAGCACCCCGGTGGCCAGGAACCCGTCGACGTGCGCGAGCAGCCGTGCGGTTTCGGCCGCGGTCATCCAGGGCGTGTCCAGATGGTCGGCGACGTCCTCGCCGGTCATGCCCAGCCGGCGTCCTTCCTCGATGGCGACGGCGTAGCCTTCTATCTCGGTGGGACGATCCACGTACGCGAATCTCTCGTCCCACAAATCCAACCCCTCGTCGAGCTGGCGCAGATGCGTGAGTTCGTGCAGAAGATCGAGATAGAGATCGCGATCCGAGCCGCTGCGAAAGTACCAATCCGACAGCACGATGCAGGGCACGTCCACGTCGACGAAGGCGTAGCCTTGATGGCCGCGGATTTGCACACGCGCCCGTTCCAGCAGGTGATCGCGCGCGGCCGGAAGCGCGGCGATGCGCGCCAAGGCCGGACTGGACTTCACCGCCGGCAGAACCTTGAGATAGGGATGCTCTCCGGTCGGTAACGACCGGTCCACCTGCGGCCATGCTGGCAAATCTTTTGGCATCGGCTTGTCGAGATTGCAGTCAATGGTACAAACAAGGCAATCGAGAAGGAACCAGTATTCGATGCTCGACATCGTCTATGAAAACGTCACCAGCGCCCCGAGCGAGACCATCGTGGACCTCTATCGCGCTGGCGGCTGGTGGCAAGAAGAACCCGCCTGGCGCGCGGCGATTCCGCAAATGATACGCGGCAGCCTCTGTTTTCTCCTGGCGCGCGAGCCCGGGGGCCGCGTCGTGGGCATGGGGCGCGTGATTTCCGACGGCGCCAGCGACGGATACATCCAGGACGTGGTCGTGCTCCCGGAATTCCGCGGACGCGGCATCGGCCGCGAGATCATCCGGCGCCTGACCGATCGCTGCGTGGCCGCGGGCTTGACCTGGATTGGCCTAGTGGCCGAGCCGGGCACGCAGAAGTTCTACCAGGCCCTGGGATACCAGCCCCTCACTGGCTTTCAACCCATGCTCTACCAGGTGCGTTCCTGACCGTGACGGTTTTTCTCGGGTTCCCCTTCGCGCCCATCGAGATCGAGCGCCGCGCACTCGTGACCGACTTTCTTGCCCGCCACCCGCAACCCCTGTCTGACTACGGCTTTGCTTCGCTGTACGTCTGGTCGTCGGTTTTCCAGTACCACTTCGCCGTCGCCGAACCGGACACGCTCTTGCTTCAAGCCCAGGTCGACCCCGATCCTCAGCCGAGACTACTGCAACCATTGGGACAGTTTTCCGAGCCCGTGCAGGAAACCCTGCTCGCCCACGCCCGCAAACTGCCCACACCGCTGGTCATCGAATCGGTCAGCGCCGAGTTCTTGGCCCGCCATCCGACTTTTGCTGCCCATTTCCACGTGGTCGAGAATCGCGACAGCGCGAACTACGTGTACCGCACTGAAGACTTGGCGGCGCTGGCCGGCAGCCACTACGCCAAGAAGCGCAACCTGGTCCAGCAGGCCACGCGGCTCTACGCCTGGCGGATCGAACCGCTCGGCCCGCAGCACAGCAAGGAATGTCTCGAAGTCGGCGACGACATCGCAGCCAAACGCACGACGCTTACCCTGCAGCAGGAAAGCCAGGCGCTGGAAACCGCGATTCGCGACTTCGGTGCGCTCGGGCTTTGCGGACTGCTCCTGCGCATTGACGATCGGCCGGCCGCCTTCTCTATTTACGACCGTCTCAACCCGACCACCGCGTTGGTCCTGTTCGAACGCGCGCTCCGCGACAAGAAGGGGCTGTATCAGGTGATCAACCAGGAAACCGCCCGCGCCATCGCAGCCCAGGGGCTGACCTTCATCAACCGCGAAGAGGATCTCGGGGATCCGGGGTTGCGCCGGGCCAAGCTCTCGTACCACCCGATCCGGCTGGAAGCCAAGCACACCTTGACCTTGCGTCGCTGAAGCAAGGGGCCTCCGGATCCAGCGTGCAACTGACTCGTCCCTGTCATTGATATATTCTTGCCCGATCCCTATCATCCTTGTGGAGGAGGAGACCGCGATGAGTCCCACCGAGTCAAAGACAACCCGCAGGAAGATCGTCGAGTTCATCCCGTACAAGACCATGGCCCTGGATCTGGAGGCCATTCTTGCGAGCCTGACCCGGATCTACGTGAGCCGTAACGATCTTGACATGGTTGAACTCATAACCTCATGCCAGCCGGAGCTCTTCCCCGTCGGCAGCTTCGATGCCGAGGCCGAGCGCTACGAATACGTACTGAAACTCGCAGTTCCCGTCAAGTTTCACAACCACCTTCGCGACAACGTCGACAAGATCCAAGCGCAATTGCTGGCCGACATCGCCACGGTCACGGTTCCCTACTCTCACGAATCCATATCCGCGGTTTTCGTCGCGCTGAAGATCGAGCAAGACTTGGGATGGCGCGACGCAGCTATGGACTTGATCGTGGAAGGACGCGGCCGGGATACGAAGAAGGAAAATGACATTCTAATCATGCATGCTCCCGCTGACGAAAACGGCATTGTGGGCGAAATGAAGGCGGCATTGGCCAAGAAGAATGTGAGAGTGGCGACGCATTCAATCGTATCGGTCAAGGACAAGGACATTAACCGCGCGCTTGCCGAATACGACAAGCGCTCTCACTTCGGTGTGTTCGTGGTTTCGCAAGCCGCAACAAGACTGCCGTTCCAGCAGGATACCCTGGGCAGAATCGTCGGATACCTTACTAACCCCGCAAAGAACTTCTGCCAGATCTGGAACAAGATCGAACGAATGGACGTCGCGAACTTCAGCCCCGCGCTTGCCAGAAGCCTGGCCTTGTCGACAGGAAGGATGACAGTGGACCAAGTGTGCGGGTTTCTCATGAAGTACGCGAATCTCGGGTAGCCAACGGCAACCGCCATAGTGTAGCTTCTTCAATCACGACGACCGACGCTGACGCTTGCCACGGCGCCGAAGCCGCCTGGCCAAACCGAGCACCAACATCGCGCCCCAAGGGACGGCGCCGCGGTCGAACCCGGCGAGATGACAGCTGCACCCTGATTTCCCCGTGGCTTTGGGTACCTGAACGAACCCGCTCTGGATGGGGCTGGCGTTGCCGCTGTTGTCCACCGCGGCGACACCCACTGTGTACAGAATCCCGTTCTGTAGAGACGTCGACTCCATGGTTCCTCCATGCCTGACCTGGCCTGTCTCGAACACGAGGGGCAGTCTACTCCATCGCGTCCCAGGTAAAGAATCGTCGTGAGCGGGCACCAAATATCACGTCGAGACACGTTCGCGTCTCGGCGTAGAATCGAGCTCAGGAGTTTCATGTCTCGCATCTTCAAAGTGCTGCTACCTTCTTGCTGGCTGCTCGTCTGTAGTTGCAGCAGTGGCTCAGGCTCACGGGTGAGCCCCATCGACGCGTTCAGCGGCGACCCTGATGTCCCCACTGCAGCCGGCGGAGCGGCGGACACCTCCGCCGTTGGAACGGGTGGCGCGCAGGAAACGGCCGATCTTGCAGGCGCGGGCGGGGCCATTTCGACGGGCGGGACCGCATTGGATGGCGGAGTGGATTCCAACGGAGGCGCTACCGGCGGATTGCCCGCCATCGGCGGTTCGACGTCATCAGCCGGCACGCTTTCGACTGGCGGCGCCACCGGCACGGGCGGCGCCACAGCCAGCGGCGGAGTGGATGCAGGCACCGGCGCCGGCACATGCGGCGACGGCGATCCCAA
>Ga0224523_1000094_pt1 | contig 60748 bp, 39 predicted proteins | sample CFST50metaG_FD_182732 | JGI IMG/M metagenome (GOLD analysis project Ga0224523, IMG submission 182732) | Peat soil microbial communities from Stordalen Mire, Sweden - C.F.S.T50 | ecosystem: Environmental > Terrestrial > Soil > Wetlands > Peat | place: Sweden: Norrbotten County, Stordalen Mire... | reverse complement strand
ATTTTATATTAATTTAAAAAAATTTAACGATTCGATATTAACTTTTAATAATGAAAACCCAGGACTAAATATAAAATTTAAAGTATTGGGTTTTGAAGAAGACGCAAATAATTTCACACCCGAATTTTCTAAAAAAACAATTTATGAAGCTCAATACTGGTTTATAAAAGAAAGAGACAGTATGGTATTTCAAAAATTTATGAATTATTTTGATAACAATAAAGATGATAAGTATCTTTTTTATTACGGTCTAGGCCACTTGCAAAAAGACTATGTTAATAAAAAATTGCCGAATTTTTTTGTGGGAAAAGACAGTTGTTATGGATATTTTTTATTGGGTTATCTTAAAATGAAATTTGGAGAAAACGATGTATTATCTATCGCTAAATTAATGATTCCTTCTGATAAATTGAAAAGAATGGGGCTGGATTCATTAATAAATAAAAAGTTGCTTACTAAGAGTGAAAATGTTAAAAATAAATCTCTTAATAGTCAACAATACGATTATTATTTCTTCAATCCCTTTGTAAATATCTCAGATCATGCTTTTATCCTTGTCTATAGTAAAAAAGTATTTGAAAAAGCAATTGAGAAATTATCCTTACTTGACAAAACATTACCAGGAACTTGGGTGTATGATTTTGGGAGAAAAATGTTAAAGAAATTATCTTATTTAGCAGGGGTTGATTTTAATAGTATAAATGAATTGAAATTCTGGTTTAACAGACAAAAGTCATTTGATTTAAACCATTTTGAATCAAAAGAATATAGAAATAATTTTTTTAAAATTTATGCAAAAGATGAAGATGATGAAAATGCAAAAATTCTTTTAAGACAGTTCGGATTTGAAGAAGATATGGATGAATATTTTCGAATAGACAGTTCCGAATGGAATAACAAATTTTGGCCAGAAGCTTTAAAGAATATTAAATTTATAAATGCAATCGGAATTTATTGGTCGGGTTATCCTGATGAAAAAATAAAAGCAAAAGAATTTCTTAAAAACTTCAGCGGGGAAGATTATAATGAACCAGAAAAGTATTTGCAATGGTGGAGGAATATTTATCATAATTATGATATATAAATTAAATTTTCCACTTATTAAATAAAATATTGGTATATTCGAAAAAAGGAGATCCGGAACTTTCTTTTTATTCGGGAATACACGACCAAGGAAAATTCGATTTTTATTTAGAGGAAAGGAAAGGATATTGGGCAGTTTAAAGAAAAAACTAAATCCCGGAACGTATGAAGTAACATTCAACGCATCGCAATACCCCAGCGGAGTTTATTTTTATACACTTAATTCCGGCGAATACAGAGAAACAAAGAAAATGATATTAATTAAATAAATTCAATTTAATTTGAAAAAGAAAACATTCTATTATTCTGCAATTTTAATAGTCGTATTATATTATTTAGTAATATCACTTAGTTCTTGTAATAAAGATGTAAATCCGGTAAAACCAAACGATACACTGCCGCCTGTAAAACCTCCTGATACTATAAGTCGGTATATTTGGACACCCTATTGGTTCAATTCTGAGCTGTTTAATTTATATGCTGCAGATACAAATGCTCTTTATATAATTGGAAATAATCTGTTATTATTTTTTAATGGAGTAAATTTGAGTCTTTATAATTTAAATGATCCAAATTTCGCAGTAGTTAATGTATACGGTTATGATAAGAATAATATATTTGTTTATGGACAAACCGTTAATAATAATATTATATTACCAGAGATAAAGAAAATTACAAATGGAAATATAAATACTTATTTACTCGATAATGATTATAGTCTTCCTCTGGATATTTTAGTTACAGGACCAAATCAAGCTTGGTTTTCAAGCTATAATAAAAACAGATTATATTATTTTGATAATGGAACAATTAAAAAATATAGTATTACCGATAATGATTCTATTAGCTCAGGAATATTTTATTTAAATAAAAATAACGAATTATTTGTATTTGCAAGGAAACTGATTTATGCTACACATGGTTTTCTTTATTCTTATAAATATATTAATGATAATTTTCAATTATTAAGCTCCGATTGTTATGATATATTAAATCCTGATTGTTTACAAGATTTTATTATTCGGTGCGGTTCTGACGCAATAATGATAGGTTATAATACTCTAATACGATATTTTAATGGTAATGAATGGGTCTTACATTCAAATTTAGATAGCATTGGTCCCGTTAAAATTGGAGGTATTTCTAAGGATTCATTAGTGGCATTATTTACACCAAGTAATATATATACATACGGCGGAATAAAATGGCGATTAGAAAATGATGCTCCTCATCTAATAATCCAAAACATACGAAGTAGTATCGAGGCAAAATTCGGAAATATTTATATGACCTACTGGGATGATGTTCTTGGTGGTTATATAAATATCGGAAGACCAAATAAAAATTTAAAAAAATAAAAAATAAATAAGAGCTAAAATCAAGAACCTTATGTTTAGTCTGGATTCCAGCTTTCGCTGGAATGACAAAGTGTAATTGGAATGACAGAGATGCGTTTCCAAATCCCGACAAGTCGGGACACAAAGAACGTGGAGGACTTTGGGGAACGAATGCGGAAAAATCAAATCACTAATCACTAATAACTAATCACAAACAACCAATCACAACGACTAAATTATTCAATTTAATTTAAGCTTTACGAAAGTTAATTTTGTATTTTAAACATTGGAAAATTATTGATATCACTTAGTAACATATCACTTTCGTACGGGGCGAGGACATTGCTGGATAATGTGGCTCTCAGGGTTTCTTCGAGGGACAGAATTTCTTTCGTCGGCTCGAACGGTGCGGGGAAATCTACTCTTCTGAAAATAATCTGCGGAGAGATTAAACCCGATTTGGGAAAAATTGCAATCACGAAACATACAACTTCAGGATATCTGCCGCAGGAAGGAATTAAGTTGGAAGGAAAAACTCTTTATGATGAAGTTTATTCCGCCGCAGATGATATAAATAAAATCCAAAAAGAAATTGCAGAAGTTGAAGAAGAAATGAAACTTTCCGCTGATAAAGAAAGCGAAGAGTATATGGAATTGGTTGATGATTTTACCGAACTGCACGACAGGTTTGAACTGCTCGAAGGATTCAAACTGAAATCTAAAATAGAAAAAATTCTTACGGGACTTGGATTCAGCGAAAATGATTTTTTAAGAATGACGGATGAATTCAGCGGAGGATGGCAAATGAGAATTGCACTTGCAAAACTTCTTTTAAAAAATCCTTCAGTGCTACTGCTGGATGAACCTACAAACCACCTCGACCTTGAATCATTAATCTGGGTTGAAAATTATCTGAAAAATTATCACGGAGCTATCATTCTTGTTTCGCACGATAAAAATCTTTTGGATAATATTACGAAAAGAACTTTTGAAATTTCGAGAGGGGATGTGACGGAATATTCGGGAAATTATTCTTTTTATAAAATTGAGAAAGAGAGAAGAAAGGAATTACTCGAAAGCCAGTTTAACAACCAGCAGAAATATGTTAAGGAGCAGGAAAAATTTATAGAAAGATTCCGGTATAAAGCAACGAAAGCGCGCGCAGTGCAAAGCAGAATTAAAATGATTGATAAGCTGGATTTAATTGAACTGGAAAATGAAGAAGCTTCGATTCATTTTTCATTTCCGCCCGCAACTCATTCGGGAAAAATTTCCATCGAAATAAAAGGATTAAGAAAAAGTTATGACGGAATGACAGATGTATTAAAAAATCTTGATATGATTATCAGCAGGGGAGAGAAGATTGCTCTTGTCGGAAATAATGGTGCAGGGAAATCGACGCTATCGAGAATTATTGCGGGCATAGAGCCTTATAACGAAGGTATCGTAAACTATGGACACCTTGTGGATTATAAATTTTTTGCACAGAATCAAGCGGAGGAACTTGATGAAGACAAAACCGTTCTTGAAATTGTGCTGGAAGTTGCGAGCGGAATTACCGAGAGAAATCTCAGGTCATTACTCGGAGGATTTCTATTCAGAGGTGATGATGTTTTTAAAAAAGTAAAAGTACTTTCCGGCGGCGAGAAGTCACGGCTTGCACTGGCGAAAATGCTGATTGAACCTTCGAACTTTTTAATTCTGGATGAGCCTACAAATCACCTCGATATGATGTCAAAAGATATATTGATGAATGCTTTGAAAAAATATGAAGGTACGGTTTTGCTTGTTTCTCACGACAGGGAATTCCTTGATGGAATCATCTCAAAAGTCATCGAAGTGAAAGATAAAAACATTAAAACATTCGGCGGGAATTCAAGTGATTACATAAGGATTAAAGAAGCGGAGATACTGAACGATACTCCGGAAAAAAAATTAAAAACCGAAAATAAAATAAAAGAAGAAAAAATCTCACCTTACCTGCTTCAGCAGGAAGAAAAGAAAAGAAGAAGAGATTTAGCGGCAAAGTTAAGTCCGTTGAAGAAAAAAATCAAAGCTTTAGAGGAACAATTAAGTGAAAGTAATAAAAGGAAAGAAGAGCTTGAAAAAATTATGTCTGATGAAAATTTTTTCAGCAATGCAAAAAAAGTTAAAGAAGTAAATTCGGAATACAGAACTTTACAAAAAAATATTAAAATGCTGAATAAGAATTGGGAAGACCTTGTCCAGCAATTATTTGTGTTTGAAAACGAACAGCAGAACAAAATGTAAATCTAAATGTTTTTGCAATTTTTATTATTAATTAAATGTTTATTTTAAAATAATTTATAAATTAATTTATTTAAAGGAGATAATATGAGGAAAACTTTCACTGTTTTATTAATTATGTTTTGTTTTATTTCTATTCAATATTTAAAAGCAGAAAATGACCCGGGTAAACCAAATTCCGATAACGAAAGAACAAAATTATTGAACGATTATAAGAAGGCTCAAAAGGAATTCAACTATAGAACAGGAAAACCCATAGAATTATATATCGATTTTCAGGTTGGTGCAGGTTCGACAAGTCCAAATATTACAAAAGGTACAAATGCCACAAAAGATTATCAGACAGACTCCAAACTCGGTTATATCACCGGCGCTTTGATTTATATAAGTTTATTTGATGTTTTAAGTTTTTCTACCGGTTTGACTTTCGAAGGCAAAAGTTTTACAGTAACCCCGCCGAATATTTCTATTCCTTATCCCGGATATGATACTTCTAAAGTTTATATCCCGAATAATTATCTCAACATTCCTTTGAATTTTAATATAGGAGGTATGATAACTAATAAAGTTGGTTTAACTTTTAACGGTGGTCCTTATCTTGGCGTTTTATTATCTAAACCCGGTAATATCGGAGGACTCGGTTACAAGAATTTTGATTTTGGTTTGAATGCGACTCTTACAGCCAACTATGTTATTATGTATCCGTTCAGTATTATTTTAGGAACGAAGTTTGAATACGGCGGATTAAATAGTCTTGGAAGCACACCGTTTGCGGATAAGGTTACTACTACTAATTTTAATTTCTTCACGGGAATGAGATTTCAATTGTAATTAATACATTCCGACAAATTTTGGTTACAACGTGGAGAGACTGTGTGATAATTAATAAATTCAAATGTATGAATAAGAAAAACTTCAAAATAAAACAAATATTAAGGGGATTCCCGATAAGAGCATTCGGGAATGACATTTTTTTAAAATTATCACACAGTCTCTCCAGCGTGGTAACAGAAGATTATAAATGAATCATAAGCTAAATATATTACTCGTCTCAAATCACAAAAATTATTTCGGGATTGATATGATGATTAAAATCCCAAATCTTGGATTGTGTTCAATCGCTTCAAATCTTGATAAAAATTTTTGTGATGTAAAAGTTTTGGATCTTACCATTGCAGGCAGAAATCCAGAAAAATATTTTTTAAAGACAATTAAATATTTGAAACCTGATGTTGTTGGATTTAGCTGCATGGCTTTCCAATACAAAAGTTCTGTCGGGCTTGCAAAAATGACAAAAGAATTATTTCCCTCTGCAGTTGTCGTATTCGGTGGGTATTATCCCACTATAGATAGTGATACGATTTTAAATAGTGACGATATGAATTACATCGATTTTATTGTCAGAGGGGAAGGTGAAATTTGTTTTAATGAATTAATAAAAGGATTAGTAAATAATAGTGACCTTTCTGAAATAAAGGGATTGTGCTACAGGTCTGATGGAAAATTAATAAACAATCATAATGATTGTTTAATTGAACTCGAAAAACTGAAATTGCCTGACAGAAGTGCAAGATTGTTGTATAAAGGATTCAACATAATGGGTAAAAGATCCGATGCAATAGAGACTTCGAGAGGATGCGTTTATGACTGCAATTTCTGCAGCATTAATATGATGTATGGCAAAAGTTACAGGAAGTATACTTTTGAACGAGTTCTTGAAGATATCTGGGATGCCAAAAAATACGGTGCAAAAACGATTATGATGACTGATGACAATATTACCCTCGATGGAAAAAGATATAAAGAACTTTGCGAAACTATAACCGATGCAAAACTAAATGATATAAGATATTTATTGCAGGCGAGTGTTGACGGAATTAAAAGAACTCCGGGACTTCCCAAAGCTATGGCTGATTCGGGTGTCAGGTGGGTGTTCCTGGGAATTGAAAATATTGATGATAATTCACTTAGTTTGATGAATAAAAATGAACAGATGAACAAAAGTGATGCCTATGACGTTATTGGCGAATTAAGGTCATATGGAATTGTTATCATTGGCGGATTTGTATTAGGATACCCTGATGATACAGAAGAAGTTTTAAGAGCAAATTATGAATTTGCAAAAAAAATCGGAATTGATTTGCCGACTTTTAATATTGTTACACCTTATCCAAATACTCCAATCAGAAAGGAACTTTTACAAGAAGGTTTAATTACAAATCTGAATGATTACACAAAATATGATTGCTGGGAAGTGAATGTAAAAACAAGGCATCTGACAACACAACAGATATATGATATCAGGGATGATATGGAAGGAAAATATCCGTTACAATCAGGCTCATTCTGGAGTTTGATTAAAAAATTTCCGTTTTATTCTATGCGTCTTTTTCCGCGCTGGGCTGTTACAAAGCCACATGATCTTTTCAGATTATTAAAAGGTTTTTAAAAAATTATTATCAAAAAATAAGGAACCTCTAACCGGTATATTTGTTATCATTTAAGTTTAATTTTAAAGAAAATAAAAGTTTTCCCTTACTTATAAGGGTTAACTGAAAATTTTCAAAATGAACTTTGTCATTCCCGCGAAAGCGGGAATCCAGAAAATTTATATGACATTAAAAAATAAATATATTATTTTGATATTTAAAAATACGAATAGTATTTTTACTGATATTATTAATTAAATAGGTACAAATATGCAAATCGGCAATTACAAAATAAAAATATTAAAGACAGGTCTTTTCAGGCTCGATGGCGGAGCAATGTTTGGTGTTGTTCCGAAACCAATATGGTCAAGAACGAATCCGCCCGATGATTCAAACAGGATTCAGATGTGCACGAATTCTCTTTTGCTTGAAAACGGGGAAAAGAAAATTCTTATTGATGTTGGAGTCGGCCATAAATTATCGAAGAAATTAAACGAAATATACGCGGTAGATTATTCCGATTACACAATTGAACAGTCGCTGCTAAATGAGGGATTAAAAACGACCGATATTACAGACGTTATCCTTACACATTTGCATTTTGACCATGCGGGAGGCTCGACGTTTGTCGATGCTGACAATAAATTACAGGTTACTTTTCCTAATGCTACATATTATGTCCAGAAAAAACATTATGAATGGGCAATGAATCCAACCGAACGCGATAAAGCAAGTTTTTTCCCCAATGATTTTCAAATTCTGACAGATAAAAAAATATTAAATCTTCTCGATGGTGAAATAAAATTTGATGATTTCATAGAATTGATTCCTGTAAACGGGCACACCAGGAATATGCAGATTGTGAAAATATCAGATGATAAAAATACTATTCTATACTCGGCGGACCTTGTGCCGATGTCTGCTCATATTCATCTGCCGTTTATTATGGGATATGATTTATTCCCGGTTGTAACACTCGAAGAGAAAAGAAAATATTTAAATCTCGCAAAAGAAAACGACTGGCACATCTTTTTAGAACACGACCCCTTCGTATCTTCCGCAAAAATAGATAAAAACGATAAAGGATTTTATGTTAAAGAGAAAGTAGAAATTTAATTTTTCCATTATCCTGTATCAAGTATTCCGTATTCATTTTTGTGTTACAAGTATTTATTATATTAATATTATTTTAATATAATAATTTGTAATTTAACATTTAATATTTAACATTTAACATTTAAAGTTGCGCTTTTCTTCGATTGATTATATAATTGTTATCGTTTACCTTACAGGCAGTATTGCAATGGGATTTTTTACCTCTCGAAAACAAAAGGATTCAAAAGATTATTTTCTCGGAGGCAAAGAGCTTAAATGGTGGTCTGTGGGGTTTTCAATCGTAGCGAGCGAAACAAGTACACTCACTTTTATAAGCATTCCCGGTCTGGCATATAAAACTGATATGCACTTCATGCAGCTTATAATCGGTTATTTTATCGGGCGCATGCTTGTGACAGTGATTTTTATTCCTGCCTATTATAAAGGTGAAATCGAAACCGCTTATGATTTTCTTGGAAAACGATTCGGAGACCATCTCAGGAAATTTACTTCTTCAGTTTTTATTGTTACAAGAGTACTTGCTTCAGGCGTTAGATTATTTGCCACCGCAATACCCGTGCATATTATTACAGGTTTGGATTATCCGACAAGTATTGCGTTGATAGGTTTGATAACTATTATTTATACTTATCTCGGCGGAATTAAAGCAGTTGTTACGATGGATGTTGTTCAGTTATTCATTTATATCGGCGGCGCAGTAGCTTCCATGTTCGTTGTTTTTCATTTTCTTCCGAATGGTCTCGATGATGTAATTTATTATGCGACTGCGAACGGTACAAATAAATTTGAAATAATTAACTTAAGTTTTGGCACAGGTTTCGTAGATTTCTTTACAGCTCCATATACATTGATTGGTGCAGTATTAGGCGGAACATTTCTTACAATGGCTTCTCACGGAACCGACCAGTTGCTTGTTCAAAGATTGCTTGGCTGTAAATCGAAACGTGATAGTCAGAAAGCGTTAATGCTCGATGCCACATTAATCGTGCTGCAATTTGCTTTTTTCCTTTTTCTCGGTTTGTGTCTGTTTGCATTTTACAAAGGTGTGCCTTTTCAACAACTTGTTTTAAATAATTCAGGTTTAAATTTATCATCCTCCGATGAAATCTTTCCAAAGTTTATCGTCGAAAATCTGCCGAGCGGACTTTCCGGGTTGGTGATTGCAGGAGTGCTTGCATCTGCTATGGGTACGCTTTCATCTGCGATAAGTTCACTCGCATCATCTACTTTTCTCGATTTATTTAAACTTACTTCCAGAGGCAAACAAATATCGCAAAAAAAAGAAATATATTGGTCAAAGATTTTCACGTTATTTTGGGGAGTAATTTTAGTCGGCGGCGCAATGCTTTTCCGGGATTCTAAAAATCCCGTTGTTGAAATCGGATTAACGATTGCATCTATTACATACGGCGGTTTGCTTGGAACATTTTTACTCGGAATATTTTTTAAATATACTGTACAGAGAGATGCCATCATCGGATTTATTGCGGGAATGCTTGTAATGGTTTATATAGTTTATAGTACAAATATAGCTTACACGTGGTACACTATTATAGGTGTAATCGTAACACTTATTACAGCTAATTTAACTTATTACATTAATAAAAAATTTATAAAACCTGAAATTGATTGAACTTTATGTAAATATTGCCATCAACATTCCTTTGCACAGGCTCTTTACCTATAAAGTGCCCGAACAATATTTAAATGAAGTAGATGTTGGTAAAAGAGTTTTAGTACCTTTCGGTAAAAAAATATTGACAGGGATTATAATCGAGAGCACAAATAAAACAGAGCTTAAGAACGTCAGGAGTATTAAAGGAATAATCGATGAAGAAAGAATATTAACCGAAGAAATGATAAATTTCTGTAAATGGGTTTCCGACTATTACATTGCTCCAATCGGGGAAGTATTTTTTTCCGTAATTCCAAAGCAGTTAAACATAGAATCAGGTACATATTATTTTCTTACTGAAAATTATAAAGAAAATATAGATGAAATAAAAAACGAAAATGATTTTATTTATAATATTATTGATTTATTTAGGGGTAATCTAAAAATAAAGCTTTCAAAGAAACAAATAGATAAAAAGCTCGGAATAAAAAATTCGTTAGCCTATCTTGAATTATTAACTGAAAAATTTGTACTCAATAAAGAAACTCAATTCGGCAAAAGACTCACGGGGAAATTTATAAAAATTGTAAATATAAATTTCGATAAAAACGATTTCGAAAATATATTAGAAAAAAATAAAATTAAATCCGATAAACAAAAACTTTTCCTGAGAAATCTGGTGGATAATAAAAATCATGGTTTGACGGAATTGCAAAAATTATCAGGTCTTTCTGCTTCATCAGTTAATTCATTATTAAAAAAAGAATTAATCAAAATCAGTGAATTAAAAGTTGACAGGGAATATACCGAAATATTTGAAGAGGAAGCAAAAGATATTATTTTAAACAATGAACAGGAAATCGCTCTGAATAATTTTAATTCTGCACTTGATAAAAATATTTTCAGGACGTTCCTTTTGTATGGTGTTACGGGAAGCGGAAAAACCGAAGTTTATATAAGGACAATTAAAACTGTTTTGCAAAAAGGAAAAACGGCATTGGTTCTCGTACCTGAAATTTCTTTGACTCCGCAGTTAATTCACAGGTTAAAAAGAAATTTCGGAAACAGTGTCGGCGTTATACACAGCAGGCTATCGGAAGGTGAGAGATTCGATACTTTTCAGAAGATTATAAAAAATGAATATAAAATTATTGTCGGTGCGCGTTCAGCATTATTCTCTCCGCTTAAAAACATCGGACTGATTGTTGTCGATGAGGAGCATGATGATTCATACAAACAGGAAAATTCCCCTAAATACAATGCACGGGATTCCGCAATTATGCGTGGAAAGTTGAACAACGCCGTTGTTATTCTCGGTTCCGCAACGCCTTCGCTTGAAAGCTATTACAATGCCATCAACGGAAAATATACTTTACTCACACTGACAAAGCGTGCGACGAAAATTAATATGCCCGTTATTAAAATTGTGGATTTAAAAAAGAAATACCTTGCTGATAATGACAAAGTGGATTTCTTTGAATTGATTGATAAAGTGAAAATAAAATTTCTTTCAAAAGAATTAATAGTGGAAATAGGGGAGAGATTAGATAAAAAAGAAAGCGTCCTTCTGCTTCAAAACAGAAGAGGCTATCATTCTTATCTGGAGTGCATTAATTGCGGACATGTTGAAATGTGCCCGAGATGTTCTATCTCTTTAACATATCATAAAGCTATCGGAATATTGAAATGTCATTATTGCGGATTCCAGAAAAATCTGATTACGAATTGTTCGAACTGTAATTCGAAATTTCTAATTCAAAAAGGTGCAGGGACGGAACGTGTCGAAGAGGAACTGATTAAAATTTTTCCGAAAGCCATTATTAAGCGTCTTGACTCCGATACATTAACATCGAGGAAACTTTACCAGACAATTTTAAAAGATTTTTACGATAAAAAAATTGATATACTCGTTGGAACGCAGATTATATCTAAAGGTTTGGATTTCCCTGAGGTAACACTCGTCGGTGTAGTGAATGCGGATATAGGGCTATTACTTCCTGACTTCAGGGCGACGGAAAAAACTTTCCAGATATTAACGCAGGTTTCTGGCAGAAGCGGCAGAAGCGAAAAGAAAGGCGAAGTGCTTATTCAAACGAATCACTCGGAATATTATGTTTTTGATAATGTAAAAAATCACGATTATAATTCTTTTTATGAAAAAGAAATTAATTCCCGGAGAGTATTGAACTATCCTCCGTTCAGCAGGATATCGATAGTGGAAACTAAATCGACCGAACAAAAATTAAGCGAATCGAAAATAAAAGAAATATTTAATTTTGTTCGTTCGATAGATAAGAAAAAATTTCTTGAAATATTACCTCCCAACCAACCATTGTTTTCAAAATTAAAAGATTATTACCGGTATCATTTATTATTAAAATCCAAAAAAGATACTGACCCGTCAGGTAATTATTTGATTAAAGTTTTAAACGCAGTCAAAGACTATTCCGAAAAAAACATTTCCTCAAAAGTGCGCGTATCAATAGATATGGACGCAATCAATCTTCTTTGATAATTTTATAAAACTTTATAAAATTATATTACCTAATACATCCTAAAAATAGTGAAAAAGCGAAATAGCGAAATAGTGAAAAGTAGTAAATTAATTTACCATTCAACATTCAGCATTTAAAGTTGCTCTTAAAAAAGCTCTTAATTTAACATTTAACATTTATAATTGGAAGAAGTGCCCCTGCAAGGATTTGAACCCTGACTGATAGTTCCGAAGACTATTGTGCTATCCATTACACTACGGGGGCTATTCTTAAATTTAATGCTAATACTAAAATTAATCAATTCATATACGATGGAATATCAAAACATACAATTATTTTTCCGAAAAATATTGGTTACCTAAAGTTTAACTTTAGATATTTTTCTCTTGACTATTATAAATATGATAGTTAACTTTGTAAAAAATTTAACATAAATTATATGACTTATATTATTACTTTAGTAATAGTTCTGATTATTCTGATTGCCGGAATAATCGCTTAATATTTGCAATTTTAAAGTTCATATTTTTATTAAAATCAAACAATTTTGATTAATTGTTTGATTTTTTCATTTCTGCCTTACCTTTCAAATAAAGGTTCAGTCTTATAAAAACTAATTCTTATCAAATTTTCGTGAAAAAATCATCTGAAAATACATCTCTAAATTGATGATTTCCCGGATTTCTTGCCTTAAAATGTTTCCAATATATAATTAAAAATTTCGGGAATTTTTCGATATAATATTTGTTTAAACACAATAGTTACTTGACTACTTAATAAAAGCATGATACTATGTTTTAACTGAGAGCGAGTAAAAAAAACGCCAAAATTTGTAAAAATTACGTGTTTTTTAATTTTTATGTGGCACTAAATTTGCAAGTAATTTATTAATTAAATACTAAGTTATATGAATGGTCAAAACTTCTTCATCAGGACAAAAATAAATAATCAAAAGCCTAAAAATGTAGCTAAACCTAAACTGGATTCGACCGTTGAATTTAACTTACCGGATAACACGAAAGTTAATTTATTTTTGTCAGATAAAAACGGAAATGTTTTATTTACAATAGTTAAAGACAAATTTTTAAGAAAGGGATATTATTCGAAGAAATTTGATTTTACTAAGTTACCCGTTGGTTTATATTATTATAAATTAAAAACCGATTTGTACGAATTTACAAAAGCTCTGAAATTGATGTAAATTTAATATAAATAATTACAATTTCAAACTTATCATCGAAATTATAATGTTTATTATATTACTATAATAAACATTATAATTTTTTTTTACTCATTTCAGGGAATTTCATCACTTCATTTCTACTTAATTCTGAACATCAGTTGATTTAATATCTATTCGCATCTCTTTTATCAAGTTATTCATTGGCTGCAGTCAAGGAACTTAATTACAAATTATTTTATTTAATTAGAATAAAACAACAATTTAAAAGAGAAAGGATTTCAAATTGAAAAAGAGAATTATTTCTAATTTGGTATTTATTTTAATATTGGCTACTATTGTAATTATGGCTTGTAACAATTCCAATAACCCTGTTAATAACAGTACATATACAGTAAGCGGAACAATAAATTTTGTGGATACAAATATTGCTAATGATACTTCACGTGGAGCTTATACTATTGATGCATTTGCAAATTGGCCTCCGACAAGCAGCCCGAACGGATTTGCATTTTTAAATATTACCCGGTCCGGTAATTTATATTCTGCAAATTATTCTATACCCGGTTTGTTAAACGGAAGTTATGTGTTAACTTGTGCATACCTGAGAAAACCATATTCCGCCGGCAGCGTTGTTATTTTAGGACTTTATGGCTGTGATACATCCCATTCGCTGGTTTGTTTTAATAGCCCGACTTCAAAAGCATCTGTACAGGGCTATAATGTTACAGGTATTAACTTTTTATCTTGGATAGATACTAACAAAAGGATATATTAATTTTTTAATTATAGAAAAAAATCAGATTAACATTTTTATTTTTTAAATGCCTTCTTTACGATTATTATTTTTAATAACTGTATTTCTTTTGTTTTCGTTTGCTCAAAATTTATTTTCGCAAAATAATAATATTCTGAACATATCAGGTATTATCCTGGATGAAAGTAATAACGAAGTTGTATCTTCAGTTCAAATTCTGCTTGAACGAAAAGACAAAGGATATAAAATAAATACGAGTACAAATCTTCTGGGCAAGTTTTTATTTGAAAATCTTATTGAAGGCGATTATAAACTTACTTTCGTCAGGCTGGGTTATCAAACGAAAATTCTTGATTATACGGTAACTGATGATGAAAAAAATTTCCTGACCGTAACAATAACACCTGTCGTAATTGAGATTGAAAAAATAAATGTAACTGCTACAAAAACAGAGCAGACACTCGAAAAAACTCCCTCATCAATAAATCTTGTTTCCGACGACGATATTGCTCAAAAAAATAAATTTACTTTTGACGAAGTACTTGCAGATGTGCAGGGAGTTACAATAAACAGAACAAGCGGGATAAACGTCAGTGCGTTGTCCATAAGAGGAAGTTCAGACGTTGCCGGCGGCGGAATCGGGAATAGGGTATTGTTATTACTCGATGGAAGACCTTCATTAACAGGGGATTCAAAAGGAGCGCTGTGGTCTCTTATTCCAATATCTATAATCGACAGGGTGGAAGTTGTTAAAGGTGCTTTTTCATCATTATACGGTTCGAGTGCAATCGGCGGAGTAGTAAATGTCATTACAAAAAAACCGTCATACAAACCATATTTTGCTCTCGGTTTGAATTATGGATTTTATGAAAAACTTCCTGATAACCTGAAATTTTCTGATAATCTTCAATCGCTTAAAGGCATAGATGTCATTCAAAGTAATACATTAAATAAATTTTCATATTTATTAAATTTTGATTATAAAGAAAACGAAGGATATTCTCAGCAATCTAATTTCAATTTATACAGCGGAATAGGAAAATTATCGTATGATCTTTTCAGCAACCGTGATCTTGAATTTACTTTCCAGTACACAAATTCAGAAAGCGGTTATCCTCATTACTGGCGAAAGGATGCGGGACAGGTCGCACAGCCGTATATGATAGACCCTTTATATATCGGCGATAAAATAAATAAGGAAACACAAAGTTTTGATTTGAATTACAGGTCAATTCCGAGTGCGAAAGCAAAGTTTTCATCGAGATTTTATTATTACAAATTATATAGCGTGTCAGATTATAATCCGAATAATCCGGTTTCATCTCAATACGGAATTCCCGGGCAGGATTTCAAAAACTATATCACGTCATACAATTTTGGAAATATAAATCAGATGGATTATGAAGCCGGAAAGTCTCATTATATTATAACGGGAACCGATGTACAATGGAATGTAGTCCGTTCTACACCAGCAGATATATTATACGGCGACCGGCAGCAAAATAATTTTGGTGTTTACGCACAGGATGAATGGAAACTAATAAAAGCAAAAAATGATGATGCAATTTTATCTTCGACATTCGGCGGAAGGTTGGATTACAGTAAATTCGTCGGTGCAATGTCCACAACACAGGTAAATCCTAAATTATCTTTTTTGTATGCACCTGAAAGTAATTCTCCCGTTTTTACAAACACATCTTACAGAGTACTGATTGGGCGTGCATTCAGGACACCATCGATAGCTGAACTTTATTTCAAGAAAGAATTATTTGGTGGGTTTGATTTTATTTATAATCCTAATTTAAAACCGGAAACAATGTATTCACTTGAAATCGGTTTTCGGAAACAATATAAAACCAGGTTTACACTCGATGTTTCAGCTTATTTCAATTTGTATGATAATTTAATTCAATATGTAAATATAGGAGGATTTATTAACGGTCCTTTTCAGGTTCAGAATGTGGCGAAGTCACAAATCAAAGGGATAGAATTTCTTATTAATTATACATCATCGTTCAGAATTTTAAATGAAAAGTTCGGCTATAAATTTGAATTTGATTATAATTATAATGATGCAAGAGATTTATCTGCGAACAGGAAAGATGATTTGCTTCCATATAAACCAAAACACAATTTAAATTTTGATGTTAACCTGGACTATTTCGGATTTGATTATAACGTAAGCGGAAAATATATCAGTAAAATTGAAAAAGTAATATTTTATAAATTCGAGGAACCTGATGCATATTTCTTAATGAATATGAAATTAAGCAAAAAAATCGGCAGTCATGTCAGCCTGTTTGCGGCAGTCAATAATATATTCGATAAATTTTACCAGGAATTGGAACGAATCCCTGCTCCAAACAGAAATTACAATTCCGGAATAAATATTGAATTCTGATAGAGATTAATTATTAAATTATTCTTTCCCAATCGGGGATTGGGAAAGAGGGGAAATTCCAAATTCTAAATTCTAAATTCTAAATTTCTTTAACTTCTATAACTTCTTTAACTTCACTTTATAACTTTACAACTTTATTACTTTATAATTTAAATGTCGAACCCAAACAGCATTCCAAAATAAAATCTCCATTCCTGTCCGTAGGTTACATTTTCTCCTCTGAAATTTTTGGTGAATTTATCAAAGCCGTATGCGGCATTAAAAAATATACTTGTCGGGAATTCATAATTCGAAAATGTTTGTAATCTAAGTTCAGCTCCAATATCTTTTTTAAAATCACCGATTTTCACATCTTTTTCATCCCATGCATTTCCCCAATCACCATAAACTGAAAAATAAAGTTTATCGAGATAAACCGGAGAAATTCGGGTATCTATGTGAGTAAAGAGTGGAAACCTGTATGTTAAATTGCTTGTGAATAAACGTCCTCCGCCGAGAGCATAAAACGGATAGCCTTTCATACCGGGTAATCCGGAAGCATAATTATTATAGAAATCATCCACCTGTGGTCCAAAAATTGTCGCTGCTCTGAATTTAAATGTAAGGGAATGTAAATTATTAAAAAGTCCAAAAGCTTCCATCCAGTTCGCATCGAGCTTATGTAGTTTATTTGTTGTATAGAGAGTTTGTAAATTACCATTATTATCAACGGTAAAAGCAGGATTTATTTTGCTGATTTCGTAATCATATCTTATATCCACTCTTCTGCCTATCGGGTTTATATCTTCATGTCTGTTTGGATAAATGCTTTCATATTTATATTCTGCCGAAAAATTATTTGATTTAAAATAATCCTGTGATGAACCTCTTATAAAAATTCCGCTTGAGGGAATAATAAAACCATCGAGTGCTGAAGCATATTTATTGAATGAATAAGTTAATTTTAAATCATGGTTAATATTAACAATTTTAAAAGCCATTCCGATATCAAGTGCCAGGAGATCATAAGTTACACCTACAGTAATCGAATCGGTTCCCGCAATTAACTGTCCCGTTGATTTTCTTGAAACATTGTATCCCTCTATAGAAAATACAGGAGAAAAGCCAAGTTGTTTAGAGAAGAAATTTTTCAGAAAAGGAACTCCGTTATCATATTCAAACTGAAGGAATATATCTCTTTCATAATTCCTGTTCATAGCAATTCCTCCGAACATCGATACCCTGTTCATTAACTCATCGGAATATAAATACAATCCGGGTTTAATGGCATCGAGAACATTGCCGCTTTTAGAGTAATCATCATATCTTATCACGGGGAAAAAAGATAATGAAGTAAATATACTATTATATGGTTTTGAAGGTAAACTTGTCACTCCGACATCATTAAAGTTTTTTAATCCATTCCAGTCAAACTTTAAAGAATTTGCGTCTGCCGGAGCTTTTGGTGTGACTAATCTTTCAGTTCCCGAATATGAAACAAGCGACGATGTATCTTTTTCGCTGAAATTTTTCAGAAGAGAAATTTTATAACCGTTCGAATGGTATGAAGAATAAACCAAATTATTATTTGTGTCAACCGATGGCATAAATGCCCCTCCCAATTCGTTTGTAATCTGTTTTGTTTCTTTAGTTTCAAAATTATAAGAATAAATATTGAAAATACCTGTTCTGTCGGATGCATAATATAATTTTTTTCCGTCTTTTGACAACACAGGATTTCTCGTATCTGTTTCTTCGTCATTAAATAAATAAGAATATTCTCCTGTTTCAATATTAAGTATTGAAATTTTCCGATTATCCCTTAGAGAAAATTCAAAAATTATTTTTGAATCATTTTCAATAAATCCGGGACTGTAGATCTGCTCACCCTGGTTAAATTTAGTTGGTGAAGAAATATTCGAACCGTCGGCATTTGATATTTTAAGATTTAGCGTTCCGGCTTTGTTGACAACAAAACATATTTTTTTGCCATCAGAAGAAAAAGCAGGGGAATACGCTCTCAGTTCTTTTGTTAATCTTTTCTCATCCTTTGTTCCGAAGTTGTATTCATATAAATCGTAAATTGTAACTCCGTCAATCGAAGGAGGATAATTTCTTTTTGCGTACACTAATTTTTTCCCATCCGGGCTCCACGAGAAATCAGTGGAAACAGGAAATGCAATCATTTCGGATTTCTTCGTCTGGATATTATAAACAAATAATCCTGTGGAAGCATAATCATAATCCTGGTTGGAAAGATAAGCGATTTTTTTTCCGTCGGGTGAAAAATGAGGAAAGTAATTTGCAAAGCCCTTCTTCTCTATTATATCTCCCGCAACTAATGTTTCTTTGACGCCTTTTATTTTTGCGTTATAATCTTTTTTTAAATATTCTTTCCATTCTTCATACAATTCATTTCCGTCTTTTCCAATAGCTCCTTTAATTGCTTTATCCACGCTGAAGTTTGTTAAATCTCCGAGATTATCCGTGATTTCCCTTAATTTATTTTCACCGTACATTTTAGAAATATATCTCACGAGTGCAAATCCTGAATTATAAATCGATTCTGCTTTAAGGCTCGTGATTGATGAAAACTGTCCCATTTCATTCCAGGTGAGCATATTATTATCGAGTACATAAGAACGAAGAATCATATCCCTGTGCGAATCCCAGTAATCATATCCCATTTGCTGTCTTTGATATTGAGCAGTTCCTTCTGCAAGCCAGGAAGGAACTCCTACGCCGGAAACAGGGTATGATACTATAACATTCGGATAACCATAAAGAACATCCGGTCTGCGTTCTTTTTCATAATTTAACCACTGCAGGTATATAGCGGGAAGCTGACGTGCAAACTTCATAGAAGCCTGAATTTGAACGATGTGAGTAAACTCATGCGTAATCACGTTTCGTAACCAGTTATGCGTTCCTCTTAAATCAAAATCGAGTGCGGACGCAAAAATTTCTATTCTGTTGCCGTAAAAATCCGTAGCGCCGTTAGATATATCCGAAACGTCGGTCACGACGAAACTGACCTTTTGCGTTGGCTCATATTTATATAAAGATGTTATCGGACCAAATACTTCTTCGGCAATTTTTGCTATAGTTTGTGCAGTTCTTTCCGTACCCTCGTGGTAATTAACATAAAAATGTGTTGTTTCGATTGTGAACCAATTTAGGTCAGGATGCGATTCAAACTGTGAACGCGCTGATTGTAAATTTACAAAAGCATAGAAACATACCAAACATACCGCAAAAATAGATTTTTTATTAACCATTGAATATATTAATATTAATAATTATAATTGAAAATATAAAATAAACAAGAAGTATATGATTATGAATAGGCGACTAGATTTTTACATTTAAAAGAATTTTTTTTTTAACAATATTTAACAAATTAAAACACATAGCCTATAGAATTATTATTATAACTTATAAATAAAATAAATATTTTTTGATTTCACATTCGGAAAATAAACTAAATAGACTAAATTTGGATTTCAAAATAAAGTCATTAATAGTTTTATTTACAATTATAATAAATCTATTGTCTATTTGCAATGTTACTTTTTCTCAAGGCAGGCGTGATATAGATAAATTCAGAGGCTTTGGTTACAATGTAAATGACACGACAAAAAATAAATCTCTCGATTCTGTCCAGGCTCTTTTAGATTCTTTAAGAAGGCTGCCTGTAGATTCTACCGCCCGTGTGAAATATTTTAAATACAATCCGGAATATAGTTATTCAGCCCCCGTTAAAGAAAAAACATTTCCACTATTATTAGAAAATTCTTCAAGCATAAAAACCGAAGTTACATTTGATTCTCTGAATAATGCCGTAATTACACAGAAATTCGACGATGAGGATATAAAAGCTCCTGTTGTTATTCCTTTACAAAAATATCTTGAAATGCTTGGTAAAGTTAACGAAAAAGCCATCTTTGATGGTTTATTTTCGGATAGATATAAAGGTATAACTACAGATGATTTATCTCGGCTCTTTGAAAAATTCACAGATATAACAATTCCTCTGCCTTTTAAAACGGAAACAATTTTCGGTCCGCCGACATTTAATCTGCGTATTAATGGGGCGATAGATATAACGGCGTCTTATCAGAATATTACGAGTGACCAATCCGTTTTGACATATACTTCGAATGCACAAAATAATATTAATTTTAAACAGGAAGTCCAGGTAACTGCAAAAGGAACAGTCGGTGATAAATTATCTATAGATGCAGACTGGAATACACAACGTGTTTTTGATTTTGAAAATCAACTTAAAATAAAATATACCGGATATGCAGATGAAGTAATTCAAAAAATAGAAGCTGGAAATGTATCGCTCGATACTAAATCAAGTTTGATTCAATCGACTCAGGCGTTATTCGGGATTAAAGGAGAATTTAAGTTAGGACCGTTGTATATTTCTACCGTCGTTTCCCAAAAGAAAAGTAAACAGGAATCAAAAGATTATTCAGGCGGCGCCCAGCAGCAGGATTTCCAGATTAATGTTTATGATTATTCAGATAATCATTTCTTTCTCGATATATTGTATCAAAAGAGTTTTACAGATTTTTATAATTCACCATCAGGTCAGCTTACTGCATACGTCAGCGAACATCAGGTATTATCTAATAACCCTGATTTCGGGGTTTGGTTGCAATGTAATGAAACGGAAGCGACCAAGCGATTTGCAACTGCTATCGTAATGCTGCCTTCAACAACTGACACTAACTATAATATAATTGTTAAAAATGTTCAAACTCCGGGTGTACAATTTTTTGGTTACTTTAAGAAATTAAGTACATCTGATTATACTATTGACCCGTATGGAGGTTTTATAAGTTTGAAAATAAATGTTCCTGATAATTATCATGTAGGGGTTTCTTATACAACGAATAATAATCAAAAATATGGAAAGGGTGATATAGGTTCATCTTCTACAGATACATTGATTTTAAAAATGGTAAAGTGTGCGAATCAAAGTCCTGACGCAACTCCCGTTGCATGGGAACTGAAGCTTAAAAACATTTACCGTCTTCCTGTTTCCAAAATTATTCAGGATGGTTTCAAACTCGATGTTTTTCATAATAATAATAATGTTTTAGAACCGAGTGTTCTTGTTAACGGGGTTCCTTCTTCATTAAATACAATATTAAAAATTGACCGTTATACGGGCACTTCTCAAAGTCCTCCGCCTGATGGTATATTTGATTTTATACCGGGAAAAACAATTAATATCGAAACAGGTGATATAATATTTCCGAGTCTAAAACCTTTTGATGATGATATTGTGGCGGCAGGTCTCGATACTTCAATTTACAAATTTGCCGAAATTTATACTCAGAGAAAATCCGTTACATCCACAAACCCCAAAGCTTCTTTATATTTTATCAAAGGTAGTGCAAAGGGTGAACAGGGTATTAGTAATACAATAAATTTGGGATTTAATGTTGTTATGGGAAGCGTGAAAATATTAATAGGGTCAACGCCATTACAGGAGAATGTAGATTATTCTGTTGATTACAGCACCGGAGTTGTTGTGATTAGAAATGCGACCGCACTTACGTCAAAGGATTTAAAAATCACTTATGAAACAAATGATTTATTATCACTCGCTTCAAAAACATTGTTTGGCGTAAGAGCGGATTATAAAATAAGCGATAAAAGCACACTTGGTTTTACATTTGTAAATTTGGTACAGCAAACCTTAAATGATAAAGTCAGGATTGGAGAAGAGCCGACCAACAATTCCATGTTCGGGGTTGATTTTACTACTGAAGTTAAATCCAAGGCTTTGACAAATATGGTAAATTTAATGCCAGGTTATAATACAAAGGAAGAAAGTAGTTTAACTTTTAAGAGTGAATTTGCATATATGACTCCCGACCCGAATACGAAAAAAAGTGCAATACCACAGGATAACAACTCTTCAATTGCATATATTGACGATATGGAAGGCGCAAAAAAACTTGTTTCACTCGGTACAAATTATAGCACGTGGACAATTAGCTCGGTTCCGGTCGACACCGCTCTTATGCCGCCAATTACCACATATCATGATACTTTATCAAATTATATAGATTCTATAAGAAATTTCAAAAGATGCAGTTTAAAGTGGTTCAACGTTCCAAATGACGTCAACGTTAAAGATGTATATCCGCTTCGCGATGTTCAACCCGGGCAGGATAAACTTACACCATTTTATATTGTTTTCGACCCTTCGCATAGGGGAGCATATAATTTTATGGATTTATTATACGATACTGCACATAAAAAAACAAATTGGAATGGTATTATGAAATATCTTAATACTACTTCGACGGATTTAGTCAATGAGAATATTAATTATATTGAGTTCAATATGCGTGTAGATGTTCCGGCTGGTGCGGATGTAAAAAACGCAAAGTTTTTAATTGACCTCGGCGCTATATCGGAGGATGCTATACCTAATCATAAATGGGATACCGAAGATAAAAACAATAATGGTATACTCGACGATGGGGAAGATATCGGATTAGATGGTCAATCGGATGTGGATGAACTGGGTAATTATAATTTTGTAAACCATACAAATTATACAGACCCGTCCCAGGGGAACTTGGGTGGGGACCCGGCGCTTGATAATAATGGTTCGGACCCTGCAATTATAGATTATAATAAAATAAATGGAACTCAAAATAATAGATTTTTTGAAGGAGGAAACAAACCTGATTCTGAAGACTTGAATCATAATGGTTCAGTCGATTATACGAACGAATATTTTGAATATGAAGTAAAATTAGATACAAATAACAACAGTAGAATTTCGGGAAGAGGTGCTCCGGGAAGCGGATGGTTTCAGTTTCGAGTACCGCTTTCAGAGTTTACAAAAATGGTAGGTTCGCCTCAGCTTACTAATATAGAATACGCAAGAATATGGATAAAAGGCGTTGACCAAACTATAAAATTAGCTTTAGTTGATTTTAACCTTGTTGGAAATCAGTGGTATAAAGTTAATAAAGCAGATACTTCTTATACAATATCCGTAGTAAGTATCGAAGAAAATCCACAAATCTATATGAGTCCGGTAGCAGGTGATATACTCAGACAAACAGTCAGAAATACGAGCGGTGTGAATACAAAATCGAACGAACAATCAATGGCATTGTCTGTCACAAATCTTCAAAGTGGTCAAAGCAAATTAGCTTATAAAGATTATAGGACTCAGATTCTTGATTTATTCAGTTACAAACAAATGAAGCTGTTTGTAAACGGTGACCCTACTTTTAATTATACAAACGAGAATGTTTATGATGCAACTATGATAGTGAGGTTTGGAACTGATTCGAGTAATTTCTATGAATACAGGGCTCCGATTCATCCGGACACCCGACCCCATCAGCCCTGGAATTCTTTAAACGAAGTCAGCATTATATTTGCGGATTTAACGGCTTTAAAGATTACAAGAGATTCTGTTAACCAGATTGTCGATATGAAGGTGCCTAACGGACCGCCCGGTGCAATTTATAGAGTAAAAGGTAATCCTGCTTTGAATTCAATCCGTGAATTTATTTTAGGTGTCGAAAAAAATCGTACAGCACAGAACTCTACTATTACAGGTAGTGTATGGTTTAATGAATTAAGAGTTCTGCAGGCAGACGATGCTAACGGATATGCTTTCAATATAAACACAGGATTGAAGTTAGCTGATTTTGCGAATTTCAGTGTTAATTTTTCTAAAACAGACCCTAATTTTCATGCTTTAGATGAAAGAGTTGGAAGCAGGGTTACGGGACAACTACTGGATTTCAACGGTACGATTAATATTCACAAATTTATTAATAATGCAATTGCCTCGGCGTTCGGAGATGAATGGAAGGATTTCCTGAATTTGCCGATATCATTCAGGCACAGCGAAAACCTGATTAAACCGAAATATTTTCCGGGTACCGATATAGCAATAGATAATGCTGCTACTTCGAAGTATGAGCAGGTTCTTAAAAAAACAAATGATGTCAATCTCGCTAAAACTGCCGCAAATGATATTCAGTTGCAAGCTCAATCTCTTAGTGTTAGCAATAATATTACAATAAGCGGATTAGCTTTTAAATTTCCGGGTAATAATTATTTTGTTCGAACTATAGCAAATGCATTTTCTGTTAATTTTTCTGCCACATATGGTAGTCAGAGGGATATTACTTATGAAAAGAAATTTGATTTTAATTCCACAGGAAGTCTTAATTTTAACACCGATTTCGGTCTTGCAGATAAATTTAATCTTAAGATTGGAAAAATAATTCATTTAGGGGATGAATATAAAGACGCAAAAATTTATTTATTTCTTCCGTTCTTACCTTTAGCTCCGTTTTATACATCCAATTTTATTGCGACTACTGATTTTAACAGGACTCAAACCGAATCAAGACAACGTCAATTCCTCGTAGATGACCCTGTAAGCCGGTTATTCAGAGCAGACAGGGGATTTAGTTTTAATTGGAAATTCATTGAAAACTGGATAGTGGATTTAGGCGGGACTTATAGCGTGAAAATCGGAAGTGACCTTACACCGTTTGAAACAAATAACGATAGCCTGAAAACACAAAGGTCCGAAAGTCAGCTTTACAAAGATATATTTTTTAATGCCGGGCTTGTGAATTTCGGAAAAGATCTGGATTATACACAAACAACAGGTTTTAATCCGAAGTTTAATTTTCCTGTAATTAATAAATTCCTTGATATAACGAGTTCATATAATGTTACTTATGGATGGCAAAATCCAAATACAACAGTAAACATTGGTTATAATGTTGGTTATTCAAATACAATCTCTGCGGGTACGAATATAAAATTCAGTGAATTACTGAATTTATTCAAAGGTTCCGGAAAGACACTTCCCGGTAAATTTATCGGGGGTGCGGGAAATCAAAGTTCGGATAAAAAATCTGCATTAACTTTTGATGATGATAAACCGGGATTAGGTGATATAATTAAAATTCTCGGTACTTTCTTTCCTGATAATGTTAATTTAACTTTCAACCAGTCAAATCAGGTTTCGAATCCGGGGGTAGGGGGCAGACCGGGTTTTGGTAATTTCTGGATGTCACCGGTTACAAGTGAAGACCTCGGTCCTTCGAGACTTTACCAGCTTGGACTATCTATGTATCCCGGCAGAAGAGTTCCGAATCTTTCCAATATTACGGATGCTTTTAATCAGTCAAATAATTTAACGCTAACGGCAACAATCGCTCCGATATTTCCTCAAGCAATAAAAATGAATCTGACCTTTAAAAATAATTGGGGATTTAATAATTCATTAACTTATATTTCTGATTTGAACGGAAATTTATCGGCTCCCACAAATAAAACAAGCAACCTTACAAAAGGTTATTCTATGTTTTTTGCGGGAAGTGTGGATAAATTTAATTTTACGGGTTCAGCAGACCCGACTGAAAATACTAAAAATATTTCTGCTGCATTTAAGAAATCAATCGGCTCAATTCCATTTCCAAATTGGAGCTTGACGATTTCGGGTATGGAAAAATTTCCGCTCTTTGCACAGTTCGCTACTTCTGTATCTATTGAAAATAGTTTTACATCGGAATATAATGAAGCTACATCTGTCGATATCAATAGCGTTTCTATTCCTTCAAATCAAAATGTTACTCAATCATTCAATCCGTTGATTGGAATAAATATTACTTTCAAGGAAGCATTTGGCGGCAGCCTTACGGCTTCTGTGAGGTTTAATAATTCCGTCACAAATGCACTGGTGCCTCAAAGTAATCTGATTCAAACGACAAACACGAACGACTGGAGTGTGATTGCGAATTATGCAAAGTCAGGTTTTGAAATTCCGTTATTCGGGCTTTCGTTGAAGAATGATATTGCGTTTGCATTGACTATTTCAAAAAATACAAGTAATCCGCTTGATTATAGATTTACTTTATCATCGGATGGAGTTCATAATGATGTAGAACCTGTACCGGGAAATGGTTCGAGTGTACTAACGTTTAATCCATCGATTCAATATTCTCTTAGTGCGAAAGTTCAAATGCAATTATTCTATAAATATATACGCACTGAACCGACACAGGGAACTGCAAATACAATACCGAGAACATCAAACGAAGGTGGATTGAATATCAGGATATCGATTCAATAAGATTAGTAAAAATATTTTGTCTTTCCCAATCGGGGATTGGGAAAGAGGATAAAATTTATAGACTCGCGTTTTTCTCCTTCCCAATCCCCGATTGGGAAGGAATGAAATTTCTTTAACTTCTTTAACTTCTATTCTACTATCAACTGCTCTTCTACTTCTTAATCGAAATTTCTCCGCTTATAATTTTATTCCGAATTTCCTCAACTTTTTGACGAACTTTATCCGGAAATAAATTTTTATTATTATCATCATAAACATAATTCACACCATTTTCCTTTAACCCGAGTGATTTAATACCGCCTTTGAATTTTCCGTCTTTAAATTCTTTTATAGTCTGGTAAATACTTTCATCAACCATTTTCACCATGCTTGTTAAAACAAAACCTGGTGCCTCTTTATACTGGTCGAGGTCAACACCTATTGCAAGTTTCTTTTCAGTCTTTGCGGCTTCAAATAATCCCAAACCGGATAGTCCCGAAGCATGATATATTATATCCGCACCATTTTGATATTGGCTTAAAGAAATTTCCTTTCCTTTACTCGGATTTTTGAAACCATCACCTGTTACGCTAACATATGCAATTAAAACTTTACAATCCGGATTCACATAACTCACACCCTGTTTATAACCTTCTTCAAATTTTTTGATAAGAGCAGATTCCATTCCGCCAAGAAATCCTACCTTATTGGTTTTTGTTGTTAGTCCTGCGATTGCGCCGATTAAAAACGAACCTTCTTCTTCTTTAAATTCAAGAGCTATTAAGTTCGGAGGTATTGTTTTTGTCGTATCGACTGAATAATCTATGCAACCGAATTTTTTACCAGGAAAATCTTTCGCAATATTATTTATATCTTCCGTGAAAATAAAACCAATTCCGAAAATTAATCCGATTTCATTATTGCTTGCTAATTTTCTCAAAGCGGATTCTCTGTCGGAACCATCGCCCGGGTCGATTACTTCGAAATCTATTCCGAAATCTGTTTTAGCTCTTACCAGTCCGTTGTATGCAGCATCGTTAAATGATTTATCCCCTTTACCCCCGACGTCGAATACAAGTCCTACTTTAACAGCATTTTTTTGTTGTGCATCATTTTTTACTTCGTTTTTTTTGCAGGAGAAAGAAAAAGAGATTAGTATAAGTAATAAAATTAAATAATATTTTTTTTGATACATTTTTATTGTAAATAATTTTTTTAGTTTTATGGAATATTTGATTCTTTAAAAATAAAATACATCTCAAACTGATAAAAAAGAAATAGTCATGAAGCATTGGAGAGCATGAGAAAATAATAAATTAAAAAGCTTTTGCTTAATTTCCACGAGCTTTAGCTCGTGGGGAACATAACCAAAATAGGGCTTTAGCCCTTGAAATAAAATATTTATGGGCTAAAGCCCATTTAAGATATACTTCTATACCACGACTTAAAAGTCGTGGCAAATGAGCAATTTAATTTATTTTCACACAGCCTAAGTGGCTTCGTAAATATTTTTTAAAAATAATGAAATTAAATTTTAAAATTAACTTTAACAATAATTATTAAGAACAATTAGCTTTCTTTTACGATGTGATGAAGCCTGCAGCGTGCTTCATAATGATTTTCTCCCCCTACTAAAACTCTGTCAGGATTTTCTGTTACCCTTTGAGTTCGGTTCGCAGGTGCTCCGCAAATCACGCAAACTGCCAGAGTTTTCGTTATGTATTCTGCTATTGCAAGAAGCTGCGGCATTGGTTCAAATGGCATTGCTTTATAATCCTGATCTAATCCTGCAACAATTACCCTTTTTCCGCTGTCTGCAATTTGCTGGCAGACTTCGACAAGATTATTATCGAAAAACTGAGCTTCGTCTATTCCGATTACTTCCGCATCGAAACTTTTTTCGAGTATTTCTTCCGCATTATCGACTATCTCGGAAGGGAACGAACGTTCATTATGAGAAACAATTGAGAATTCGCTGTAACGGTTATCTATTTTTGGTTTAAAAACTTTTACTCTTTGTTTTGCAATTTCGGCCCTTCTTATGCGTCTGATTAATTCTTCCGTTTTTCCGGAGAACATGCTCCCGCAGATAATTTCTATATGTCCTGTTTTTTTATACGTTCTTATTTGTAAATTTTCATTCATTCCTGATTTCCTTCAAAATAAAATTTTTAAGTATGAAATTTTTCGGTAAAAAATCTTTTAAATTATGGACTTCAAATTCTTTTTCCGTTTTAACGAGTATTATTTTTAAATCCGGGGAAAACTCCGTTAAAAATTGCAGGCATGCTCCGCAGGGATAAACAATTTTGTTTTTGTTCGTTGATATTGCTAATACTTTAAAATTAATCTCGCCTTCGGAAATTGCTTTCGCTGCTGCAACCCGTTCTGCACAAATTGTTAAAGAATATGAAGCACATTCGATGTTGGAGCCGCTGAATATTTTATTACCCGCGGTTAAAATTGCAGCCCCGACTTTAAATTTTGAATATGGTGCGTAGGAATTATCTATAGCTTTGAGTGATTTTTTAATTAATGATTTATAATCAGTATTCATCAGTAATTTAACTTAAATTGATAATATAAAAATTTATTTGTATATTATCAAACATTTAATTTATCTTTAGATTGAGTAACCGCAAAGCAATATTCAGGTTTTTCGATAAATATATAGGTTTTCCAATTCTTCTTTTCATTTCAATTTTTTTTAAAAAGAAAAAAAGATTACCGGTCGAAAATATTAAAAAAATAATGGTTATTATTTTCGCGGCCATTGGTGACACGATTATACTAATTCCGACATTAAAAGTATTAAGAAGAGCATATCCGAACGCAGAAATTTCACTGCTTTGTTCTAAAATAAACAGTGATGTGGCACATAATATTTCTTATATAGATAAAGTAATTGTCTCTGATATCTATAGTTATGCAACTGACCCGATTGCTTTTATAAAATTTATACGGTTAATAAGAAAAGAAAAATATGAAATAATCATCGATACGGAACAGTGGTCGAGAATTAGCGCACTCATAATATCACTTTCGAGATATGATTATTCTGTTGGTTTTAAAACTCCCGGACAGCTTAAACATTTTATTTTTGATACTGTTGCGATTCATACACCTGAGAAACATGAACTTGAAACTTTTCTGGATTTGCTTGGACTACTTGGTATAGAGGTTCATGAAGACGATAAGAAATTAGAATATTTTTTAAGTGAATCAAATAAAAAAGTTGCGGATAAATTTCTGAAGGATAATAATTTTACAAACAGTAAAATTGTATGCTTGCACCCGGGATGCGGCAGTAACGGTAAACCGAGGGAATGGTCCGAAGAAAATTATATAAAGCTTGGGAAAAAATTGATTGAGAATTATCCCCAATTAAAATTATTGATTACGGGTTCTCCTGATGATTTTGATAAATGTCAGCGTATTTGCGATGGAATATCCAAAAATTGTATGAATATCGCCGGAAAATATCCACTTGATGATGTTTTAGGAATAATTGAAAAAGTCGATCTGGTGATATGCAGTAATACAGGCATGTTGCATTTAGCGGCAAGTGTTGGAACTAAAACTATCGGATTGCACGGACCTACGAATCCGATAAAATGGGCTGCTTATACAAAAAATACAATTACAATTCAAAGTGATAAATATTGCAGCCCCTGTCTTTATTTAGGGCACGATTATGGTTGTGAAAAACCAAATTGTATGGAATATATTAAAGTTGATGGAGTGTTTTTGAAAACAATTAAGGCATTAAATCTTCATTTAATATCTTCACGATTAGCCCAAAAATCCGAAATTAATGCCTGAATTTATATAAATATGTCTTTGAATATATCTTCGATTCTATTTTTATAGAGATTCCATTCTAACTTTTATTTTTGAATAATTTTGAATATTTTTAATTAAAATATAATCATTTCTAATAAAACGAGTATGGATATTAATTCAGCGAACACCGCCAAAAAACCAAGGAAAATCAAGGGTAAAACTGTAATAGATATACAAAAATGCAAGGGATGCGAGCTATGTATAACAGCCTGTAATGAAGGAGCAATAAGTCTGTCTCAGGATATTAATAATCTTGGATACAGGTATGCAGTAGTAGTGGATGACCTGTGCACGGGATGCGTAAATTGTGCTTTAGTCTGTCCCGATGGAGTAATAAAAGTTTACAGAACGAGTGCAAAAAAGAAAACTCTTGTAACGGAAATAAAAGGAATAAAAGGAGATACGACCATTACTCTATCTGAATAATTACCCGTACAGCAACATTTATGTTGCGGGATAATCAGTAGCAGTAGCAGTCGTAGTCGTAGCAGTAGCAGTGGCAGTAGCAGTAGCAGTAGCAGTAGCAGTAGCAGTAGCAGTAGCAGTAAAAAGAAGTAATTATTTAGTATATATTTTAACAAATCGGATTTTAGAATGCAGAAATTTGTTTTTTAATTTGTTGAATTTAAGAATCAAACTCCATAGGAGTTGTATATTTATAGGAAAAGATATATTTAGACCCCAACTCCGTAGGAGTTGAACAAACAACAAATAATAAATAACCAATAACCAATAATAAATAACGAACATGGAAGAAGAAGTTGACATAAGATTAATGAAAGGCAACGAAGCAATGGCAGAGGCGGCAATACAAGCCAGATGCGATGCATATTTCGGATACCCGATAACTCCTCAGTCGGAGGTGCTTGAATACCTTGCGCGTGAAATGCCGAAACGTTACGGATTACCACTTCAGGCAGAGAGCGAAGTAGCAGCGATAAATATGATATACGGAGCGGCAGGCGCAGGTGCAAGAGTAATGACATCATCATCATCACCGGGATTCAGCCTTATGCAGGAAGGAATATCATACATAGCATCGGCAGAGCTGCCTTGCTTGCTTGTGAATGTAAACCGAGGCGGACCGGGACTTGGAACGATACAGCCATCACAGGGAGATTATTTTCAGGCGACAAAGGGCGGAGGACACGGAGATTATCATTTAATCGTACTTGCCCCGAACTCAGTACAGGAGATGGCAGATTTTGTATCGCTTGGATTTGAACTTGCGGATAAATACAGAAACCCTGTGCTAATGCTGTCTGACGGAGCAATAGGACAGATGATGGAAAAAGTTGAGTTTAAGAAGAAAGAAATAAAACATGTGGATAAGCCATGGGCAACAAAGGGCAAAACGAAAGACAGGCAAAGAAACATAATCACATCGCTGTTTATACAACCGGAAAAGATGGAAATAGTAAACCTTAGGCTAAATAAGAAATATGAAGAGATTTGCAAAAACGAAGTGAGGTACGAAGAGATAATGACCGATGATGCGGAATATATACTTGTAGCATACGGATTATCATCGCGGATAAGTCATAAAACGGTACTACTTGCAAGAGAAAAAGGAATAAAGCTGGGACTTCTCAGACCGATAACACTTTACCCGTTCCCGTATGAAAGAATAAAAGAGATATCAAATCATTTGAAGGGTGCACTTGTAGTGGAATTAAATGCCGGACAGATGATAGAAGATGTAAGACTCTCGGTAGAAGGTAAAATACCGGTATGGCATTACGGACGCATGGGCGGAATCATTCCCGGACCGGATGAAGTGCTTGAGAACTTCTTGCAAAGAATAAAAAAAGCGTGAAACGTGAGAAGTGAAAGGTGAAACGTTAAAAAGTTAGAAGGTTAGAAAGTTAAAAGGTTAGAAAGTTAAAAAGTTAGAAGGTTAAAAAGTTAAACCTTCGAACCTTCGAACCTTCGAACCTTTGAACTGTAAGTTAGGAATAATAAATCAGAAAATTTTTATAAAAATATAATTAACGAGAAATGTCAGAAAACGGAATAAAAGTAGAAACGCCACCTTGCATAGTCGAGGGAGAAGATTTATACGAACTGATATATGAAAAACCTCAATACGGATTAACCGAGACGAGGCTTCATTATTGTCCGGGCTGCGGTCACTCAACAGTGCACAAACTGATTGCGGAAGTGATAGAAGAGCTTGGAATACAGGATGATGTAATCGGTGTAGCACCTGTGGGATGTGCAGTATTTGCATATGACTATCTGAACATAGATATGCAGGAAGCGGCACACGGACGTGCAACAGCAGTAGCCACGGGAATAAAGCGTGTACTTCCTGATAAATATGTATTCACATACCAGGGAGACGGCGACCTTGCGGCAATCGGAACTGCAGAGACAATACACTGCATAAACAGGGGAGAGAACATAATGATAATATTCATAAACAATGCAGTATACGGAATGACGAGCGGACAGATGGCACCGACGACGCTGGAAGGAATGAAGACCACGACATCACCGTACGGAAGGGATGTATCACTTGTAGGCTGGCCGATAAGGATGTCGGAGTTAATAGCTCCGCTTAAGGGCGCATATTATGTAACACGTCAGTCAGTTCATACAGCGAACAACGTCAGGAAAACAAAGAAAGCAATAATGAACGGATTTAAATACCAGCAACTCAAAAAAGGCGTCAGCTTCATAGAAATAATATCGAACTGTCCGTCAAACTGGAAGATGACACCGGTTCAGTCGAACAAGTTCATAGATAGTGATATGATAAAATATTATCCGCTGGGAGACGTGAAAGTACCGGAGAAGAATTAAGAATTAGAAGAGCAGAATATAGAATATAGTAGTAAATCATAGAGAACGGTTATAGTAAATTAATCAAAATAAAACACGAAACAAAACTCCGTAGGAGTTTAATATTTGTAACAGAAATAAAACACGAAACAAAACTCCGTAGGAGTTTACCGTTTATAGGAAGAAAAGGGGCCTGGAAATAAACCCCATAGGGGTTTTCCGGTATTAAAAATTTGTGGGTACGAAGTTAGAATTTAGAAATCAGAACAAAATAAACTACTATCTACTTTGAAATAATAATATTTTTTAAAAAATAACAAATTATAAAAATAAATTCGAACAAACTCGGATTGGAGAAAAAAAATGACCGAAGAAATAATAATCGCCGGATTTGGAGGACAGGGAGTATTATCGATGGGACAGACGCTGGGATATGCGGCAATGGTAGAGAAGAAGAATGTAACGTGGATGCCGTCATACGGACCTGAAATGCGCGGCGGAACAGCGAACTGCATAACGATAGTATCGGATGAAACAATCAGCTCTCCGATACTCTCGAGTTTCGACACGGCGATAATATTGAACCAGCCATCGATGGAAAAATTTGAAAGCAAAGTAAAGCCGGGCGGACTAATAATTTACGAATCGACCAACATACTTCATGCATCGGAGCGCACGGACATAGAAATTTACCCGATACCAGCGGCGGATGCGGCGAACAAGCTCAACAACGTGAAAGTAGCCAACATGGTGCTTCTCGGTTCATTCCTTGCAAGGCGACCGATAATACAAATAGACTCAATCTTAGCGGCACTGAAAAAAGTATTACCTGAGAGATACCACAACCTGCTTCCATTAAACAAAGAAGCCCTTCTCAAAGGAAAAGAACTCATGGAAGAGCTAATTGCTACGGTGGCAAGGTAAAGAGGATTTTAATTGATTTATAATAAAAATTAAGTTATTATTGAAATTGGATACTTCAAGTTCTATTTTAATAATTATATCATAAAATGCTATGGCTAATATAAATACAATACTGGAAAAGTCAACAAAAATAAATAGTGTTGATTGGGATAATTTAAGATTTGGAGTATTTTTTTCAGACCATATTTTCATGTCAGATTATGAAGATGGAAAATGGGATGAAGGAAATATTATTCCTTACGATTCATTGGATTTAGAACCTGCAAACTGTACACTTCATTACGGACAAACTATCTTTGAAGGATTAAAAGCATTCCCGTCTGTAAAAGGTGGTATAAATATTTTCCGTCCGGAAATGAATGCAAAAAGAATGAACAAGTCTGCAGAATTGATTTGCATTCCGCAATATGATGTAGATAATTTTATTCAGGCATTGCGGGAATTGGTAAAATTAGACCAGGATTGGATTCCAAAGAAAAGAGGAGAATCACTTTACATCAGACCGTTTGTGTTCGGTTCAGGAAATTTTTTAGGAGTGAGTGCCTCAAAGTCGTATAAGTTTATAATTATTTTGTCTCCTGTTGCATCTTATTATGCAGAGGGATTGAATCCGGTCAAAATAATAGTTGAAACCGAACATGTCAGAGCCGTCAAAGGCGGTCTCGGTTCCGCAAAAACAGCAGCAAATTATGCTGCTTCAATGTTAGCAGGTGAAAAGGCTCATCAAAAAGGATATTCGCAGGTATTATGGCTCGATGGAGTTGAAAGAAAATATATCGATGAAGTAGGTGCAATGAACATTATGTTTGTAATAAATGACGAACTGATTACTCCATCATTGGATAAAGGGACAATACTTGCCGGAATAACGCGTGATTCAGTTCTTACACTTGCAAGGGACTGGGGAATGAAAGTCTCAGAACGGGAAATCAGTATTGATGAAGTTCGTGAAGCCCATAAGAAAGGGACACTCACAGAAGTGTTCGGTACAGGCACTGCAGCGGTAATTTCACCTGTCGGGTTATTGAATTACAAAACAGAAAATATGATTATCAATGATATGAAAATAGGTAAATATGCTCAAAAATTTTATGATACGATTACGGGTATTCAATACGGTGAAATTGAAGATCCTCACAACTGGATTGAACATATTAAGCTTTAATTTTGTTATAATATTTAGAATGTCATTCCCACTTGTGTTGAAGGGATTCGGCCTGGAAAACAGTCCGAACTTTCAGAACATCTGAGGGAATGACATTTGTTTTATAATTCAAATAAAAATTATGAAAACAAAAAAAATCTTATCGACATCATTATTATGTATCGCAGTTTTAATATTAATATCCTGCGGTAAAAATAAGATTATTCAATCAAGTGAAAACAAAGCGGGCGGTGAAATTTTATTTAAGAAAAATCCTGAAACATTCGTAACGAGCGATGGATTGAATATTAAAGGCTATTATTATTATAAATCATCCGGTAAAACAGAACCTTTGATAATACTTATACATCAGTTTAATTCCAACCAAAAACAATGGAGTAATGATTTTATTGATACATTGATGGAGAATGGATATAAAGTATTAACATATGACATCAGGTCACATGGCGAATCAGATAAAGCCGAAGTTGAATTTCAAAAATTGCTTACCGATAGAGAACAAACTCCAAAGGATCTTAAAGCTATTATAGAGTGGACAAAAAAACAAAAGGGTATTGATTCGAACCGTATCGGAATTGTGGGAACTTCGATTGGTGCGTCTCTCGCGCTTTATGGAAAATTTTACCTCGGAGTAAAATCTATAGTTGGAATCTCAGGAGGAAAAAGTACTTTTGAAGGATTAACCGGATTGCTCGAAGTGATGATGGGGCATCCTGTTATCAGAATAAAGAATGTATTATTTATTTGCGGCAATAAGGATGGAGATTATGCAAAAGAAGAACAATATATTTACGATAATTATGTTGACCCGCCGGAAGATTTTAAAATATTCGATTCAGATAAACACGGAAAAGATTTAATCAGTCAATTTCCGGAAATTAATAACCTGATAGTTAGCTGGTTCGCAAAAACACTTTAATAAAAAATAAAAAATAAATAATAAAAAATAGTAAAAGCATTTTATGTATTACTTTACACTGTGAATAAATACAAAATAGTAATTCATTTTATTAATTAGATTTATTTATTAGATCAATCAAAATAATTCATAGCTCTTATTTATTTTTTATTTTTTATTTTTTGAAGCTCTTACCAGATTGTTACAATTTTATCTTTAGCTCTCATCATACTATCTGAATCTTTGCAGCCGAAAGCATTAATAAATTCAAGCATATTTGAATATGGTCCGTTAACTCTGAATCTTGAAGGCGAATGAGAATCTGTATTTATTTGTAACAAATCCCGTTCAGGACTTTGGTTCAATCTCCATACCTGTGCCCAGCTGATAAAAAATCTTTGTTCCGGAGTAAATCCATCAATTAATTTTTTCTCTTTTCCTTCGAGTGACTTTTCAAGGGCATAATAAGAAACTGTTAAGCCTCCAAGGTCACCGATGTTTTCTCCGAGAGTCATTTTTCCGTTGACGTGAGCTTTATCGAGTGCATATTCATTAAACTGCTCGACGATTTTATCCGTCAACGCATTATATTTAGTCTCATCATCCTTTGTCCACCAGTCTTTCATATTTCCTTCGGCATCAAATTTTCTTCCCTGGTCGTCGAATCCGTGTGAAATTTCATGCCCGATTACAGCTCCGATTCCTCCGTAATTCAAGGCATCATCAGCCTCCGCGTCAAAGAAAGGAGGTTGAAGTATTGCGGCAGGAAAAACAATTTCATTTTTCTGAGCACTGTAATAAGCATTAACGGTTTGAGGTGTCATACCCCATTCATCCCGGTCAACCGGTTTCCCGATTTTATCAAGATTCTTTTTATAATTAAATAATTGTGCCGATACAACATTATCGAAAAAAGAATTCCTGCTGATTTCCAAACCCGAAAAATCTTTCCATTTATCAGGATAACCGATCTTTACCACTATCTTACTTAATTTATATAAAGCAGCTTTTTTTGTCTCCGCACTCATCCATGATAAATTTTCTATACGATTCTTTAGTGAAGCCATTATATTACTCACCATTTCCTTTGCTCGCTCTTTTGCTTTCGGACTGAACATTTTTTCAACATAAAGCTGACCCAGCAATTCACCTGCAGAACGATTTACGACACCTGTCATTCTTTTCCATCTCGGCTGCATCGCTTTCTGTCCGGAAAGCACCTGTCCGTTAAATTTAAAACTTTCTTCGACGAAGGGCGAACTCAGATAACCGGAATTGGAATTAACCAGATGGAATGTAAAATAAACTTTCCATTCATTAATACTTACATCCTTCAACATCGTATTGAATTCTTTAAAGAAATCAGGCTGACCAACTATTAATCCCTTTGAAAAATATTTCGAATCAATCAAACCCATTTCGTTAAAATAAGTAGTCCAGTTGAAATCCGGAGTAAGGAATTGCAAATCGGTTAAATACATTTTATGATATGTTGCTTCAGGGTCACGCATTTCTACGCGTGTCATCGATGCTTTTGCAAGACGGGTTTCGATTTTAATTATTATGTTTGCATTATCAAATGCATCCGCTTCATTCAGACCCAAAAGCTTGAAAACATTTTTAACATGTTCAAAATATTTATTCCGTATATCGATTGATTTTTCATCATCCTTTGTATAATAATCTCTTTCAGGTAAAGTTAAACCGCCCTGACCCATTTGCAATATAATATCTTCGCTGCTTTTTTCATCCTGTCCCGCATATAAAGAAAAAACTCCGCCGAATCTGTTTAAACTTAAATATCCGATTAATTTATTTAAGTCGGGAATTGTAGCGATAGCGTTTATTTTGTCGAGATATGGTTTTAAAGGTGTATATCCAAGTGACTCAATTTTTGCCGAATCCATTGCTGTCGCATAAAGGTCGCCGATTATCTGGTAATTTGAACCTTTTTTTAAATTCGTTTTTTGTGTTGCCTCTTCTTCTATAGATTTACATATTTTATTGTTTTCATCGTCCAAAATTATGAAATTTCCCCATCTTGGAAATTCAGGGGGAACAGGATTATTTTTCAGCCAGTTACCATTAACATATTGATAAAAATCCTGACAGGGCAACACACTTTCATCAAAATTGGCTTTATTAATGCCTCTCATGGATTCGATTACCGGATCCTTTTGCGAATATGCATTTGCTGCAACGAAAAGCAAGCAGATTATTATTATTTTATACATTATATAGATTGTTTTAAGTTATTTAAATATATAGTAATTAAATATGATTACATAATAATTTATTTTGATTATTTATCTGATTTTACTTTCTATGATTTTTGTTAGATTTTCGAATGCTCTGAGCTCTTTTAATTTAACATTTAACATTTAACATTGCTCTTAAGCGTTTTTCTGCCTTAAAATCTCATACAAAAACACCCCGGTTGATACTGATACATTCATAGAATCAAGTTTTCCGGACATAGGAATTCTTACAATAAAATCACATTTATCTATTAAAGATTTTCTTACTCCTTTACCTTCATTCCCGATTAAAAGCCCTATCGGCATCTTAAAATCCATCTCGAATATAGTTTTGCTTGCTTTCATTTCCGTTCCAACAATCCAGTATCCGTTATTTTTTAAATAATTTATACTGTTATTTAAGTTTGTTTCTTTTGCAATAGGTATATAATTGACTGAGCCGGATGAAGTTTTAATTACAGTATGGTTCACTTCGGCTGAATTATGCCTCGGAATAATAATTCCATCTGCACACAAACAAACAGCAGAACGGATTATCGCACCGAAATTGTGCGGGTCTGTAATTTCATCAAGAATCAATACAACAGGATTGATAATTTTTTTATTATCTTCGACCAATTTATTTAATGGCTTATATTCATAATCTTTCATGAAACCAACTACACCCTGCGAAATGCCTTCCTCCTTATTTTTATTGTCAAAATATTTTACAAAATCATATCTGTTCAGGTATATTTTGTGTATACCATTTTCTTCCGCAAGATGCACAATTTGTTTAAGTCTCGGCTCAGGTTTTAATGTCTTGAGCAGAATTATTTTATTCAAATCTTTAGGTGTTGAACTCAGAATCTCAAGTATCGAATTTTTTCCTATTACAATCATAATTATTATTAATATTCATTGAAATTACTGCAAATTTAAATAATGTTAAACATAAATAAAAATCACAACCCTGACAAAATTCATAAATCCTAATTATCTAATCACTAAAAACTATTCTATTTCCATTTAATTTTAGCAATATGATTTATAATTTCAAGAAATGAACTTAAAAGATTTTACCTTTGAACCCCTCTCCTATCAGGAGAGGGGCAGGGGTGAGGTTTTAAAGGAGCTTGTTTAAACTTTATTGAAACAAAAAATTTAACAATATTATTTTTATTATATAATTAATGAAAATAAGAAAAAGCTAAATGAGAAATAATAAGATTTAAAGAAATTAATAATTACGCTCTTACCCCTCTCCTATCAGGAGAGGGGCAGGGGTGAGGTTTTAAAGGAGCTTGTTTAAACTTTATTGAAACAAAAAATTTAACAATATTATTTTTAATATATAATTAATAAAAATAAGAAAAAGCTAAATGAGAAATAATAAGATTTAAAGAAATTAATAATTACGCTCTTACCCCTCTCCTATCAGGAGAGGGGAAAAAAAATACTTTATGAACAATGACGAAATAAAAATATTAATTAGAGAAAAATTTCAGGATTTAAAAGCTGAAAAGGGTGTGCTGTATGTAGTTTCAACTCCAATAGGTAATTTTGAAGATATTTCCTTTCGCGCATTATATATTCTTGAAAATGTGGATTTAATCGCCTGTGAAGATACTCGCGTGACAGGAAACCTTTTATCACATTTCGGAATCAGAACTAAAATGATGAGCTATTATTCGAATGTTGAAGAAAATAAACTTGAACATCTTATAAGCGAGTTGAAAAATGATAAATCTGTTGCTCTCGTTTCAGATGCAGGAACACCCTGTATTTCTGACCCCGGTAGTATATTAGTATCAAAATGCGTTGAGCAGGGAATTGATGTATTTTCAATTCCGGGTGCGAGTTCGATAATTAATGCACTCGTGCTTTCCGGATTTCCGACTGAAAAATTTTATTTCCAGGGATTTCTTCCTCAGAAAAAAGGACGCGAAAAAACTTTCAATGAATTAAAAAATATCAGGCAAACGATTATAATTTTTGAAGCGAAATACAGGATTAAAAAAATGCTAAAGGAATGTGTAAAATATTTTGGAAATCGTGAGGTAGCCGTTTGCCGTGAGCTAACAAAAAAATTTGAAGAAATCACACGCGGAAATCTTAAAGAAATCAACCCGGATTCCATTAAGGAAAAAGGGGAGTTTGTAGTTGTTATAAATAATAATTAGTTAATGTAACACAACATTTATGTTGTGACTTTTAAATAAATATTATATAAGAAAATGTCAGATAAAGTCAGAGTTAGATATGCACCTTCACCAACCGGTTATATACACATCGGAAATTTGCGAACAGCGCTTTATAATTATTTGTTTGCAAGACATCAGCATGGTGATTTTATTTTAAGAATAGAAGATACTGACAGAACGAGATACGTTCCCGGAGCAGTTGAAAATCTTATATCAACTCTCGATTGGGCAGGACTTGATTATGACGAAGGTCCTGTTAAAGGCGGCACATACGGACCTTACATGCAATCCGAAAGACTCGATATATATAAAAAGCATTCTGACATATTACTCGAAAAGAAAAAAGCATATTACTGTTTTTGCACTCCTGAACGATTGTCTGCTCTTCGTGAAGAGCAGCAAAAACAAAAACTACCGTTTGCAAAATATGATAAACATTGCCTGCATCTGCCTGATGAAGAAATTAAAAAAAATCTTTCTGATGGCATTCCTCACGTAATCAGATTGAATGTTGAACCGGGTAAAACAATCAAGTTTCATGATTTTATCCGCAACGATGTTGAATTTTCGAGCGATGTAATTGACGACCAGATATTGATTAAATCGGATGGATTTCCTACGTACCATCTTGCGAATGTAGTGGATGACCATCTTATGGAAATCACACATGTGATACGCGGTGAGGAATGGCTTCCTTCAACTCCAAAACACATTCTTTTATACGATGCATTCGGCTGGGAATATCCTGTGTTTGCTCATTTGCCTTTGCTCTTGAATCCTGACCGTTCAAAACTCAGCAAACGACAGGGAGATGTAGCAGTCGAAGATTATAAAAAGAAAGGATATCTGAAAGAAGCATTGCTTAATTTTATAGCATTGCTCGGATGGACGGCAGGGGATGATAAAGAATATTATGATATGGATGAATTAATACAAAGTTTTTCGCTCGAACGAGTAAATAATTCCGGCGCAATATTCGATATGGACAGGCTGAACTGGCTCAATGCGGAACATCTGCGTAAAAAATCTGATGAAGAAATCTTAAAAATGCTTCGCGATGAATTAAAAGATTCAAAATATTCTTCACTTGAATTTTCTGATGAATATTTAATCAGTGTAATCAAAGTAATGCGTGAAAGAGTATCTTTCATAAAAGAGATTTATGAAAAAGGATTTTATTTCTTTGAAGAACCTGAAACCTATGAAGAAGCATCAGTAAAAAAAGGCTGGAAAGAACAATCACCGGAAATATTAAAAAAGTATGCTGAAAAAATAAGTTCGATCGAAAATCCAACACGCGATGATTTTGAAAAGGTATTGAATGATGTTGCAACCGAAATGAATATAGGTAAAGGAACTGTAATCCATCCTCTGCGTCTCGCTGTATCAGGTGTCAGCGGCGGTCCGGGTATAAATGATATAGTTTATATCATTGGAAAAGAAAAAACTATAAAAAGGATTTTTAAAATAATAAATAAACTAAGCTAAATTCAATTCCTAACCTCATAGTGCTGTGAAATCGAATCGAATCTCGAAAGTATTTTTTGAGCTTTTTCAGTTGTATCATATTTAAAATAAATCAGGTGTATTTATTCGTAATGCGTCCACATTCTTATTACTTTTACTGTTTTTATATCCTTATATATCTGATAAACAATTCTATGTTGTATATTTATTCTTCTTGAATATGCACCGGTTAAATCTCCTACTAATTTCTCAAATGGCGGTGGGCTCTGCAACGGGTTATGTTCTAAGATTTCTAATATGGCGACAGCTTTATCTTTAAGCCCGGCTGATTTTAATTTTTTTGCGTCTCTTTGAGCTTGTTTTGTATAAACTATTTTCCAGTTTACCATGATAATTTATCTGCACATTTATCAACAGGTGTTTTCAATCCTTTTATAATTGATTCCCTCATGCCGGGTATAGAAACCAGATAAAGAGTTTCCTGAATGGCTTTCCAGTCATCTTCAGATAGTAAAACAGCATTTGTTCTTTTTCCTGATATATGAATCGGTTCGCTTGCTTTAGCTGTTTCGTCTATAAGTTTATATAAATTGTTTCTTGCCTGTGTTGCAGTTATTATTTTCATTTTAAAGTTATTTCTTTTTATAAACGTACGTAATAATGTACGTATTGTCAAGAGAATATTTCGTAATAAATATTCTTGTGCAGTCGTTGTTAGCCCGTTTATTGGCGTTTCCAACAACAATTTATTATTTCTTAAAAACCGATGTCAGTAATCTCGGAACTGATTGTTTATCATCATACCATTCTTTTAAATCAATTAATTGAAAATTATTTTTATCAGCACAATCAATAAAATCGGAAATATTATGTACATAGCAATTAAGCACAACAGTTCCATTCCCTGATTCAAATCTTGCTTTACTGCCAAGGTATTGTTTGAACGGATGTAGTTCGCCGATATAAAATATTCCTCCCTTTTTCAAAACCTTGAAAGCCTGTTTAAAACTAAAATTAATATTTTCTACGTGTTCAAGTATCAAACTGCAAACTATCAAATCAAATTTGACAATTGATAAATTCCATTTCTTTTCTATATCCTGTTTAATAAAATTAACTTTTCCCGATTTTATTTTCTCTTTTGTTTTATTTAACATTTCATCCGAAAAATCTAAACATGTAAGATGTTTTGCTTTAGTAAGCAGCCATTTTGTATTTTTACCCGTACCTGAGCCTATTTCCAGAATATTAGAATATTTATTTTTACCTAATACTTTTCTCAAGGCAATTGCTTCGAGGTCACGCGTCGGATTAATATTTGTATCGTAAATATCAGCCCAGTTATTATATGCTTTTTGATTATCCAGAATGAAAAAATAATTTAAGAATTATCAACAATATAATTATTGCTAAATTTTATTTCTACATATATTACTTTATATTCAATCAAATCAAAGAAATGAAAATAATTAATCCTTGTCAATCAGTTTCTTTCAGTGTAAATCTGTGGCAAATGCTCTTAATTATTTTTTCACTGCAATTTTCTTTTTAATAAAGTATTTTATTTTTTTGAACAAATATATTACTGAAAAACAAATCTGATAATTAATGGACGAGAACACAAAACCTACAAATTTTATTCGTGATTTTATTGACGAAGATATAAAATCAAACAAACATAACGGAAAAGTTATAACCCGTTTCCCTCCGGAACCGAACGGGTATCTGCATATCGGACACGCAAAATCCATATGTCTTAATTTCGGAATTGCAATAGACTATCACGGTCTTTGTAATCTCCGTTTCGATGATACAAATCCTACAAAAGAAGAAGTTGAATATGTAGAATCAATTGAAGAAGATGTAAGATGGCTTGGATTCGATTGGGATGACAGGATGTATTATGCATCGGATTATTTTCAGAAGTTATATGATTTTGCTGTTCAGTTAATAAAAGAAGGTAAAGCCTATGTTGACGCTTCAACAACAGAGGAAATAAAGGACCACAGGGGAGTACCGACAGAAGCCGGAACGGAATCACCATACCGCAATCGACCGATTGAAGAGAGTCTCGAACTTTTTGAAGGAATGAAAGACGGGAAGTATGAAGACGGCAAGTATGTTCTCCGCGCAAAAGTAGATATGAATTCTCCGAATATGATTATGCGTGACCCTGTTATTTACAGGATTAAAAAAGCCGAACATCATCGCACAGGAAATAAATGGTGCATTTACCCGATGTATGATTATGCACATCCTATTTCAGATTGGATTGAAGGAATCACACATTCACTTTGCACACTTGAATTTGAAATTCATCGCCCGATTTATGATTGGTTTCTTATCGAACTTCATCTTGAAAACAGACCCCGGCAAATTGAATTCGCAAGATTAAGTTTAAATTATACGATTATGAGTAAACGAAAATTACTCGAACTCGTCGAGGGTAAATATGTTGCAGGCTGGGATGACCCGCGAATGCCTACAATCAGCGGTTTGCGCCGCCGCGGATACACTCCGGAATCGATTCGCAATTTCGCTGAAAAAGTCGGAGTCGCAAAACGCGATGCGATAACGGATGTTGCATTGCTTGAACACAGCATCAGGGAAGATTTAAATAAACGTGCGCCGCGTGTAATGGCAGTATTGAATCCTTTAAAAGTCATAATCACAAATTATCCGGATGATAAAACCGAAGACCTCGAAGCAATAAATAATCCTGAAGATTTATCTGCGGGAACAAGGAAGTTGGAGTTTTCAAAAGTAGTTTATATTGAGCAGGATGATTTTAAGGAGATTCCTCCGCCGAAATTTAAAAGATTAATTCCGGGTGGTGAAGTCAGGTTGAAAAATGCTTACATAATTAAATGTGATGAAGTAATTAAAAATGAAAATGGCGATGTCATTGAACTTCATTGTACATTTGACCCTGAAACAAAAAGCGGTTCTGAGGGAAGTAAAAGAAAGGTGAAAGGCACTATTCACTGGGTATCTGCGTCGAACGCAATTAAAATGGAAGTTAGATTATATGACAGGTTATTTTTAGTAGAAAATCCGGATGCCGATGCGGAAAAAGATTTTAAAGAATTATTAAATCCTCATTCACTCGATATTCTTAATGAATGTCTTATAGAACCGGGAATTGCAAATGCAAAGCCCGGAGATAAATTCCAGTTTGAACGACTTGGTTATTTTTGTGTAGACCCGCTTTCTAATGACGAGAAAATTGTTTTCAATAGAACAGTATCTTTGCGCGACACCTGGGCAAAAATAGAAACAAAAAACAAATAAAAATTCAAGCTCTTAACCCCGTAGGGTTAAATATTTGTAGGATTGAAAAATTTTAGTTCTTAACCCCGTAGGGGTTAAATATTTGTAAGATTGAAAAATTTTAGTTCTTAACCCCGTAGGGGTTAAATATTTGTAAGATTGAAAAATTTTAGTTCTTAACCCCGTAGGGGTTAAATATTTATAGAAATGTAAAATTTAAGCTCTTAACCCCGTAGGGGTTAAATATTTGTAGCTCTTAACCCCGTAGGGGTTAAATATTTATAGTTCTTAACCCCGTAGGGGTTAAATATTTATAGGATTGAATAATTTTAGTTCTTAACCCCGTAGGGGTTAAATATTTATAGAAATGTAAAATTTAAGCTCTTAACCCCGTAGGGGTTGAATATTTATAGAAATGTAAAATTTAAGTTCTTAACCCCGTAGGGGTTGAATATTTATAGAAATGTAAAATTTAAGTTCTTAACCCCGCAGGCGTTAAATATTTGTAGGATTGAATAATTTTAGTTCTTAACCCCGTAGGGGTTAAATATTTGTAGGAAAGAAAAGTAATTTTAAGCTATTTAACAGAAAATTTAATAAAAGCTATGATTATTAAAAGAGAAAGAAATTTACTGAAAAGTGTTTTTGCCTTATTACTCATGTTCGCAGTTTTGTTCATAATTATTGAAATAGCTTATTACAAAATAAACGACAAATTTTTATTTTTCGAAAAAAATAACTTGCTTAAGATTTTCAAATAAATTAAATAAAAGGTTATATAGAATTATTTTTTTATTCTCTTCTTTGGTTTCTTTCCCAATCCCTTATTGAGAAAGATAATTTAAATACCGTTTAATAATAAAAAACAGGGAAGTGAGAACTTCCCTGTTTTGTTATATTATTTCAAATCAACTTATTTTTTCTCCCCTCTCCTTATTGGAGAGGGATAAGGGGAGAGGTCGAAAACCGAATAAATAATTTATTTATTCATAAAAAAATCAATACTTCAACTCCGTAGGAGTTGCATATTTGTAGAAAAAATTCATTAAATGTCCCAACTCCGCAGGAGTTGAACAAAATTATTCTTTTTATATAAAATTTCATGCAATATAATTAATTTTATGAACGTTACGTATTGAAACATTATTTTATTGTTGTAAATTAAAATAATTATAATTATAATTACAATATTGGAATAATTGTGGAATTTGTATATTTATTGGGCAGTTCCATCATTCAAGTAATTATTATAAGTTCGCATTTTTTGTTCTTTCGCCGAAAAGAACAATTCATAATTATCAGGAGGGAAAAATGTTACACAGAACAATGTTTTTCTTCGTTATCTTCATTTTGTTAAGTGCTACTACTTATTCACAGGAAAGAATTAATACACTTTCTCTCGGTATTGCACCGAGAATAATGAATCCGCTTCCGCCAACTGTAATACCACAAACCAGTCCGCTTTCCTGGAACAGCAGAGCATTTGGTTACAATGCTTATGGCGGTTCCATTGCTCTTGGACCTTTCAAGATGTGGTTGAGCACACCGTTTAATATGACATCACTATATACTGATCCTCAATCTTCAAATTTTGTTGAAGCAGGTTGCTTTGATGCAAACGGCATATGGTGGGGAGCAAGATATGGAAATAATGCTCTCGTAAAAATTGATACCACAACAGGAGCAATCACGCAAGTCGCCACAATTACCGACGCTACCTCCATAACAGGTTTGGCATGGGACTGGACTACCTCTACAATGTATGCTTCTGATTATAATGGAAGTGTAAATAAAATTGGTACTATCAACCTTGCGACCGGTGTATTCACGCCTTTAGGTGGAAATATCGGTTCAGGAATATTGATTGATATAGCCAGCAGTAATGACGGCTCTATATATGAACATATTATTACCAGTCCAACAACACAATCACAAATTTATAAAAATGGTACATTGCTCGGTTCTACCGGATTCAATGCAAATTATTCTCAGGGAATGTCCTGGGACCATAAAGTTGATAGCGGATATTTAGCCGCGTATAATTATACAACCAGTACAGGTGAACTTCGGAAAATTAATACTACTACAGGAGCAACAACTTTAATTGGAACACTCGGCTGTGAAGTTGACGGGTTTGCAATACCCGGAGCACCAGGACCACTAATAATTCATACGCCATACTCAAATACTCAAAGTTTAACCGGATCTTATATTCAAAATGCAATAATATCTGCGGCTGGTTCCGGGATAAATCCTTACTGGACAAAAATATTCTGGTCAAGAAATAATCCTGTCGTAACAGATAGTGTTCAAATGACAAATACCGGAGGAACAAACTGGACGGGAAACATTCCCGGTAACGGAACAATTGCAACATATAGATATTATATTAGAACGGCAGATTCAATAGGTAGATTTACAACATCTCCTTTTGGGGCTCCATCAAATCTATATACTTTTTCAGTATTATCAATTGATACTTCTAAACCTGTTATCACTCATTCACCTTTAGGAAATATACCGAAAAATAATTGGCCTGCAACAGTAAATTGTTCAGTTACAGAACCTTTCGGAATAGATAGTGTTTGGGTTCGTTGGGAAAAAAATTCAGGTAATTTTAGTCGTTTTAACCTTGCGCATGGAAGTGGAAATAACTGGTCAGGTGTTTTCAATTCAGATTCATCACAAGTTTCTCCGTACGATTACATATATTACCGAATTATAGCACGAAGCGCTTCCTCTCAACATACAATGGATTCAACCGTGTTATATAATTTTCAAATAACCAATCAGAATTTCTCATGTATCGGAACCGGCACATTATCTTCCAATTACCCGTTCGGTACATACTGGGAAGATGGAAGAACACAACTATTATTCCTATCTTCAGAAATCATAGGTGCCGGTGGTTTTTCGGGGCTTGTATATTCAATCGGATTTAATGTTATTTCTGTTGGCGGACCGGCTATGAATGGATTTACAATTAGAATGCAGAATACCCCTGTTACATCTATCTCTGCGTGGACAACCACAAACTGGACAACTTGTTATTCCGGTACATATACGGTATCGGGAACAGGATGGCAATATATTACAATGACTTCTCCAATCTGGTGGACGAGCGGTCAGAACTTATTAGTTGAAGTTTGTTATAATAATAACGCATGGACTGCGTATTCACCTGTAAATGCAACTGCTTCTACGGGAATGATGATTGGTTATGAGATGGACCTGCCGTCCGGTGATGGGTGTACAGAACCAACGTGGACAGCAACTTCATTGGCTTATAGATCAAATATATGTTTTAATATAGGACCGTACATCGAGGGAATTGAAAAACATAATGAAATCCCAGACAAATTTTCTTTATCCCAAAACTATCCGAATCCATTTAATCCAACAACAAAAATAGATTACGCAATTCCAAAAAATGGATTTGTAACTTTAAAAATATATGATGTGCTCGGAAGGGAAGTGAAAACATTGGTTAATGAAAATAAAACTCCGGGTAATTACAGCATAGATTTCAACGGCTCCGAATTTTCAAGCGGTGTGTATTTCTATAAACTTGAGTCGAAAGGATTTAGTGATGTGAAACGAATGATATTAATAAAGTGAAAAATTATTTTATATAACCCCTCTCCTCTTAGGAGAGGGGTAGGGGTGAGGTTTTAAAAACCCATATCCCTAATTCCTGATTGTGTATGAGAATTGTTTTTAGGTTTTTAATTTAATTAACTTATTATAATTATTGACAAACTATTCGGATGTGAGAATTATGTAATCAGTGAGGCATGTATTAATATTTTATCAATTAATAGAAATATAGTTAATATTAAATTTTATTTAAGGAGAAAATTAATGTTTAACCGACCAATGTTTTTTTCCATGATTATTTTTTTATTATGTACCAATTCTTATGCGCAGGAGAGGAATGACGGCATTTCGCAATTGCCTGCACCAAGACAGCTCAATCCGCTTCCACCGTCCGTGCAATTGCATTCTCCGAATAACTGGTATACCAGAGTGTTTGCTTATAATGCGTATGGAGGTTCAATTTCTACAGGTCCGTTTAAGATGTGGTTGAATGGAACAGGAATTACACCATTAGGTATCGACCCGACCCCTACAAACTTCATTCAGGCGGCGAGTTTCTGCGGCGCAGATGGAATATGGTATGGCATCCGTTATGGCACGAATGCTCTTGTAAAAACTGATACTTCTAATGGTACGATAACTCAAATTGCAATTGTAACAGGAGCAAATTCCATTACAGGCATAGCCTGGGATTTTACAACGAACACTATGTATGCTCTTGATTATTCATCAGGCGCAAGCAGAGTTGGTACACTCAATCTCACAACAGGTGCTTTCACAGGACTAACAGGAACATTCCCGACAGGAATACCGATTGATATGGCTTGCAGCAATAACGGTACTCTTTATGCACACGTTATTACATCTCCAACCACACCTTCACAAATATATTCAGTTAATAAAACAACAGGTGTTTTTACAGCTCTTCCGCAAACTACTGGATTTAATGCAAATTATTCACAGGGAATGGGTTGGGACCATTCAGTAGATTCAGGTTATTTGTTTGCATATAATTATACAACAAGTACGGGTGAACTTCGTAAAATCGATATTGCAACCGGTTTTACAACCTTAATTGCTTCTATAGGTGTGGAAGCTGATGGGGTGGCGATTCCGGGATTTCCCGGTCCGCAAATAATTCATACTCCATATCAAAATACACAAAGTTTAACCGGACCATATATTCAAAATGCAATAATATCTCCCGTAGGTTCGGGGATAAATCCTTACTGGACTAAAATATTCTGGTCAAGAAATAATCCTGTGGTAACGGATAGTATTCAAATGACAAAAACATCAGGAACGAATTGGACAGGCAATATTCCGGGGAACGGTACAACTGCGACATATAGATATTATATCAGAACAGCAGATTCAGCCGATCGATTTTCTACTTCACCTTCCGGAGCTCCCGCAAATTTATATTCTTTTTTAGCTTCAACAAATGATACTTCGAAACCGATTATTTTACATACACCTTTAGGAAATTGTCAAAGAAATCTTTGGCCGGCTACTGTTAGTTGTGCTGCGACTGAAACATTTGGCATTGATAGTGTATGGGTTAGATGGAATATAAATTCCGGCACTTATGACAGATTCAATTTATCATACGGAAACGGAAATAACTGGTCTGCTCCATTTAATTCAACTTCTTCGCAAGTATATCCCGGGGATATAATTCATTATAGGATAATAGCAAGAAGTGCATCCACTCAACATACTATGGATTCAACAGCATTGTACAGTTTCTATATTATCAATCAAACAATTTTTTGCATTGGAACCGGAACAACTTCATCGAATTATCCTTTTACTACTTATTGGGAAGATGGGAGAACAGATATATTGTTGTTATCATCAGAAATAATTGCTGCCGGAGGATATTCAAGCTTATTAATTGGAATCGGGTTTAACGTTATTTCTGTCGGAGGACCTGCAATGAGTGCATTTAATATAAAAATGCAATATACTTCAGCCACTTCAATTACCGCATTTACAAATTCCGGATGGACTACTTGCTATAATGGTACATATACAGTTCCCGGTACCGGCTGGCAGTATATTAATTTTACGACACCATTTTATTGGCAAAATAATCAAAACCTTTTGATTGAAGTATGTTACAATAATAATGCATGGACTGCGTATTCACCTGTAAATGCAACAGCTTCTACCGGTATGATGGTAGGATATAGTACAGACCTTCCGGCAGGCGATGGCTGCACAGAACCAACATGGATAGCTACTTCTTTATCCTACAGACCAAACATTTGTTTATTAACATACACTGAAGGCATAGTAAATAATAATAATGAAAATCCTGATAAATTTTCTTTATCCCAAAATTATCCGAACCCGTTTAATCCGAATACAAAAATAGATTATGCAATTCCAAAAAAAGGATTCGTATCATTAAAAATATATGATGTGCTCGGCAGGGAAGTTAAAACTCTCGTTAACGAAAATAAAACTCCAGGTAATTACAGCATCGATTTCATCGGCTCCGAATTTTCAAGCGGTGTGTATTTCTATAAACTCGTATGTAATGAATTTTCAGATATAAAAAGGATGATATTAATTAAATAATTTATCACATATAAATTTAATAACTTTTTATTAAGTTTCATTAAAATATAATGGAGGGTAATATGTTTAAAAGTAAACTTTTTTTCTTCGTTTTAATTATTTTGTTGTCCTTAAATTTAGAGGCACAAAATAAACTAAACCCATTAACAATGGGAATCGCACCAAGAATAATGAATCCGCTTCCGCCATCTGTGATTCAACCTGCAAGTCCTCTCGCATGGAACACTAATGCTTTTGGATATAATGCCTACGGTAGCGTTATTCCGGTTGGTCCATTTAAATTCTTTTTAAATGCTCCTTCCGTTCTGACATCACTCGCTGCCGACTCTTTGAGTTCGAATTTCATTCAGGCAGGTTCTTTTGATGCAAACGGAATCTGGTGGGGAGTTCGTTATGGTACTAATACTCTCGTCAAAATTGATACTTCAAGCGGCATTATTACACAAGTTGTGTCTATCACAGGTGCCACCACTGTGACAGGTCTTGCATGGAATTTTTCTTCAGGTGTTATGTATGCTTCAGATTATAATTCCGGAACAAACAGAATTGGTACCATAAACCTTACAACAGGCGTATTTACTCCGTTAATCCAGATTTTTGCAACTGGTATATTAATCGATATAGCTTGCAGTAATGACGGTTCAATCTATGGACATATGATAACAGGTACCGGTACTCAATCACAAATTTATAAAAATGGAATTTTACTTGGTAATACTGGATTTATAGGTTCATATGCTCAGGGTATGTCATGGGACCATCGTGTCGATTCAGGTTATTTAGCAGCTTATAATAATACTACAAGCACAGGTGAACTTCGTAGAATCAATACAACAACCGGTGCAACTACGCTGATTGGTAGTTTTGGCTGCGAAGTAGATGGATTCGCAATTCCGGGAACACCGGGACCTTTGTTCAGTAATTTCCAGATTCAAAACACTCAATCTCCCTGCGGACCATATTTGGTAACTACTCAAATACTTCCCGGACCTGCAACCGTTACATCAGCAAAGTTTTATTGGGCAAGAAATGTATCTACTATGACCGATAGTATAAATATGACAAAAGGCGCCGGTACGAACTGGTCATGCTCGTTCCCCGGAAATGGATTACCTGGTACTTATAATTATTGTATGCAGGCTGTTGACCAGGTTGGATTTGTTACAAAAATGCCGCCGGGTGCACCAACATCATTTTATTCGTTCACAGTCTCAGCTTCCGATACAACAAAACCTGTAATAACTCATACGCCAATACAAAATTATCCAAGAATAAATTGGCCTGCAACAGTTTCTTGTATAGCAACCGAACCATGCGGCATGGATACTGTATGGGTAAGTTGGAATATAAATTCGGATTCATATAATATGTTTTATCTTACTCGGGGAAGTAGCAACAGATGGATTGGTATGTTTAATTCAGATACCTCACAGGTTGTCCCGGGTGATCTGATACATTATCGAATTATTGCAAGAAGTTCTTCTGCTCAACATTCTATGGATTCAACTTCTTTGTATTCATTCAATATAATCAGTTCACAACATTATGTTTGTATTGGTGACGGAAATCTTTCTTCAATCTATCCTTTTACGACTTACTGGGATGATGGCAAAACCGATTTGGTATTTTGTTCTGATGAAATTTTAGCAGCAGGCGGATATTTGGGCTTTATCGAAAAAATCGGTTTCAATGTAATTTCGGCAGATACAATTCAACTGAATGGATTTCAGATAAAAATGTTAAATTCTACAGACTGCGGTCAGGTGGGTGTTAATCCCTGGACGGTCTGTTACAGCGGAACATATAAAGTACCGGGATCGGGGTGGCAGTATATAAATTTGACAACTCCATTCTTTTGGACACCCGGACAGAATCTTTTTGTGGAAATCTGCTATAACAATGCAGCATGGTCACAATATTCACCGGTATATGCAACTGCACAAACATCAAAAATGAATGGTTATTGTACAGACCTTCCTACAGGTGACGGATGTACCGCTAATTGGAATTTAACTTCTCTTGCTTATAGAAGTAATACTTGTTTCTTCATTGACCCGGGTGATAAAGTTAAAAATAAAACCGGAATAATTCCGTCTGTTTATAGTTTATCACAAAATTATCCGAATCCGTTTAATCCTATTACGAAAATAGATTTCTCAATTCCAAAAAATGGATTTGTGGTTTTAAAAATATATGATGTGCTTGGACGGGAAATAAAAACTCTCGTCAACGAAAATAAAACGGCAGGATATTATACTATTGATTTCAATGCGTCTGAATTTTCAAGCGGTGTATATTTTTATAGACTCGAGTCAAATGGATATGTCAACGTGAAAAGAATGATGCTTATAAAATAAAATTTTAAAAAATAATTATGATCTTAGACCCCTCTCCTTTTAGGAGAGGGGAATTGGGTCGAAGACTCGCCGTGGCGAGGTGAGGTTTTATAATGCTTGACAATCATTAATTTTAATAATTTATACAGCCCACGACTTAAGCCGTTGGCATTAAATTATCAGGGTGCGCATTATAACCGTTCGCTATTTGTTCATTATCCCGGACTGTCAGGATTTATCGGAATTATTAATAAATTGATTTTGAATGTATCTTTTTGAATTTAAAAATCATATTTTTGATATATTAAACAATTACTAAATACGAATTTAAAATATAAAAGTCCGAATATTTTGTTTTAAAATATGGGAAAAACAAAATTAATATTATTACTATTTACTATTATTGTTCCGTGTGTAATATCCGGATTTAATTTTATAAACAAATCGTTCAATTCTGAATCTAAATTATTTGTAAATAATTTTGATAGTTTTTCACTAATAAATAATTCAACCAACACAATAATACGATACGCCGATGATTTTAATGGAACTAATGATACTAATGCGCTTAAAGCAAGAGGTTATTTAATATATTACAGGAGTTCAGGACCACAAGGTACTTCAGCTATTTGGTTTCAGGGTAAACCTTCTTATTTTCCGTCTTATAACGGACCTGCAAATGGTTATGTCGCAGCGGATTTCAATTCTGTAACAGTTCAGAATAATATCGATAACTGGCTTGTCCTACCGAGAATAACCGGAGGTATTCTCCTCAATGATATGTTATATTTTTTCTCAAAAGCCGAACAGAATAATCCCTATGCAGATTCAATAAGGGTAATGTATTCAACAGTAGATTCTGTTCCAGAAGGTTCATGGCAAGAGATTGGTCGATTTAAAGTCAATACATCCGGTTTTTGGGAGCAACGGGGTTTTAAATCAACTGCACCGGATATTAATGGTAGATTTGCAATCAGATATTGTGTTGCAAATCGTGGTCCGAACGGTCAGAATTCAAATTACATAGGAATTGATGCAGTTTCAATTGTTACGGATACTTCTAAACCTGTTATAACTCATACAGAATTTACATATATTCCAAAATTAAATTGGCCTGCAAAGATAATATGTCAGGTTTCAGGACAAAATGGTATAGATAGTGTTTGGGTCAGATGGAAACGCAATTCTGGAAACTATCAGAGCTTTAATTTAACAAATGATAGTTTAACTCTTTGGACAGGTTTATTTAATTCCGATACATCACAGGTTAAAGTCAATGATTCAATCTTTTACAGGATAGTTGCGAGAAGTGCTTCACTACAGCATCCTATAGATTCAACCGAACTTTATAAATTTATTATATTTTTCACAATAGGTTCAGGTGACATTTCATCCGAATATCCTTTTTCGGGAAATTCAGATGGAAGAACGGATATGTTATACCTTTCTTCGGAAATATCTTCAAGTGAAATTTCTCATGGTTCTATACGCGCAATAGGTTTTAATATTAGATACATCATCCCTTTTTCATACAAAAATTTGCGCATAAAAATGCAAACAGTAAGTGATTCATCTATAAATTCATTTTCATATTCCGGTTGGACTAATTGTCTTGATGGAGCATTTGCTTCAACAAATAAAGGCTGGCAATTCATATCATTAACAACTCCGTTTTATTGGAACGTCGGACAAAACTTGCTTGTCGAAATATGTTATAACATGCCTCAGTCAGTTACTTTATTTCTTGTTTACTCTTCAATAATTTATAATAAAGTGTACGGATTTCATGCAAATTTACCTAATTTTGATGGTTGTACAGTATTTACAGCAGGTCAAAATGTTCAGTACAGACCAAACTTAGGATTTATTATAGACCCTATGAATATTTCAAATTCAATTAAAAATAAAAACGGTGTTCCGGATAAATTTAATTTATCCCAAAACTATCCGAACCTGTTTAATCCGAATACGAAAATAGATTACTCGATTCCAAAAAATGGATTTGTGATCTTAAAAATATATGACGTGCTCGGAAGAGAAATAAAAACTCTCGTCAATGAAAATAAAACAGCCGGATATTACAGCATAGATTTCAACGGTTCAGAATTTCCAAGCGGTGTTTATTTTTATAAACTTGAATCAAATGAATTTGGTGACGTAAAACGTATGATTCTAATTAAATAATTCTTAATTCTTAATTTTTTAATTACATTTTTTGTTTTAATTGAATATTATAAATTAAATTTTGCTGAATTTGAACTTGTTTTAATTAATGCAAAAGACAAAACCGGTTTTACTAATTACTGCTTTTATAATCTTGTGTGCAATTTCCGGATTTATTTTAATAAATAAATCGCAGTCTTCCGTATTTATTAATCCGAATTCTGAAAATTCGCAATCAGTATTTTCTATAAATAGTATAATTCGTTTTACTGACGATTTTAACGGAGCAAATGATACGAGCGCTCTAAATGCAAGAGGCTATTTGCTATATTTCCGCGGTACCGGTCAGCAAGGCACATCAGCACTATGGTTTCAGGGTGAGCCTTCGTATTTCCCTGCTTACAACGGACCTCAGGATGGATATTTAGCATCTGATTTTAATACTGTGACAGGTCAAAATAATATAGACAATTGGCTTGTTCTTCCGGTATCATCCGGAGGCATTTTATTTGATGATGAACTTTTTTTCTATTCAAAAGCTGAACAGGATAACCCGTATGCCGATTCAATCAGGGTTATGTATTCAGTTTCAGATTCTGTTCCGGAAGGCTCGTGGCGGGAGTTGGGAAGATACATCAGGTTTCTGGGAACAAAGGGGATTCAAAGCCACTGCACCAAGCAATATCGGTAGATTTGCAATCAGGTATTGTGTCGTGAACGGTGGTCCCTCAGGTCAGAATTCTAATTATATCGGAATCGATGCGATTTCTATAATCTCCGATACTACAAGACCGGTAATCACTCATTCTAAAATTCCCGACATTCCTAAATATAATTGGCCTCAAAAAGTAAAATGTGTTGTTTCAAATCCATATAATATAGATAGTGTTTGGGTCAGATGGAAAAAAAATTCCGGAAGCTCATCATTATTTAATCTTAATCGTGACAGTGCAGATAATTGGTCCGGAACATTCAATTCTGATTCATCACAGGTAAATGTTGGTGATTCAATCTTTTACAGGATTATAGCAAGAAGCGCCTCAACACAGCAAACATTGGATTCTACCATTTTATACGGTTTTAGAATAATAAGTCAGCATAATGTAGTCGTCGGCAATGATACAATATCTTCTAATTATCCGTTTTGTACATATTGGATGGATGGAAGAACTGATTTATTATATTTGTCCGATGAAATTAAAAATGCCGGAGGCTCGGCAGGTGAGATTTGTAAAATTGGATTTTACCTTATCCCTGATTATCCGGTTCCTATGCATGGTTTTAATGTGAAAATGCAAAATACCACATCTGATTCAATATCCGATTTTACTTATAATAATTGGACTGTTTGTTACAACGGAGATTACACGGTTTTAGGAACCGGATTGCAATTTATTAATCTGACAACTCCGTTTAACTGGAATAGTTCTCAAAATTTGCTCGTTGAAATCTGTTACACTAACGAAGATATTTATGATATTTTACCTGTATATGCTACAGCCGTTGCATACAAAATGGTTGTATATATGGTTGACAATTCGGAAGTTAATTTTTGTACCAGACAATTGCCCAGTAATCCTATTTTTTTTAGAAGTAATGCTTGCTTTGTCATAAATAATATTACTAATATTCAACGAAACGTAATCTCAAATCCTTCAAAATTTAATTTATCGCAAAATTATCCTAATCCATTTAATCCGAATACAAAAATAGATTATGCAATTCCAAAAAACGGATTCGTTTCTTTGAAAATTTATGATATTCTCGGCAGGGAAATAAAATCTCTCGTGAACGAAAATAAAACCACAGGCTATTACAGCGTGGATTTCAACGGCTCTGAATTTTCCTCCGGAGTTTATTTCTATAAGCTTGAATCAAACGGATTTAACGAAGTGAAGAAAATGATGCTTATAAAATAAATTTAATTATTTATGTCAAAAAGTCCGCCTCGGCGGACTTTTAAATTTATTGTAAAAAAAAATTATCTTATGCGTTTTTTATGTCTGTTCTTTCGTAATCTTTTTTTCCTTTTATGGGTTGACATCTTTGCCCTTTTTCTTTTTTTACCACAAGGCATTAAAGTGTTTTCTCCTTTCTGTTGATTGTTATTTTATTATTTAGTTAAATTTTCCTGAACCACTTTTTTAAATTCTTTCGATACTTTAAACTTAGGAATAAACCTTTTAGCAAGGTCAATAGTTTCACCTGTCTTTGGATTTCTTGCTTTCCTCGGTTCCCGGACAATATTTTTAAAAGTACCGAAACCGCGTATTTCAATCGAATCGTTTTTTTTCAGGCATTCTATTACAGTACTTATGAACCCCTCAATTACTATTTCAGTTTCCTTTTTACTTATTCCCGTAGCTTCGGATATTTCTGCTGCTATTTGTGCTCTTGTCATTTTGTATATAAATTAATATTTACTTCTCGAACTTATATTGTAAAATAGGTTTATTTAAAAATTCTTCTTTAAACTCATTTTTTAGTTCATTTAACTCCGAATGAGAAAAACTATTGAGAAAAATGTCAATAAAATTATTAACCGCTCTTTCTTTGACTATTACAGGTTCTCCTTCTATTTTTGCAATATTGCACGCTATTTTTACTGCATCTTCATATGTTCCCAGAGTATCGACAAGCTTGTGTTCGAGAGCCTGTCTGCCTGTGAAAACTCTTCCGTTTGCTATCTTGAGCAATTCATCTCTGTCAATTTTTCTTTCTTTTGAAACGATATCGAGAAATTGATCGAAGCTGTCGTTTACAATATCCTGAAAATAATCTATATCATCAGGATTCAGATATCTGAAAGGATCACCGGAATCCTTTAATTTGCCGCTTTTTACAGTAGTCTCTTTTATACCGAGCTTTTCAGCAAGATCTTTCACTGTAATAAACTGTGCGATAACACCGATACTTCCTACCAGTGAGCCTGGATTAGCAACAATTATCGTTCCGCCGCATGACGCCATGTAACTTCCGCTTGCACCGAGTGAACCAATAGATACAATTATAGGCTTACCCGATTCCCTTGTTCTGCGAATTTCATCATACATTTCCTGTGAGGCAGCGACTCCGCCTCCGGGTGAATCAACTCTGAGAATAATAGCTTTGATGGAATTGTCTTCTCTGTATTTCTTAAATTGCCTGATAATAGGTTCCGCCGTATATATTGTAAAATTTAAATCAACTACAGCGATTTTTCCTTTACCGGAACCATAAGTTTCGTATTTAAATCTTTTATCAGAATGTGAAATTGTTTTTGCAAAAAATATAAACGCTATACCGGTAAATATAATAGATACTATTACAAGGGAAATCAATATTCCCCAAAACCATTTCCAGCCGGAAGATTTTTTTTCGGTATTCATATTATTTGATAATTATTTTTGTAATTCTTCTTTTTTCTTTTTCACTTCGTCTCTTTTTGCGTCCATTCCCAATCCATCATAAGCATTATAAAGAACATCGTAAGTGGTAGTAAGTAATGATTTTTCAGTATCAGTCAACGTTGTTTTATTCCCTTGTATAATTTTAGGCAATGGTTCCAGTATGTCAACACATTTTTGCAAATTTGGTTTATAGTCACTTTTTTTATGTGATGTATCTGCGGCTATTTTTGCTGCTATCTGATAATTTGCATATCCCAGGTTGAATAAAGAAGCCTGGTAATAAATATTTTCCTTTGGTAAATAATTTACTTCGGTAGCTTTTTGAAACATATCTAAAGCCTGGTCCCATTGTTCATTAGCTCTTGCTCTCATACCGGCTTTATAAAACAAATTTGCTATCATAATTGCATCAGCTTTGCTTTTTGATTTATCGAGAATACTCGTGTAAACAAAAAGTGCGCTATCTGTCTTTCCTAAATAATTATATGCATCACCTATCATCTGGTAAGAAATAATGCTGTCGGGGATTATAGCGGTTGATGCTTTAAAATAGTTAATAGACTGATGAAAATATTTATCCGCCATTACAGAATCTTTTTTCCCGAGACTTTTTGTTCCGTCGTTAAAAGAGTTAATTCCAAAGTTATATTTTTCTGCCCAGTAAAATTTGATATTTTGTGCAAATTTATCCGAAATAGATAAACATGTCTTAAAAGATTTTTGCGCATCGTCATATTTTCCAATTTCAACTTGTGAATATCCAAGCATATACCATCCTTCGTCATCAGTTTTATCAGTTTCCAATCCTTTGGATAATTCTCTAACGGCTTTTTCATAATCCTTTTGCTGATATGCTAATTTACCTGTGGTAGATTCCATTGTAGTGCAACCATTAAAATAAATCCCACAAATAAAAAATATTAATCCAATAGTTACATATGATAACTTAGTTATCTGTCTCATAAATTTTTTTAACTCCAAAAATAATAATTTTAAAAATAGACTTTAAATATACCTAAAATAAGACATTTATTCAATTTATAAGTGTAGAAAATTTGTAAATATTTATTTTTTCTGATTTTTGACATTTTTAATC
>Ga0224523_1000093_pt1 | contig 61377 bp, 46 predicted proteins | sample CFST50metaG_FD_182732 | JGI IMG/M metagenome (GOLD analysis project Ga0224523, IMG submission 182732) | Peat soil microbial communities from Stordalen Mire, Sweden - C.F.S.T50 | ecosystem: Environmental > Terrestrial > Soil > Wetlands > Peat | place: Sweden: Norrbotten County, Stordalen Mire... | reverse complement strand
CAAAGGAATCACTGTACCTGCTGCAGCAGGTGGAGCAGGAATTCCCGCCGGAGGGGTGGATGATTCTATTCTCGTAACAGTTACCGTTGCATTTGTTCCAGGAGGCACTGAAGTGAAATTCATTGTTATACCGGATGCCGGGAAAGTAACTATTCCGCAACCAGTTATTACATTGCTCGCTTCAGATACTCCTGTCCAGGGGGTATAAGTTACATTACCGGTTACTTTACATCCGCCATCAACTGGAATCCAAGTTACTCCGGCATCGGTAGAATGTTTTGGACCTGAAACACTTCCCCACCAGTTATTTGTTGCATCAACGATATCTGTCACAGCTGATGTAACCTGTAGTCCATAAGTGTTATTTGACAATAAACTATTATGGTTTATGGCTACTCTCAATGTAGTTAAAGTATTATTATCTACTACTATTCCAATATCATTATTATTTATCTGATTATAAGCAATTGTAATATCCTGTCCTTTGATTTCTATACCATTCGCAACAGAATTTGATATTGAATTATTGTGTATATTTATGAAAGTTGTATTTCCCCAGAAACTTATGCCTTTTTTATTTCCTGTAAATGAATTACCGGAAAACGTTATATTAGTATTATTGCTCCCGCCGCAAGCATTACTATTATTAAATCCTGTAATGATATTATTACTAACAATGCCATTGTTTACTCCTGTCATATACATTCCAGATGCGTCGGATTCAGGGCTTGTTCCCGGAATTATCTTATTTCCTAAAAAAGTTACATTCCCTGCAGGACTGGGTTGAACTGTGATACCTACTTTATTAGCAATAATACAGTTTGAATTAGCTGATAAATTTGAACCACCTTTGTATAAAAGTCCGTAAAACCCATTAATAATATTATTACTTATTGTAATGTTATTATCCCAGGTTCTGATTACAGCCTCATCAGCATAATGAAATGTTGGGCTTCCAATTATTGAAAAACCATCCATTATTACATTGGTTGTTCCAGTGGGAATTTCTATTGCAACATTTGGATTTGTTACAGCTAAGCCTGTAATATCGATAATAGATTCGTTCAAAATATTTGTTCTGGAACCTAAAAGTGTCGGATCAACTCCAAATTGAGCACCTTTTAAAGTAAGAGATTTTGATATGTTTAACCGTTCAGAATATGTTCCTGAACTTACATTAACCGTACCACCTGAAGCGGCGAAATCAATACCATTTTGAATTACTCCACCAGGGTTGATTTGAGTTAATGTACCTGAAGTAGCTGCCGAGAAATAGATAAATGTTACGGGAGAAGCTAACGTTAATGTTTTACTTGCAGCAATTAAAACAGGTGTTGTGCCGCTGGAATTTTTTAGAGTGATAGGTTTCCCTGCCGGAACAGATACATCCTGCGACCAGGTTCCATTAATTACTTTTACAGCACTTCCTGAAACTGCAAAATCAACACCATCCTGAATTATCCCACCCGAATTTATAGTAATTGCTGTACTTGAAGAATAAGGTGCAAAGTTCGAAAAAGTTATATGGGAACTCAACGATAAACCACAAGCAGAACCGGAATAGCCTACATAAGCAGTTCCACCTTGTCCTTGTATGGTAAGGGGTTTACCCGTTGGTATTGTAACTGTTTCTGCAAATGTACCTGTAGCTACTGATAATGTGCCATTAGCAGAAGTTCCTGATATGGCATCGGCAAAACATGAAAATTTTCCGCCTACATTATTGGTAATAGGTGCGAAACTTGTTCCTGTATAGCTACCGGGAGTTCCGCTGATATCTTTCCACCAGGGACAGAACGGATACAACCAGCTTGAAACAGCAACCATTCCACCTTCAGTTAATATATTAAATTTATTATTTCCGCTTGATCCGTTTTTGGGCCCATCCGGAGTGCCATAATAATTGTTCGTAAAATCCATGGTAGCATGGTAGGAACAATTCGTACTTATAGGATTTGCACCCGGTAGATAATTATAATTAACATTAATATTGGAAAAAACAGAATTAAAATTAAACTTATACACGTTTATATCAATTTGAACTCCTGTCATATGGATACTATTATTTTGAATAGTTACATTGCTGAGTGTAACACTAATGTTATTATCAGTAATATATATTACAGGATTCGTATTTTGCCCGTTAAACCATCCATCAATCGTATTATTTAAAACGCTTATTCCTGTTTCGTTTCTTTTTGGTTGTATCATAATACAATCATAGGGATTATTCGTTTGATCTGAATGAATAATATTATTTTGGATACTTGAGTTAGAAGTATTTGTATATTCAAAACCATATCCTTTAAACGTTTCAAGGATATTATTTGCTATCAACCAATTTGTATGATCTCCGGCAGCACTGTTTCCAACCATCACACCATCCCATCCTAAGTTATGGAAGTAATTATGCTGAATGGTAATATTTGAGGTTGAAGTTACCCATGCAGAAATACCATTGCCGACACCATTACTATTGGAAGCGAAATTCCGCATTTCAAAACCTTGTATGGTTACGTTGGTAACTCCATTTGCAATAAAAAAAGCACTTGTATATGCCCCGCCACCATCAATAATAGGAGCATTCACTCCGGGACCGGGAGATGTACCTCCAACATTACCGGTAATGATGGTTGATTTATTAACTGTGATATTTCCAGCATAGGTGCCGGCTGCTACATTAATAATATCTCCAGCCACAGAGGCATCTATTGCCGCTTGAATTGTAGCATAACATGGCGTGTTAGCACCACAAGGTACATAACGGGTTGTTTGCGCCATTATGTTCATAACTGTAAATGTGAACATTATTATAGTAAATAATAAAATCTTTTTCATAATTTTTTTGTTTATAATTTTTAATTTTGTTAATTATCCTCTCCCATTTAGATGTAATCTTTATAATTGATTTTATTTTAATTTTTTTAAGATGTATCAATATACTCAGCAATCCTCATTATTTTTTTCCCCTTCCCTATTTTTTAAAATATTAATCTTTATTTTATTCAATAGGGGAACAATTTAATTGTTCCCCTATGATTAATAAATTTATTTACTTAATTAGCATCATTTTCTTAACAGAGCTATAGTCACCTGCAACGATTTTGTAGAAATATATTCCTGATGCAACTGATGAACCGTCAAATTTTACTTCGTAATACCCAGCCTTTTGAACTTCGTTTACCAGCGATTGTAATTCCCTGCCAAGTACATCGTATACTTTTATCATTACCTTTACATCTTTTGGTAACTGATATTTTATCGATGTCACAGGATTGAACGGGTTCGGATAGTTCTGTGCAAGGTCAAATCTCGTCGGAAGCATATTTGTTGTTCCATTTTGTCCATCGTAGTTTGTTTTCAATGCAACATTTCCGCTGTTGCGTGCCCGGCTGTTAGCGATACTTATATCGTGATTCCCTGACGCCTTTTCATTGAATACAAGATTAAATATCAATTGCTCTCCATTTAATCCTTCGTCTGTTCCAACCAATGCTCCGTCTACATAGAGTTGATTGTTTTCTGTCTTTCCGATTACAAGTCCTTCATTCACATTTAATCCACCGGCTTTTTCTACTCCCACATATTCTAATTCCGAAGGATTATAATTCATCTTTAAACTGAATGACCTCAGGTCTTTTACATTTCCTGATACCTTAAGCGGAACCTTCAGGTTATCGCCTCTTTGTATATCCTGTTTCGATACTGAGAAGATTACAGGTGATGTGTTTGCATTATCTCCCTGTGGTAGTTGATATGCTGCTGTTTTACCGTAACCGATTGCAAATATGTTCAAATCCTCAAATTCTATCTTTCCATCAGGATTCGGCATCGCCCAGTAACTTCCGTTTGCATTTGTAGGTCCTATGTCATATTTCCACCTGTAACCTGCATCTTTACCTGCTATACTCCAGTATGCTGCTGTGAAAAGACTCATGTCGTTACCGTCTATTCTTCCATCTCCTATTGTATTTGTACTGCTATTTGCGAAGTCTCCAAGATAAAATATTATGTATCCTGTATGGGTTGTTACATATACACCTTGTTGTTCATCATTATTATAATATCTGAAGTCCGTTGCATCGAGTGATAATGGTATATATCCCGGTGCAGTTATGCTCATCTTTATCTTTGCAAGATATTTTCCTGCTTCGGGTACCTGGTTTTTCAGATTTGTACTTGCTACGTTCACCCAGTATTTTCCGTTTGTTGGGCTTGAACTATCTGCCATAAAAAATTGCTGCGAACTCCAGTAATTTCCTGCTTCTAATGTTATATTTCCTTTGCTCTTATCCCAATTGATAAAAAACTTAGATGAAAATATTCCTTGTGTTCCCGATGGCACTACATAAAATACTGCTGAGTCGTGTGTATATCTCCAATCGTCGTCTCCATAAGTCGATGGATCTCCCATTCCTACTTGCGGATACCATTTCCTTGTTGTCTCGGGAGCTGATGCATTCGAACAAATATATACGTCATCCGGGTTTAACGGATTTACAAATGCATATGTTGTGAAGTGGTCAGTTGTAAAAGTAAACATATGTGTGGATGCATTATATGATCCGCTTATTCCAACCCAACTATGACTTGCTGTGCTGTAATACATTACTTCGGAACCTGCTCCGAAGCCCGGAATCGTGCTGACGTCAATTGTTATTGTGACTGTAAATGTATAATTTGCAAGTCCTGTTGCAGTGATTTGTAAGTACAAAGGAATCACTGTACCTGCTGCAGCAGGTGGAGCAGGAATTCCCGCCGGAGGGGTGGATGATTCTATTCTCGTAACAGTTACCGTTGCATTTGTTCCAGGAGGCACTGAAGTGAAATTCATTGTTGTTCCGGATGCGGGGAAATGTATAGTTCCGGGTCCTGTTACATGTGTATCACCCGCTTCAGGAGCGCCTGTCCAGGGGTCATAGTTAATATTGTTATCTACTTTAACTCCACCATCAATTGGAATCCAGGTTACTCCAGCATCAGTAGAATGTTTAGGACCTGAAACACTTCCCCACCAATTGCTCGTTGCATTTTGTACTGTTGTCGCATTTGTTCCAACACCATAAATATTTGAAGCGAGATTATTATTGTGTGCAGAAGTATTTATAATTCCACCTGTTGTGCCATAATCGTAGGCATAAATTCCATAATTGCAATGTGAAATTATGCAATCATTGATATTCATATTCATTGTACCACCATTAGTCAGTGGATTAATTCCCCAGCTACCATTTAAATCAACTCCAGTCATTACGACATTAGCGACTGTAAAAGTATGACTTCCGGAAGAAGCATACCCATAAATTCCATCCATTAATGGATAGGTAATTGTAGAATTTTTGTAAGTACCTTCAGCATCTATCCAATATACACTTGTTTGGCAGTGGTTAATATTGACATTATCAGCCGTAACTGTAGCAGGTCCATATATCAGTAAACCTGTAGCTGTCCAGATACCAGTTCCGGTATATGCTATTTGACTTATATTACAATTACTTATTGTTCCGTTACCACCCCAAACTTGAATTCCATTTTGTGCAGTTACTGAAGTGGCACCTTTTCCTATTGTAGTAACATTATTTATATTAACCGTTAAATTTCCATTTCCATTTAAAGCTATACCGGTTTTTTGGAATTCGGTAATATTAACATTATTAAGAGTGATTGTATAATTGGTCAAAGGTGTATTATTAAAAGCATAAATTCCATTACCATGTTGATTTCCACTAAATGGATTATCCATTATATTAACAACATCAACGTTACTCACGGAGCCACCGGAATTCCAGAATCCTATTCCTTGAAAACGATAATTAGCATTACCCTTATGATCACCATCTACTTTAAGATTATTTATAGTAATTCCACTAGTAACACCATTTACGTATACTACAGGGTAGTTAGGATCTGTCGATGTAAAATATCTGGTCAAAGTTGCAGGTGATTTAATAATTGTTGTTGGTCCTGCTCCATTGATTGTAAGCATTTTATATATGTAAACTTGTTCAATATAAATCCCTGCAGCTACATTTAAAATGTCCCCATTTGTAATTCGTGAATCGTCTATTGCATATTGAATTGTATGAAATGCATTTGTTCCTGTTCCCGAGCCATGCGAACCATCGTCTGTTCCCAAAGGATCAACAAACCAAGTATTAGTTATATGATCTTTTAAAATACCTGAGTTGAAACGAATTATATTATCTTCGCTTGAAATAATTTGATTAATTGATTTTTGATTATTAACCGATTTATCAAATACATTTACAATCGGAACATTTTTTTTAATTTTGTTATGTCCCTTTTGGTTTTTCAACAAAGGTTGAGCGAGAAGTGCATTCGATGTAAAAAATAATGCACACAAGAATAACACGAAGTAGAACTTTTTCATTTTTCCTCCCAAATTTAATTTTTTATTTTTGTTTTTTTAGATATAAAATTAAATTACCACTATCCTGAATGATTTTAATTGTTTTTATTCATACAGGATTGAAGAATTTAAATTATATTATTTTATAAATAATCTAATTATCAAAAGTTCGTTTTGAAAATAATACAGGGAATAAAATTTCATAAAGAAATTCCTGAAAGGTAAATTTAAACAAATGAGAAATTGAACCTACCAAGAATAAGTTCTTATGATAATTTCCGGTTTTAAAAAAATATTATTATGAGAGTGGTTTTGAATAAAATCCCTGTGAAATGAAAGATGCATCCCCCCTGATGTTTCAAAATAGTAAATAAATACGAAAATCTGAATTAATAATAATAAAATCGCAAGATTTTAAGCAAACCTCTTAAAATAAATGATTTTTTAATACCCCCCGCAAAGTTTATAAAAAAATAACAAAATAAAGTTTACCTGATTAAATATTATTTTAATCACATTTCCCCCATGGAAATAAACTTTATTATTTAATTATTTATTTGAGTTGCAAAATGAATTACCTGCAATAATGTAATAATGTACATTTTCTGAAAAGTAAAATTTTCAAAAAATATAATTATCCCTCCAACATAGTTATATAATGTACATTTATTAAAAACACAAATTATTTAGTTTTTTTAAAAAAATGAATAATGCAGATTTTTCTTCCGATTATAAAGTTATACTTGAGATGGATTGCGTTATTTGATTATAATTCGAAGTGTTAATTTTTAAAAAGTATGGTTTTTTAAATATTACCGATAAATCGAATATATTATTTGCTTTTCGATTTTGCTTCAAGGTAAAATTTATTCAGTACGGGTTTATTTTCGAACTGTTCTCCATCCCACCATAATATTTTTTCTTTTAAAGTGTTTAAATATTCATCCAAAGTTATGTCAGGGATTATTTTTTTTTCTAAAAGCTGGTTATATGCAATTTCAAAATAATCATCCGCATCTATATCTGTTAAATTCATTTTATCATCAAAATAATATAATATAGACGGTGAAGGAGTATCGTTGGTTTCCCGAGAAGAAACTAAAGTGTTTGATTTTTGACGATTTAATATCGAGGAAGCCTCATTTCTTGGCATTTTTGAAGATTCATTGCCTGTTAATAAATTTGCATTTTCTAAAACTACGGTTCGGGGCAATAATATATAATATTTTTCAAGACCTATTCTATTATCTCCGAATGGATTAGTTTCCGGACTTACCCCTGATAAAAATTCAGGATCAAATATTATGAAACAAGCACAATTGAAAATCTTCAGATTATTTTGACCTGACGCAATTATTTCATCTTTTCCATCATTATCGATATCGAATATGCTTATTTTACCGGTGTGACCGCTGTTTATAAATTCCGAAATAAATTTACCATTACAATCCAACAATCCGATATTATAGGGAAAATAATCGTTATAGTTTCCGTAATACAGAATTTTCTTAAATCGTGTATTCAGATCACTAATGATGGAAATAGCAATTATCATCGAATTATCAGTAAAGTTCTCTCCCTGATTTTTATAAAATAAATTTTTTTCCGGCATAGTATAAGACCACATTAAGTGATTGGAAGGCTGGTAACAATATATTGAACGTTTCTTTATATTATCCAGATTAGAAGTGTTAAGATATAAAATTTCCTTAATTCCATCATCATTAATATCTTCAATTATAATTCTTTTATCGGCATAAAAATTATTCTTTATCAAATCATAATTATTTCTTTCAAGAATTTCAGATTCAAAAACTTTATTACCATATTTATTGAAAGTCACATATCTATCATTTATATAGTCATACGATATTGGATTCTTATCAAAATAAGGTACTAAAAAATTTGCTATAAAATGTCCCGATATAGCTACAAACAGCAGAATAAATATCAAATTCACAATAAACTGATTTTTTTTATATTTCGCTATCAATTTTTGCCTGTATTTCAGATTAAACCTCTCTACAATAGAAAGATTATTAAATATTCCCTCACAACTATTTACAGGAATCAGTTCAAGTTTGCGTTTTGGATATTTTTCTTCATATTGGGCAAGTTCAATTTTTGCCACAGCAATATTATCTTCGGGAATAATAAATTTTTTATATCCGGAAAAAAAGACGGTTTTTAATTTAATCTTTAAGCATTCATCATCAAGTTTTGCTAATTTTCCTTCTTCACTTATTTCACCTGAAAACACACAATCGTTTCTGAACTTAAAATAGTGAGTATGTAGTTCATTGACTAAAATCGAATTATAGGCGAGACAAATCGCACCAATTCCAAGTGAACAACCCAGATAAATAAAATCCCGTGAATCAAAATAAAAAGAATAATTATATGAATGTGTGGAAATTCTGTTTTTTTCGCATAAGTTTTTTGCTTTTTCGACAACAAAATATAGCTGTTCAATAATTTCTGTTTTATCGAATTCTATAAGATTTTTAAATTCAACTTTATCCAATTTTTCAGATTTGGAACGAATTGTAGAATTTAAATGCAGCTTCTGGATTACACCGTTTTTAATATTTTTTATAAAATCAGACGGATCGCATTTTTCTATAAATACAATTGCTAAAGATTCCTGACTTAAAGAATTGCCGGAGTTTTGATTTTTTATATCAGAATTTCCTTCGAGATATGAATATATTATTTCTGATTCGTATTTTAAAATTTCTTTAATTTCCTGAAATTCGTTTTGATTCGATTTAAATATCTCAAGTTGTTCAAAAGTGATAATGATATTCTCAAGATTTAAGATATCTTCAGGCGTAAAATGGTTAAATTCTTTTTTCCGGATTTGATAGCATAAGTAAGGTTTTAAATCAATATAATATGAATAATATTTATCCTGATTCTGCTTTTTTATTAACGTGGATAAGAACCCTGAAAGGCATAGCAGCTTTAAACCGGAACTGTAAGGACTGCTTATTATTTTTAATAAATACTGATATTTTAATTCCGTATCAAAAATGTGCATAATTCAGAGCTTCGAATAAATTGTAAAGATAAAATATTTTAAATAAGATCTGAACGAGAAAAAGTGAAACGAAATAAATTTATTTCTTTACTGTCTTTAAACTAAAGGATAAAGCTAAATATTCACATCAAAATTCCTTTGACGCAGAGGTCATTATTTCCTCAGATATGATTTCCTTTCCGATTGTTCCGGGAATAAAGTTAAAATACCGGAGAAAAATTTTATTCTGTAATATCACGAGATATAAAAATTATGTAAACTAAAAAACCGGAAAAAAGTAATTTAAATCAAAAATTTTCAGTTCTTGCATAGAACTAAAATAAAGAATTTATCTTTCGATAATAATTTCTTCGACATCTTCGATGTTATAATTTTTAATATCAACAATTCCATTATTATTTGATATTAAATCAAGATTCAATTCGGGTATTTTTACTTTTGTGTTTTTAAAGATATTCATATCATCACCGATAAGGAATAGTCTGTAAACATTAGTAATCGGGTTATAGAGTAACCGTATAAGTACTAAATTTCTCGCAGAAGCAAACGTCCTTATATAATTAAAATTATCAGCATCCGTTTCTTTGCTTTGTGCGGCGATTTTCGGATGTAACTCTTTATATACATGCTTTGAGAAAAGCGGGTGGAGACGGATGGAACGGGTTTTTTTTGTAGTATCGATGTTATCATTATTATTATCCGACAATTTATAATAATCATCGTAGAAATCTCTAATATTATCTACTCTTTCTTTAAATACCTCCGATCCGGAAACCCTTTTAGCGATTTCATTTATAATACTTTTGTCTAAAATCGTTGGATTTAAAATATATTCGTGTAATATTTCATCCGTGATTAAATTCATTTTATATTTCCTCTTCTAAATTATTATAATGTACATTTTCCGGTAAAGAAATATAATCCTGCATTCTCGAATTAAAAAATTCAGCTACAATATTATACAGAGTCGTGTCCATTAAAGCTTTGCAATAATCCTTTTGTCTGTTAAGTATACCGAATATATAATTAGTAATAGTAGTGATTGAATACTTCTTGTGATTCGAAGCATACATAAAATCAAGCATGGTCAAAACAGGCATCTGTTCCATATCAAATTTTACTTCTTTTTCGGGACAATTAAAAATATATGTGTTTCCTTCATAAATAACTTTTTTAAATTCATCTTTATGTCTTGAAATATGTAAATAAATCGAGCGTTTAATTCTGAAATAAATCTCACCGAAACTTTCTCTGATTTCCGTTATGCCCTGGTTTGTTCTCGAAATTACCAAAGTTGAAAGTTTTGCTTTTATAATCTCGGCAGGTACTTCTTTATAATTTACCAGTATATCCTCAAAATGATTATTAATATAAATGTATTTTCCACCGTTAACTTTGAATAAGTCAGCAATCAAATCTCTTGCAAGGTCTCTTACGGATAAACCCGTTTTATATAATATATACTCTTTGAATTTGGATCTGTTTAAAACCGGAATGGATAAATTTGTACAAATCTCCACGAATTGATTCAATTTAGGGGATTCTGCTCCTAATGATAATATAGAATAGACTATATTTTTCATAGTTTTAATATATAAAAATAATACTTTCGAAGAAACACAAAATTTAAATTATTCTATTATTGATAATTTATCAGAATAACTCAGATTCTGCAATTGTTTTTTATAGAATAAAGATATATTAAAATATATTAATAAATGAAAATAAAGCAATTGAACATATAGTCAAATATTAAACTAACAATCCGAAATTAATAATTTCCTTAAGAAAAATTTCAAGAATCATGATATTAATTACAAAATTATCATGGCATCACCGTATGCATAGAACTTATAATTATCCTTGATTGCTTTTTTATATGCTTTCATAATAAAATCTCTTTCCGCATGGGCACAAACGAGCATAAGCATCGTGCTCTGGGGCATATGAAAATTAGTTATAAGTTTATTTACAATCGCCAGCGTCTGGGGCGGATGTATAAATTTATCTGTCCAGCCTTTACTCGGTCTTACATTCTTTCCTGTTATTACACTCGATTCCAAAGCTCTTACGACTGATGTTCCGATTGCAATTACTTTTTTACGTTTGGCGATAGAATGATTAATCAGGTCGGAATTATATTTTGTGATTTCATAAAATTCAGAATCCATTCTGTGTTTCGATAAATCCTCAACTTCGACCAGTCTGAAAATTCCAAGCCCTATGTGTAAAGTCACATACGCAATGTGGACACCTTTTTTTTCGATTTTCTTGATTAATTCTTTAGTTAGATGTAAACCCGCTGCGGGTGCCGCTACAGAGCCAATATTTTTTGAGTAGACAGTCTGGTAATATTCTTTATCTTTTTCATTCGATTCTCTTTTTATGTAAGGAGGCAGCGGAGTTTTCCCCAGCCTGTCGATATATTTTTTGAAATCATCTTTTACATTAAATCTTACTATGCGTCCCCTGGAAGTTGTATTATCTATAACTTCACAATATAGATTTTTTGTAAAAAATATCCTGTTCCCGATTCTTACTTTTCTTGCAGGATCAACAACGACATCCCAGATATTCTCTGATTCAGACAATTGCCTTAACAAAAAGACTTCTATTTTTGCCTTCGTTTTTTCTTTAGTTCCGAATAACCTTGCAGGAAAAACTTTTGAATCGTTTAAAACCATAACATCTCCCGGCTCCATATAATCAATTATATTTTTAAATTTGCGGGTCTCTATAGTTTCTGTATCCCTGTGTAACACCATCAATTTACTGCTGTCCCTCGGAACTTTCGGATATTTAGCTATATAATTTTTGGGTAATGTGAATTTAAATTGCGATAATTTCATTAATTTTCTTATTTAATATTATAAAAAACTTTTTTCCCCGGGAAAATGGCATCGCTTCCGAGTTCTTCTTCTATTCTTAATAATTGATTATATTTTGCAACCCTGTCAGTTCTTGATACCGAACCGGTTTTAATCTGCCCTACATTTGTTGCAACTGCAAAATCAGCGATGGTAGTATCTTCGGTTTCTCCGCTCCTGTGACTTATCACACAATTGTAATTATTCTTTTTCGCCAGATTTATGCAGTCAAGAGTTTCGGTTAATGTCCCGATTTGATTTAATTTTATCAAAATCGAATTTGCAATATTTTGTTTTATTCCTTTTTTTAATATTTCAGGATTCGTAACAAAAATATCATCACCTACAAGCTGAATTTTGTTTCCAAGTATACTTGTCAGGTTTTTCCATCCGTCCCAATCGTTTTCGGCAAGACCGTCCTCAAGGCTGATAATCGGATATTCCTTTACGAGTTTTTCATACAATTTAATCATCTCATCGGAAGATTTAGCAGGAATATTTGATTTATAAAATTCATACATTCCGCTAAAACTTTTTTTACTTTTATTAACATACATTTCACTTGCAGCAACATCCAGCGCAAGATAAACCTGTTGGCCTGCTTTGTAACCTGACTTTTCGATAGCCTTTAAAATAACTTCAATTGCTTCTATATTAGATTTTAAACTTGGAGCAAATCCGCCCTCATCGCCAACTGAAGTATTATAGCCTTTTGAACTTAAAACTTTTTTTAACGAATGAAAAACTTCAACTCCGCATCTGAGTGCATCGGAAAATTTTTCGAATCCGGCAGGAACAATCATAAATTCCTGAAAGTCGACATTATTATCTGCATGTTTTCCGCCGTTAATAATATTCATCATAGGTACCGGAATTGTATTCGCCGATAATCCACCTAAATATCGATACAACGGAAGCCTCGAATAATTAGCACTCGCATATGCTGCAGCGAGCGAGACACCAAGAGTTGCATTAGCTCCGAGTTTCGATTTAAATTTCGTTCCATCGAGTTTAATTAAAAATTCATCTATATCCCTTTGATTTCTTGATTCGAAATCAATTAATTTAGGTCCGATAATATTATTTACATTAGAGACGGCTTTTTTAACACCTTTACCCGAGTAACGATTTTTGTCTCCGTCTCTTAATTCAACGGCTTCCTTTTCTCCAGTTGAAGCACCTGATGGAATAGCAGCGCGTCCCAAAGTACCATCCTGTAAAATTACATCTACTTCAATTGTCGGATTACTTCTTGAATCTAATATTTCCCTGGCGTGAACTTTTTTTATTGCAGGCATTTTTTTAGACTGGTTTTAATTATAAAAAATTTTAAAGTGCGAATTTAAGCTATTAAATTTCGGATTTCAATACAATTATACGTCTCTTTTAATAAAAAATCACTGATTTTCTTAAAAAACTGCTAAGTATAGTAATATTTTCCTTGAATAACTGATATATTTTTATAATATTTATTGATTTATAATTTCCGATTATAAAATTAAGTGTATGAACTCAATTGTAATTGCCATTGATGGACCGGCAGGAACGGGAAAAAGTATTGTAGCGAAACTTTTAGCAGAGAAAATTAATTTTCATTATGTTGACAGCGGAATATATTACAGGGCAATAACGTACTGGATAATAAAAAATAATATTAAGCCGAATGAACTGCAAAAGATAAATGACTTCGTTAAGAATTCCAAGATTGAGATAAAAGATGATAATGTTTTTTTGAACGGTGCAGATATCACAAAAGATATCAGAAATATGGAAGTAACAAACAAAGTCAGCAGTGTCAGTAAGTTAAGAAATTTAAGAAAAATTATTTCTCAGAAATTAAGAGATTGTGCTAATTCCGGTAATTTAGTCATGGATGGAAAAGATATCGGAACTGTTGTTTTTCCCGATGCAAAAGTAAAATTTTTTATTTCCTGTGATGATAGCATGAGGGCTGCAAGAAGGCAGCAGGAATTTTTAGATATCGGGCAGAAAATACCCAGAGATAAAATGCTGAAGGAAATGCTAAAACGTGACGAGGTAGATGCAACAAGGCAGGAAGGTCCGCTCAAGAAAGCCGAGGACGCAATTGAACTGGATACAACAAATATGATTGTCGAAGAGCAGGTTGATTTTCTTAACAGAAAATTAATTGCTAAAGGCATAATAGAATAATAAATTTTTTTCAAAAAAACCCGAAAGGGAATTTATAAATTAAAACCCTGGGATCTCCGGTTAGGTCTTCAGGGATCGACATTAACCGGTTAAAATATTATGACAGAAGAATTAGAAAAAACAGACGTCAAAGAATTAGTTGACAAACTCGAAGAAAAACAAAACGTCAATAAATTTTTCAGCAATGATTATGACGAAGATGAGTTTAAGACAATGCTTAAACTGTATGAAAAAACTTTTAATGTAATTAAAGAGAATGAAGTTGTAAAAGGAAAAATCGTAGCAATTCACGGTGAAGATGTTTTGATAGACATTGGTTCCAAATCAGACGGAAGAGTTTCAAAAAATGAATTCTCGAACCAGGAAGAACTGATTGTAGGAAATGAAATTGAAGTATTTTTAGAAAAGATAGAAGATAAAGAAGGTCAGCTTATACTTTCGAAAAAGAAAGCAGATTCGATAAAGATGTGGGACAGGATAGTCGATGCACAGAAAAACGGAACAATTGTAAAAGGCAAATGCCTGAGAAGAATCAAGGGTGGATTTGTAGTTGATATAAATGGTTTGACTGCGTTCTTACCGGGTTCACAAATCGATACCAAGCCTATAAGGGATTACGATGAATATGTGGGTAAAATGATGGAATTCAAAGTAATAAAAATTAATAATCAAATCGAAAATATAATTGTATCGCACAAAGTTCTTATTGAAGAATCTATGGCAGGGCAAAGAGAAGAACTTTTGAAAACCATTAAGAAAGGAATGACATTAAAAGCGACTGTAAAAGCAATCACTGATTTCGGTGTATTCGTTGACTTAGGCGGACTCGATGGATTGATACATATTACAGACCTCTCGTGGGGCAGAATAAATCATCCGAGTGACGTTGTAAAATTAGATGATGTAATCGATGTACACGTTATCGAATTTGATGAAGAAAAACAAAGAGTTTATCTTGGTTTAAAACAACTGCAAACGCATCCGTGGGATAATATTCAGGATAAATATAAAGTCGGAGATAAAGTTTCAGGTAAAGTTGTATCCCTTACGGAATACGGTGCGTTCATCGAAATTGAAAAAGGCATCGAAGGTTTAATACACGTAAGTGAAATGTCATGGACACAGCACATCACGAATCCGAATCAGATGGTAACGATGGGACAACTTGTGGAAGCCCAGATACTTAATATAGATTATGATAATAGGAAGCTCTCACTCGGTATGAAACAGCTTACACCTAATCCATGGCAGAGTCTTCTCGATAAATTCCCGATTGGAACAAAACAAAAAGGAAAAGTCTGTAACATTACCAACTTCGGAATATTTGTCGAACTTGAAGAAGGTGTTGACGGACTTGTTCATATTTCTGATTTATCATGGACAAAGAAAATTCTCGATGTAAATGAATTCGTAAAAATAGGTCAGGAAGTTGAAGTTGTTATTTTAGGAATCGATGTTGCTAACCAGAGAATTTCATTAGGTCACAAACAGTTATATGAAAATCCATGGGATAAACTCGAAGAGAAATACAAAGTCGGAACCGAAACCGAATGCAAAATCATTAAGCCTATTGAAAAAGGAATTATCGTTGAATTACCTGACCAGGTAGACTCGTTTGTTCCCGCATCTCAATTAGCTGTTGCACCAATCAGAAATTTTGGTGATTTATTTAAAGTAGGCGAGACTTTAAAAGCAGAAGTTATTGAATTCGATAAGAACAATAAAAAAATCGTTTTATCTGTAATCGAATATCTGAAAGATAAAGAGCAAAGCGAAGTTGATGAATATATATCAAGATATAAACTTCCGAGAAGATTCACAATAAAAGATATAGTTGAAAAGACGAGAAGCTTCGAAGCGGAACAAATTGATTTCAGAATTGAAGATATTATTGGTGAAGAAATTCCACCTGTAACAACTATAATTCCGGTTACAACACCTGTGGAAGTAAAACCGGTTGTTGAGGAAGTAAAACCTGACACAGAAGAAAAAACATAAGAAGTAAAATAATAAATATTTTATAATATATTATTTACCAGAAAACCCGGACCGGAATATCGGTACCGGGTTTTTTATTTTTTATACTTTTATGTTATCTTGAATATTATTAATCTTTCATTTAAGTTTTAAAAGAATTCTAATTTAATTAAAATTATTAATAACCAATTATGAAAAATTACTACACAATAATTATCTCCGTTTTAATATTATTAACAAATGTTTTTCCTGCCTGCGCGCAAAACGATAAACCCGACAATAATGCTATATTAAAAGTTATACAGGAACGAAAAAGTGTGAGGCATTTTACGGGAGAAACTGTAAGTAAAGAAGATTTGAATAAAATACTTAAAGCAGGGATGAGCGCTCCGACTGCTGTAAACAAACAACCCTGGTCGTTCGTTGTTGTAACAGACAGGGCAACTCTCGATACACTTGCCGCAAGGCTTCCATCCGCAAAAATGCTTTTCCAGGCAGGAGCCGCGATTATAATTTGCGCAATACCGGAAAAAGCGAACGGAAAAAGTACTGAATTCGCAGTGATAGATTGTACATTAGCAGGAGAAAATATTTTATTGGCAGTCGAATCTCTCGGGCTTGGAGCATTATGGACAGCATCGTATCCTGATAAAGACAGAATGGATATTGTAAGAAGTGTGCTGAATATTCCGGCAGATATAATACCTTTAAATGTGATTCCGATTGGACATCCCACAGGTGAGGATAAACCAAAGGATAAATTTAATCCTGATAATATTCACTGGGATAAATGGTAGCTCATTCAATGTTCAATGTACAATTTACAATGTACAATTCAAAACTTTAAATGTTAAATGTTTAATGTTAAAGCAAAAAAGGAGTTTCTTCCAATCTCTTTATAAGATTTTAGAAGAAACTCCGGATAATATGATTAATTAATTTTTATTTTTTTTCTTATTTTTCCTTTTTTACATTTACGTTCACATTTACATTACCTTTATCTCTTGTTATTTCTATTTCGTCATCTTTAATGTTTGGATTATCAAGATCTTTTCTGACCTGAGCCCTGATTTCTTCGTCCGTTTTGTTCATCAAATTTCCGGCATCTTCTTCTCTTTCGGATTTCTTCATTCTCAGCATTTTATCTCCGTCTTTAACTTTGATATCATAATCACCGCCTTCGTGTGAATCTTTGGAAAGCTTCATAGTAATCGCTCTTCTCCCCTTTTCATCTCTTGTTACTTTTAAATCTATGTTTTGAACCCCTGCAGTTTTAAATTGTTCACGAAGATTTTTTTCGACTTCCTGATCGCTCATATTGGAAACATCAATTTCTACCTGGAATATTTTATTTAATGCGGTAGAAAAAAGCGAACGTTTCACTTTCTCTGTCAGAGGAGTAATCTGAACATTCTTTACTCCCGGAATTTTTTCAAGGTCACTTTTGTAACTCTTTGCTACATCTTCTTTTGTGTTTTGTAAAACCACTGAATAATTCAGTAATTCGTCTCTGGAATTATTATCTTTGTTTGTTGCTAATATTTCATCTGATAGAACCGAAACCTGATTTTTGCTTATCCAGCTCAGCTTGTTTATTTTATCTGTTGCTTCCGTATTTGATTTTTTTGCACTCCATTTTACTACATATCCGAGTGTGTCATACTGAACGACGGGCATACTGCAGGCAATTCCTATAACAGCAAGTAATATTACTACTAAAGCGAGTTTTAATTTTCGTGAAAGAATAAACTTTTCCATAAATGTATTCCTCTTTTCTTTTGTTTTTGTGTTTAAAATTTTGTTCTGCAGATAGTTCGCTACCGCAGGATATGATTCTCTGTAATCGTCACTTTTTATCAGATTCAAATACCCGTTTACTTTTTCATTTTCTTGATTCGAATTCTGATATGAGTTTGAATGTTTCATTTTCCAAATCTCCGGTTAAAATTTTTGAAGATTTATTTTTTTCAAATTTGTTTTTTTCAAGTTTCTCTATTTTATTTCTCAATTTTTTCCTTGCCCTGCTCAGTCTTGACTTTACTGCAGAATCACTTTTTTCGTTTTGTATCCCGGCAATTTCTTCGATAGAAAATCCTGCTATTTCAAAAAGGAGCAGAGCTGATTTCTCTTTTTCGTTCAAAACTGTAAGAGCTTCGTAAAGCAGATTCCTTTTTTCGGTATCAACCGAATTTGAATATACTTCCGGAATATCAACAGGATTGTCATCGAGCGGAAGAAATCTTTTCCAGAAATTTCTTTTAACAGAATTGTAAAATACATTTGTAATAATCTTAAATAGCCATGGTTTGAATTTTGTCAGGTCATCCAAAGAACTAAAGTTTTCAATTGCCTGCAATAAAGCCTGTTGAATAACGTCATTAGCTTCATCGCGCGACAATCTGGCAGTTAACGTCCTGCAATACCGTATTGCATCATTATAGCAATTATTAAAGACTTCGAAAAACCCGCTGGATTCCAATTTAATATTATTACTTTTTACAAACCTGTTTAATTATAAGACACATCAGTGCAAACAAAAGTCGCAATCAATATTTAAAGTTAAGATTAATTTAAATTTTATTATATATTATTAATTGTATCTTTTATAATAATATTCTTATTGCTAATTTAATACCACAATAACATAATATTACACAGATGAAAATATTATTCATACAAACAGGCGGGACAATAGATAAAGATTATCCCAAAAGTACGAAAGGTTATGCTTTTGAAATCGGTGAGCCGGCTGTCAGACGTATATTAGAGAAAATAAATCCGACCTTTGAATATGAGATTTTGCCTCTTTTTAAAAAAGATAGTCTTGATTTAAATGATGAAGACAGGGAAAAATTATTTGATGTTTGTCAGAAATCAGAAATAAAAAATATTATCATAACACACGGCACCGATACTATGATGGCAACAGCTAAATTTCTTTCAGGAATTAATGATAAATCTATAATAATCACGGGAGCAACGAAACCAGAAAAATTTTCTGATTCCGATGCTGAATTTAATTTAGGCGGAGCGATTGGTGCTATGAATCTTATTAATCCGGGAATCTACATATCTATAAAAGGAATTTTGTATAAATATGATGAAGTGAAAAGAGATGAAACCTCAGGAAAGTTTTATAAATAAAAATTAAACAATAAATTTATTTAATATTTCAGGTGTAGGAACCCCGCACGTTTCTTTTTTACCAAACCACTTATACCTGTTCCGTGAAATAAAATCGTAAATATAGTTTCGAATAAATGGCGGTACGATTATAAATACAAATAATAATTTCCATAATCCCGGAAGATACTTTAATACTCTCAACGTTGCTGTGGATTTCAAATAATATTTATCATTTTCTATTAATAAAAAAGAATCATAATTAATTTTCTGTAAATTAAATTTATCTAATATCTCTTTACCAATCTCCGATTGAAGAGCTGCAAATTTAAATATATCTTTTTTATCTTTATCTATTATAAAATTCACACTCGCATTACATAGATTACATATCCCGTCGAATAAAATTATTTTAAATTCTTTATAATCTTCCATACTATTGATTACATCCTTAAATTTGTTTAAGTTCAATTTCTTAATATAAATTATTTTAATTAACTGATTTTAATAAAAATATTTAATAAGTTTAATTTGTTTAAATATATAGATTTATTAATTGGGCCACTAATTTATTTTTAAAATATGAAAGCAGCACATAAAGAACATCATTTTACATCAAGTGAGATAGTAAGAGATATTATAATCGGAATGTCGGATGGTTTAACAGTTCCGTTTGCTTTAGCAGCAGGCTTGACAGGTGCAATAGACAACAACTCTATAATAGTGATAGCCGGAATAGCGGAAATATCTGCAGGCTCCATTGCGATGGGACTCGGCGGATATCTTGCGGCAAAAAGCGATACAGAACATTATGAAAGTGAAAAATTAAGAGAGGAAAAAGAAGTAAAAGAAATACCGGAAGCGGAAGAAACCGAGATATATAATATTCTAAAGGATTACGACCTTGATAAAAAGGAAAGTAAACCGTTTGTTGATGCTTTGAAAAGAAATCCGAAAAAATGGGTGGATTTTATGATGAGATATGAACTCGGACTCGAAAAACCCAAGCCCAAAAGAGCAAGGAACAGCGCTCTGACGATTGCATTATCTTATATTGCCGGCGGAATAATTCCGCTATCACCATATATATTCTTAAAAAGTACTCATATGTCGTTAATATTTTCAGCAATCGTAACATTACTGGCACTTGGTATTTTCGGATATGTGAAAGGTAAGTTCGTAGGTTTAAAACCATTTAGCAAAGCTCTGCAAACATTAGTCACAGGAGGTCTTGCTGCAACTGCGGCATTTGTAATTGCGAAGTTGATTTCTTAAGGGCAGAAGTTAAGAAGTTAGAGAAGTTAAAGAAGTTAAAGAAGTTAAAGAAGTAAAAAAGTCGCATTCAGTAGTTAGTAGTTAGTTGATTTCTTGTTACAAGCCGGAGCGTTGTAACAAGAATATAACTTCTAAACATTTTATTTTAGTCACTAATCACTAATCACTATTTCCGAGTGTACTTCGTATCCATAGATTTAAATTCTTTATCGTCTTTACCCAGCATATACATTTCTACTGTGAAATTATTATCATCAGTATATATTATTGTTTGTCTGAAATCTTCATCTTTTCCGCTCATCGGGTCAACGGATTTGCCTTTGTATGTAACAGTTTTTGTGGCTTCATCATAAGTACCTTCAGCATACATCATTCCTGTTCCCATATTATCAATCCAGGAATTAACAAAGACTTTTTTTGCATTATCAAATCCGATAACATTTATTCCGCTAAAAGGCATACCCATCATTTCTGCACTTTGTTTTGACATCTGGTATCTTCCGCCCAAAATCATTTCAAAAGTAGCAGTTCCTTTTGCCGATACAGGCGGTGCGGCAGGGTCCATCCATAGTTGCAAATCGAATTTCCAATCACCGGTTTGCTTAGCTAACATCTGATGTTCTTTGCCCGGAGTCATATAATCCATATAGGCTTTCATTGAAGCATCTTTATTATCATCCTGCGAGAAAGATGATGTATTATTGAAAGATAAAATTATAAGAATTGCAGTGAAAAATAGTTCTATTCTCCTCATTTTTTGTCCTTTATATTTATTTAGTAAAATTAACTATTGAACGAAGTGTTTAAAAGCAATATTAATATAATTAATATTTTAATTTGTTTCAATTTCCAATAAAAGCCTATACTCTGTATTTTCGAAGAATACCGGTAAATTTTAATTTTTTTCAGAAACTTTTATAAGAAAATTATGCTTGTATCAAGATACAGTTAATTTAATAATTAAAATTTAGAAAGAGAGAATAAAATGATAGTTGTACGCAATGTTTTCCGGTTAAAATTCGGAAAAGCTAAAGAAGTAAAAACTTTATTCAAAGAAGCTCAGAAAATCGATATAGGCCATGGAACAGTGGGTATGAGAATGCTGACCGATCTGACAGGACCATCTTATACATATGTAGTAGAAACGACACATAAATCACTTTCCGAATTTGAAAATGATTTACAAACGATGTTTGCATCGAAAGAATGGGCAGAAGTATATCAGAAAATGATTCCCCTGATGGACTCGGGTTACAGGGAAATTTTTACTGTTGTTGATTAGTTGTAATAATTTTTGATATTTTTTGTAAAAGCTTAATTACTGATTACTATATTAGTAATATAAGTTTTTTTTGCTTTTAAGAAAAAATTCACTCTTGATTACATATTAAAATATTATTATCATATTTTAAATAGAAGAGTTTTAAGATTGAATCAATCCGGAAAAAATATTCACGAAGCGATGGTAAATAATGCTGATAAATATATCAGATTCTGCAGTGACGCATATTTATTTGTCGAAGTTTATGGATGTTTCAGAGGTCTTGAAACGAATGATATAATCCTGCTCAAAAGAGAAAACAAAATCTGCAAATACAAAATACACTGTATAAAATATTTTACACCTCATTCGGAAGAATTTTTCGGGAAACTGCTCTGGGTTGGATTTAACAATTAAGTTATTCGCAATCTTTTTATTATATAATTTTATTGACAATTGAGTGGCAATGTTGTATATTTCAATAAATAAATAAATCATAAAATGAAATATAAAACAATAAGAGATTTTCGAATATATCAGAAAAATATTTCCGACGAACAACGTGAAATAAAGGATATGGATGTTACAAATAATGGTAAACCGATTTCACTTCTCATTCCTCTTTTAGGAACAAATTTTGAAAACACACTTAAAGCAGTCCGGCAGGCAAATCTTAAAATAGATGCTGATAATATGAGAGAAACTGCACTTAGAAAAAATAATTACAAATTATACAGAAAAGACAGCAACAGGTTTACAATCGATACCGGAAAAGTAAAATAATAATTATCGCTATTGGTACTAAATATTTACAAATAAAAAACGCGACATGAAGCCGCGTTTTTTAACAGTATTAATTTACATATATCAGTAAAAATTCATTCTTTTTATCAAAACCCTATACCGTCTGTGGGTCTGTCCTGAGCATCATTTTGCTGTCTTCTTCTTGGAGGAGATTTTTGCTTGTTGTCTGTTCCGAATTTCCATGTTAAAGTAAGGAATACGTTCCTTGAATCAAAACCTCTCGTAAATACTTCCGTGTAACTCGGATCATTTACGTTAACTTTGAATTCCTGTGATTTAAAAACATCAGCAAATCTTAATCCTACATCGAGTTTATTATCGAAGAAACTTTTACGTAACGAAATATCAAATGCCTGAAATGGTGCCATCTCGCCCTGTGCTACAGCCTGTTTACCTGAGTAGTAATAAGATAATTGTAGAAATGCGATGTTAGGAAGAGTCATACTCGATGAAATTCTTCCGCTCCAGGTGAAATCGGAATTAGTCAAACCGACCTGTATATTTTCGGCGTTCACTTCTGTTTTGTAATAACTTACGCTTCCATTCAGATTCCAGAATTTGAATAATGTTGCATTACCGACAAGTTCAGCACCATAAGATTTTGAACTTGAAAAATTATCGTATGAAGTAAGCGTTGTGTTGCTGTCAATAAGAAATCTTGTCCTGTCAATCTTATCATGTGTATACCTGTAAAATATTGAAGGGGTTATCGATGCCGTTGTGAAAAATTTATTGAAGCTTAATTCATAAGAGTCTATCAGTTCAGGTTTCAGGTTGGGATTACCCGCGAATATATTTGACGGGTCAAGAGATAATCTGAAAGGATTTAAAGCCCACATCTGCGGACGGTTAATTCTTCTTGAATATGTTAACTGAACCTGTTCTGTTGTTCCGAGTTTTTGCGAAATGCTCGCGGATGGAAACAAGTTTGAATAAATTTTATCAAACTTAACACCGGTTGTAGCTAACTCTGCATTTCCTATCGATTGCTCCCCTCTTAAACCAAGTGAATAACTAAAACCTTTGTACTGGCTGGAAAATGTACCGTATAAGGCATAGACCTGTTCCTTATAATCAAATGTATTTGACTGCGAAGCATCATATTCATAAATATTGTTAGTAAAATTAAAATTTTCATATATAATACCCCTGCTATTATCTTTATATATGCCTTTTGCACCGGTTTCTAATTTTGTGTTTTCACCGAAAGGCTGAATATAATCTACCTGACCTGTATATGAATTTTGATTATTATTCAATAATTGGTTTTGCTGAGTTGGACTTGAGAGTGGAAATATTCAGTTCTGAAAAACATTTATATTGAAATCAAAATTATTTTTATTGAAATAAAAATCGCTGGTCAAAGTTTGTTTGGGGTTTTTAAACTTTAGCGTATAATTCAACGATGAATTAAACCCATATCCATTTCCAAGATTGTTCGTTTTAGAAATATATTGTAATAACGGGTTATTAAGATTATCGAATGAATTGTAATTTGAAGATTCAGAACCTCTCATATCCCAGTTATAATAATAACCTGATAAACTCAAACTCTGGTTATCCGATATATCATAATCAATACCGCCTCTGCCGTAATGTTTTGCATTCCTTGAAGTCCCCGAACTGCTTTGGTTAAGATAAGTATTTAATAAAAAGTTTGTTCTGTCGCTGCTTCCGGTACTAAGATTGTTATAAATTCTATAGTCATAATTTCCATAAATATTGACTTTATTTTTCTTAACATTAAAACCTAATGATGTATAATATTTATCATGCGTACCTCCGTTAAGCGTCAGGTTTCCGTTATATCCAAGGTCATCATTTTTTTTCAGAACAATATTAATAATACCTGTTTCTCCTTCCGCTTCGTATTTTGCACCAGGGTTTGTAATCATTTCAATGTTTGCGATTTGGTTCGCCGGAATTTGTTCAAGTATTGTGGTTCTGTTCGGACCATCGAGACCTGCGGGTTTTCCGTTCAATAAGATTTTAACATTCTGACTGCCGCGCAAACTAACGTTACCGTCTGCATCAACCGAAACAGAAGGAAGTTTCTTTAAAACATCGATAGCGTTTCCGCCCTGAGTTGGAAGTGCTTTTTCCACATCGAATACTTTTTTATCAGCTGTAAGTTCGATAGCACTTTTTTCGGATTCAACTTTTATTTCTTCGGTGGTATAAGAATCCGCATTTAATTTAATTGTGCCTAAGTCAAGCGTAGGATTTTTTTGTTCAAGCATTAAATTTTTAATAACATTTTCTTTATATCCTATGAAATTTATAACAAGATTATATAATCCGAACGGAACATTATCTATAATAAATTTTCCGTCAACATCCGTTGCAGTACCTTTCACCACAGAGGAATCCTTCATCAATCTTACGGTAACGGATTCAACCGGTTTATTTGTATGATTATCAATTACAACTCCCTGAACTTTTCCTTTATCAGAAATTTGTGCGAATGAAAAATTTAAAGATGCAAAAAATATCAATGTAACTATAATAAAAAAAAAATTTTGTTTTCCTCATAATATTTGTATTTAATATTTTATATGCAAATGGCGATAGAAGAAAATCCGCCTTCTGAATATAATTACGAAATAAAAATAATTTGGTTTCAAAAATTAAAATTGAATTTATTTCGAAGTGAAAATATAGATTAAAACAGAAATTATGTGATAATAATGTTCAGAAAAATGATTATCCTTATTTTCGAGTTGTAATAGAATATAACGAATAAAATACTTAATTTTAGCGGGTTGATGATTATTTTGATTATTAGAGAGTTCAATAACCCTGATAATTACTAATGTTGATTGAATATACAGATTAAATTGGTAATTGGAAGAAAAAATTAATTATACTCCAAGGCACAGAATAATACTGCGGTAAGAGCAGATTTTAAAGAAAGATTTTTTAATGCGGATAACAAATTACGGAAAAGACGTTGTTCTAAAGGTTTTATTTGTAACTCTTATTTTAGATGCTGCAGCTTATCTCATAGATATCGCTATAGTAAAGATAATTTTATTTGTAATATCCCTGGTGATATTTTTATTGACACTTTATTTTTTTCGCGACCCTGACAGAGAACCACCCGAAAACATTTCCGATGACACAGTGTTATCCCCTGCTGACGGCAAAGTTGTCTTAATTGAAGATATTGAAAATATTTACAGAGAATTATTTCCATCGGAACAGGTTCTGAAAAAAATCAGTATATTCCTTTCACCTTTAAATGTTCATGTCAACAGGATTCCGTTATCGGGTAAAATAAATTATTTCAGATATTTGAAAGGGACTTTCCTTGTTGCATTTGAGCCAAAAGCTTCGGATAAAAATGAAAGAACTGAAATCGGTGTTGAAAATAAAAACGGTAAGAAAATAGTGTTCAAACAAATCGCGGGTTACGTTGCAAGAAGAATTGTATGTAAATTAAGAAAGGGTGATGAAGTAGTGCGCGGTGACAGGTTCGGAATGATAAAATTCGGCTCAAGGATGGATATAATATTTAAACCGGATTCCAAAATATTCGTGACTAAAGGTCAAAAAGTAATTTGCGGAAAAACGATAATAACTGAGATTACATAAATGATAATATCAAGAAAATTTGTACCGAGCTTATTTACGATATTAAATGCCTTTTGCGGGTTGATGTCCATTATTAATGCCTCAAACGGATTATTCGACCAGGCTTGTTATTTTATTGTATATGCAACCCTGTTCGATGCTATCGACGGATTAGCGGCAAGGATTACAAAGTCATCGAGTGAATTTGGGGTTGAGCTTGATTCTTTATCGGATGTAGTTTCATTCGGAGTTGCACCTTCATTTTTATTATATGCAATGTTCTTCAAGGATTATAACGGAGTAGGGATGTTCGTTTCTGCTTTTGTTATGGCTTTCTCGGCCATAAGACTTGCAAGGTTTAATATATCTTTAGTCGGTTTCGATAAAGATAAATTTACGGGGTTGCCTACACCTGCGATGGCACTTACAATTATTTCTTACCTGCTTTATTATCATAACAAAATATTTTCAAAAGATTTTAGTATTATTGCGATATTCGTTCTTACTATCGGTCTTTCTCTATTAATGGTCAGTAAATTTAAATACCCCACATTGCCAAGATTTTCAAGCCGTTCGGTTAAAGAGCATCCGTTTGAATATATAATTTTGATAATAGCTGTTATTGCAGGTGTTTACTCCAGGGGGCAGGCGGTGTTTTTCATTTTCCTGCTGTATATAACCACAGGTGTTGTTATGACAACTTATAGTGCTATTTTCATTCGCAAATCTACTGAGAGAACAATAACTAAACAACAAAGACCAAGAAAAAAATAAAACATACTTTATTTCATCTTAACGATTTCTTTTAATTTACTTATCAAATAATCAATCTCTTCAATTTTATTTTCTCTTCCAAATGAAATTCTGAGCGATGCCATTGCAGTTTTTTCATCTCTTCCGAGTTCGAGTAAAATTCTCGAAGGTTTCAGTGAACCCGAACTGCAAGCTGAGCCGCCTGATGTTTCTATTCCCTTCATATCCAGTTGAATCAGGAACATATCTTCTACAACTGATACTTTGTTTGTATCAAAAGAAAAATTCACAATATTAGGAAGAGCTCTTTCTGTTTGAGAATTATAAATTATCGAATCACCAAAACTGTTATTTAATTCATTTCTCAAATATTCATTCAGTTTCGAATAATGTTCGATATCATTCTGCATATTCGCCTGTAACAGCTCGATTGCTTTTTTCAATCCGACAATCCCTGCAACATTTTCCGTACCCCCGCGCATATTTCTTTCCTGTCCCCCGCCGTGAATATATTTTTCGATTTTCACGCCGTCTCGAACATATAATAATCCTACACCTTTTGGTCCGTAGATTTTATGCGCAGATAAAGTTGCGAAATCGATTTTTAATTCGCGTGGATTAAAAATTGTTTTTCCTATACTTTGAACCGAGTCGGAATGCAATTTTATTTCATTATGATTTATACTTTCACCGATTTCCTGAACTTCATTTATCACACCCGTTTCGTTATTGGAGTGCATAATTGAAATTAAAAATGTTTCCGGACGTATCGCATTCAACACGTTTGCTTTCGTAATTCTTCCCTTTGAATCAGGTTTTAAAATTGTAACTTCAAATCCGAATTTATCTTTTAAATAATTAATTGTTTCGAGCACGGCAGGATGCTCTATAGATGAAGTGATAATATGGTTCATATCAGAACCTAAATACTTAAATGCCAGACCTTTAATTGAAAAGTTATTGCTTTCGGTTCCGCCGCTTGTAAAAAATATTTCCTTTGGTTTCACTTTCAGAAAATCCGCAATTGCGTCTCTACTGTCTTCTATTATTACTTTAAGCGGTTTTCCTATCTCGTGAACTGAAGAAGGATTTCCATAATATTCATCGAGGTAAGGATGCATTTCGTCAAGTACTTCTTTTGCGATTTTTGTTGATGCAGCATTGTCGAAATATATTTTTCTCATAAATACTTAAAAAACAAATTATTTTAAAAAGTTCAAATCAAATATACCTTTTTTTTGTTTAATTTATTATACAGTTTTTTTATGAATTTATTTATATATTTATTTAAATTCAAGTTTTAATACATTTTTAAGTAGCGATTGATGTTTAAAGAGATATTACTTATACCTAATATTCTATCTTTTATAAGAGTAATGTTGCTGTTTCCCGTTTGTTATTTATTATTAAATAAAGGCAACGAAAACACTGTTTTTCTTGTTATACTAATTATATGTATGTTTGTTACGGATTTACTTGACGGATTCCTTGCAAGAAAGCTGAAACAAGTATCAGAACTCGGAAAAACTATCGACCCGTTATCTGATAAGATTTGTCTTATTACGATTTCATTTATATTGGTAATACAGGGTCGATTGCCTGTATGGTTTGTATCTATTGTAATTATTAGGGATTTGCTGATATTAATATTCGGATTATACTTAAAGAAGAAGAAAAAATTGACGTTAATGTCAAATTATCCCGGAAAGATTGCTGCTTTAACTATTGGAATTGTTCTGTTAATATCCTTAATAAACAACAATAACACTGAACTTTTAAATAATATCAGTAGTTTACTTTATTGTATTTCTTTATTATTAATAATTTATTCGTCTGTAATTTATTTTATTCGATTTAAAAAAAACATAGGAGAACCAAAAAATGCCGGTAGCTGAAACAGAAATTAAAAGAAGACCCAAAAGAATAAAGACCCTGACAAGAAAAGACGTTGAGAAAAAAATGGAAGACAAACTTCTTGGGAAAAGGGTTACCAGAAAATTAATCGTAGATTCCCTTTTCGATTCGATGAGGGAATTAATCATGACCGCAGACCCGATTATAAGAATAGAAATCAGAGATTTCGGAGTATTCGAAGTCAAGAAAACCAAGCCTAAGCCGAAGGCGAGAAATCTGAAAACAGGGGAATTTGTATATGTTCCGGGGAGAAGAAAAATGCATTTTAAACCGGGAAAAATTTTAAAGAATTTCCTGAAGGAGCAAATAGATAAATAGATTTGACAGTTCCTTCAAAATATTTAAGCATAGATTACGGACTTAAAAGGGTAGGAATTGCGGTCAGTGATAATGAAAAAAGATTTTCATTCTCGCGTGATTATTTATTTAATGATGCCAGTCTTATTTCAAATATTTTCAGGCTTTTAAAATCAGAAAATGTTTCTAAGATAATATTGGGTTATCCGCTCAACTTTAAATCCGAAAAAACAGAGATGACTCTTGAAGTTGAAAAATTCAGGGAGTTACTCGAAAAAAATTTAAAAACAAATTCTTTAGATACTGAAATTGTTTATTATGATGAAAGGCTGACGAGCGGAATTGCACAGCATAATTTATACGCTTCAGGAGTGTCAAGAAAGAAACGTCACGAAAAAGGATTGATTGACAGCATGTCTGCACAGATTATACTTCAGGATTATATTGACAAAGAGAATAACAAATTAAAATAACGTTCTTAAAAATAAACAGGTAAAAACAGAACCAAAAGTCTGGTTACAACGCTCCAGCGTTGTAACCCAATTTTTCATTTCTGTTTGAATTAATTAACTTCCATTGAAATAATTTTAAAGCAAACCTTAATGTTCCTTGTTGAGCTGTATAAAATTATTGAGGACGGTGAAAATTCAACAGTCGAGTTTAAAAGAAAATTTTCTTCGCCCGAAAAGATTGCAAAAGAAATGATTGCTTTCGCAAATACGAAAGGCGGCAGAATACTATTCGGAGTTGATGATGACAAGACCATTATAGGAGTTGAAAGTGAAAAGGGAGAACTCGAATCCATTAAAACCGCTGCAAAATTTTACTGCGAACCTGAAGTTGAATTTGAAACCGAAATATTATCATTAAAAAAATCGGATATCGTAGTAATTAATGTTCCCGAAAGCAAAACAAAACCCCACCATTTAATTTCCAATAATGAAGAAAAAGAACTGCGCGTATATATCAGGTATAACGATAAAAGTATATTAGCTTCCAAAGAAACCATAAATATTTTAAAACATTCTAACAAAGATTCTGCTCCGCTTCAAATTTCAATAGGGGCAAATGAAAAGGCACTTCTCGATTACCTCGCCGAAAATGAAAAAATCACTGTGAAAGGATTTAAGAAATTAGTAAACATTTCAGAACGCAGAGCAAGCCGGACAATTGTAAATCTCGTCCGAGCCGAAATTCTCAGACACCACAGGATGAATAATTTAGAGTATTATACTCTGGCATGAAACCTAATTTTTTTAATTAAATATTTCATTTTCATTTCCCCGCCGTTGTTGGTCTTAGCCGTTCTTTGGCGTGACCAACAACAAGGTTAAAAATTTTATTAAAAATTGACTTGACAAATTAGAATATATACCATATATTAATATGGCAGCTCAATATAGGGTTTATTAAATCCTTAAAATCACGGATTGTCGGGAGTTTTTTGTTCTTTGACATAGCCAAATTAAATAGCGAGATAGAGAAATGGTGAAATGGTGAAATACTCTTCTCTATGCACCTCTGTGCCTTCTCGGTGTTTCTCTGTTATATATTCTTAATCTCTTAAAAAACTTAAATCACTGATTTTTCAATTCGAAATCCGTATAAAACTCGTACAAAATCCGTACGTTTTTGAATTTTTTGTTCTTAATATTAAAAATTATCTGTAGATATCAATTAAAATCTGTGTTATCTGTGTGCTATTCTTTATAGCAAAAATATTTAAAGTATTGATTTTTCAATTCAAAATCCGTATAAAACCCGTACAAAATCCGTACGTTTTTCGCTCTTAACGTTGAAAATAATCTATGAAAATCCAACTTAATCAGTGTCATCTGTGGTCAAAGATCTAAAACAAGTACAAAACCGAACATTTCCGAACAAAACCGGTACAAAATCGATACAAAAATAAAAATTTTTTTGTAACAGGATTTTTTCGCATCCTCAAATTCAAAATTCTAAATGAACGGACGGAAAACTCCTCTGGAGTTTGGGGGCTGAGTTACATCTTTGCTATAAACAGAAAACTCCTACGGAGTTTTTTTTGAAACTGTGTTATTATTATTATTATAAATCGGTGACAATCTGCATGTATCAGTGTCATCTGTGTGCAATTTTCTTTTCCGGAAAACGAGAATTATCTTTTCGCTAAAGAATTTATTACTTTACTTAAATTTTTCTTTGCATTCTCAAGAATATTTTCTGCTTCGGTAAGGATTTCTTTTTTATAATTATTATCTTCAATCTGCGGAAGATTTATTTCTACATTTTTAAATGCGCCCCAGATTCCCGTTTCAAGGCTCTTAGCTCCTACTTCCAAATCACTTTTCGAAGACATATTTCCGTATTTTGCCATTTGTATCATCCACTCCCAGCAGGAATCGGAAATTCGCATAACTTTAAGCGGAACATCAATTGCTTTCTTTAATCCTTCCTGCATTTTTGTATGACGGATTGATTTTTCTGCATCCGAATTCTTGGGCATTTTCATTGCAATCATATAATCATTAAAAGCATTTGTATCGGCATCTATCATCGAGATTAGTTCTTTCATTTTCGTATGAAGCGGAGGTATGAATTTTCTCATTTTCGAATCTATGCTTTCAAATTTTTTCGTACCATAGCTCATCCAACCCATCATAGCTCCGAGTGCGGCACCGAGAGAAGCTATTAATGCGGAAACACTTCCGCCTCCGGGTGCTGAAGTTCTTGCTCCTACAAGCTCAACAAAATCCCTTACCGATAAAGAAGCCAATGGCTCATTTGAACCTTCATCAATCATATATTCAATAATTCTTTTTTCAGGAATAAATTGTGAAACGGAAGAAAGTCCGAGCCTTTCAACGACAAGACGAATTTTTTGTTTTTCATCAATCAGGAAAAGATTTTCTTTTTCCATATAATATTCAGCCGCCATCAACATTGCCTCGAGCGGTATAAGACCGACAAGTTCACTTCCACAAGCAGCAAGATTCAATTCCCTTGCATCCTTTGCACATTCTTCAAATACAACGTGCGGAGGAGTGATTGTATAATTATCGAGATTTATCGAAACCTGAGCCATGTTATATTCATCAACATACCATCCGATAGCTTTGATTGCTTTCAGTCTTCCGGGTTCATCATCACTTCTTCCCTGTTCACGAATGTTTAAAGCTATTCTATGCGCCTGCTCCCTTGTTCCGAGAATATTTACGTTGTAAGCAATAAGGAAAAATCTTACACCCGTTGCTGTTGCCCCGGATTTCGGAACAAATTCCTGCGGACCGAAATCAGGTTTCCATTCTGGTTTATAAATTTTATCTTTAATACCTTCATATTCACCTGAACGAATTTGTCTGAGCATTTTTCTGTCCGGATTGGTGGAAGCTTCTTCATATAAATAAATCGGAACACCAAGTTCTTTTCCAACTCTCTCACCGAATTTTTTTGCACACTCAACACATTCTTCGATTGTAACGTTTGCAACAGGTACAAAAGGAACTACATCGACTGCACCCATTCTCGGATGTTCACCTTTATGCGTAGTCATATCGATAAGTTCATAGGCAGTTTTTGAAAACTGGAAAGCAGCTTCAACTACCGATTCAGGGTCGCCGACAAAAGTAAAAACTGTTCTGTTCGTAGATTTGCCCGGGTCGACATCGAGTAATTTTGCACCTTTCACTTTTCGTACTGCATTTGCGCAGGCGTCTATTATTTCCTGATTTCTACCCTCTGATATGTTTGGAACACATTCTATAATTTTTTTCATATAATACCGAAAAATTAATTTGATATTTAATTTTTAATGATGAGATTTAATTTTCAACAATGAAAATTAAACACAGTCGTACAGCAATTTAAGAAATTCCGATACGCCGTCTTCCTCATTGGTTTTTTCCGTTATAAAATGAGCCTTATTCTTAAGCTCAGCTACTGCGTTTTGAGGAGCAACATTTACTCCTCCAAATTCAAATAGTTCCCTGTCATTATACCAGTCACCAATTACAACTATCTGTTTCTTTTTAATACCCAAGTATTTCACGAGCTTTTTCAAACCGGTTCTTTTATTTGTCCTCGAACGCTTAATTTCAAGGTTATAAATTCCAAGCCTCGTACTCGAACGAAAATATTTTGCATTGAGATAAAATTTAAATGGGTAATTCATTTTTTTCTGAATATATTTTATAACTTCCTTTTCATTACCCATCATAATTATTTCGATAACGTCATCGACATATTTATCATAGGATTCAACAAGTTTATAATCAGTACCGAGCCTGTAAAGATAATCTCTTAAAACCGAATTACTTTCAGTATATACAATTTCATCATTATAACAAAGTGCAACTCTGACAAAATATTTATCTGCGAAGTCAAGTGCTTTTCGAACATGCTTAGGAAAAATTACGGATTTATGAAAAACTTGACCCTTGTAGTCCTTTATCAGAGCACCATTTGCAGAAATAACCGGTGATTTAATTTCAAGTTCTTTAATATAATTTAAAATAGACGAATGAATACGCTGAGTTGCAAAAGTGAAATGAATATCTTTGTTATGTAATTTTTTTACTAAATCCTTTGTAGCTTCACCTATCACATTCATGCTATTGGTAATTGTTCCGTCAATATCGGTAACAACCAATTTGATATCTTTTAAGCGCCGGTTTAATTCATCTTTTGATAATAACAAAATAAATAACTTTTAATTTCTTAAACATCTGACAGATAGATATAATCCCTTAAAACCCGATACTGAATATATTATTTTTTGACTTTCTGAAGAATGATATATTTCAAATCAATATAACATTTAAAACAATTATTATAAAAACACTCAATTTCTTACAATTTTACATAATATTTTTGATAATTTAAATGTAAAACAGAATAGGATTTTCTAAAGAAATAAGAATTAAATTTGAAAAAATTTCGTTTTAATAAATTGAATAATAGAATCAGTTATCAGAAAATAAAAATATATTTCTGTATAGAGTTCTTATTAAAAATAATATAAATTTGTTGAAGTTGTATCAAATAATAAGAAAAGTCAAAAATTAATTTACTCTATGAATGAAGACTTAAAACCGGGGAAAGGCAGAGTGTTAATTTCAGCCCCTCATTTGACGGATGTATTTAAAAAATCTGTAATATATCTGACGGAGCATGATGATAACGGTACTGTCGGATTTGTAATTAATAAGCCTTTAAAATATAAGCTTAATGATATAATAGATGAGTTTCCTGAATTTGAAGCAAAAGTTTTTTTTGGTGGTCCTGTGCAAACCGAACTTGTAAATTTTATACATAAATCGGAAACTGATATAAAAGGCGGCTATGAAATAACAGATGGAGTATTCTGGGGAGGAAATTTTGAAATATTAAAATTATTAATCGAAGAAAATAAACTGGATTCATCAGATTTTAAATTTTTTGTCGGTTACGCCGGCTGGAGCGTAAATCAACTTGAAGAAGAATTAAAAATTAATTCCTGGTACGTAGCTGAATTTAAAGAAGAATATCTTTTCAATGACGAACCTGAAAAACTGTGGCATACAATTTTGAGAGAAATGGGTGGTGAGTATTCTATTATATCGACTTTTCCGGACGACCCATCTTTAAATTAATGTCAAATTACCAATTATAAATGTACAATAGAAAATCGGTTTTTTAAATTTGTTAATAAAACAAAAATCCTGTTCTTAATAAATTCATCTGAACAGGATTTTTAAATTTTAATAATTGTCATTGTAAATTTCAAAGTAAGACTGCGGATGAGTGCAGACCGGACATGCTTTCGGAGCATCCGGACCGAAATGAATGTAACCGCAATTCCTGCAAATCCACATTTTGTCACCGTCTTTTTTAAATATTTTACCTTCGTTAAAATTCTTCAGAAGTTTTTTATATCGTTCTTCGTGATTTTTTTCGATTTCGGCAATTCTTAAAAAAGTTTTTGCAATTGCCGTGAATCCTTCTTCTTCAGCAATCTTTGCAAATTCAGGATACATTTCCGTCCATTCATAATGTTCACCACCGGCGGCGGCAGTAAGATTTTCAGCAGTTGTACCTATTCCCTTCAGATATTTAAAATGTATTTTAGCGTGCTCTCTTTCATTATCAGCAGTTTCAAGAAAAAAATCCGCAATTTGTTCGTAACCTTCTTTTTTTGCAACGCTTGCAAAATAAGTGTATTTATTGCGTGCCTGCGATTCACCTGCGAAAGCCGCAAGAAGATTTTGCTCCGTTTTAGTACCTTTTAAATCATTCATATAATATTGGTTAAATTTAGAATTGATAATTTTATGTTTCGAAATTAATAATTATCAAAAAGATATGTAAGTCGAAAAAATAATATTCGTTTCCAACCCGGTATCAGTCGGATTGGAAACGATAAAATATTTTTATTTTATTTGACTTTGTGCCTGATGTAAAAGACTCTGGGAATCGGCGTAATTCGGGAAATCCGGAGTAATCTGTGATAACATATCTACCGCTCTCTGCCAGTTGCCTCCGTCTATACTTCTTTTACCGATTTCATAATATAAAGTATTTCTCACCGGTATTGTTTCGTTATAATTTCCATATTCGGTCTCCATACCCGAATAAACATCTGTATAAACTTTTGGAATACTTTTGTTCATATATTCAAGCGCCTCGGTGTAAGATTTATCTTTTATCATATCTTTTACTTTTTGCAGTCTTCCATCAAGTACGTAATCCACAACTGTCTTTCTTCTATCAGACATATCAATAGTTTTGTAATTCTTCGGGAAATCAGCGAGATATACAAGGTATTGACCGGGGTCTGTGTTGTTTAATCCGAGTGTCGATACGAATTGCCACTTTTCATCGAAATAATTATTAAGAGAATTTTGCATCATCATATCTATAACGGAATTTTTTACGAAATCATCCGGAAAATCACTGAGATATAAAACCGCTTCAAACCAGTCTCTTGAATCGTAATTTTTCTGTGCTAAATTATATTTTTCATCATAACTCATCGGGGACAGCGGAAGTGTCCTGTGAATAATGCACCTGTAAACAACATTGTTCACATCATTGATTATCTGAATATTAAAAGCAAAGACTCCGTTTAAATTATTATTCAACATCCTGAGACCTGTAACTTTAAAATTCTTCCAATAATTATTAAAAATTTCTCCCTGAGATTTTGGAATTTTGACTTTCGCTGTTACATCTTTGTAAGTAGTGTAATTTACAGGAATCGATATCGTAACTTCGTACATTTCGGAATTCGGGTCATAAATTCCGAGTCCCGTAATTTTTGTCTCAAAAACACCAATAGCAAAATGCTGTTTGGTTTTTACCGTAGCTTCGGAAACTTTTAATTCATCGGTAAATACCGACAGCAAATCTTTTTTTCTTGATTTAATTCTGTCAGCTCTGTTCTGCAAATCCTGGTCTGTTTGAAACTGGTCGGAAATCTGGTAAAGGTCTGTGAATCTTTTTGACATCCTTGAAAAATACTTTATCATTTCAAAATCATAGTAATATAGATATTTATCGGTCAGGAGCACCATACGTTTATCATCAGGACTAAAAACAAATGTTCCCTGGGATGTATAGGGGTCGATTTTAGACTGATATATCAGGTTTTCGGTGAGGCTGTAAACACTTCTTTTGCCTATCGCATAATCATCTGTGACACAATATTCGAATGAAGAACTAAAAGCCGGCGGATTAAAAACATTTTCAAAATCCTTTACCTCCGCAACCCCGCTTTGAGAGAATTTAAAAAATCTCAAATAAGGAGGGAAATTACAACCAATCAGTTCGCCTTTCGGGTCGAAATCAATTGATTTATAATCTTTAAGTACAAAACTGCGAACCACGGAAGTTGTTTTTAAATCTATAATATTCACAACATCATTTTTTGCTTTGCAATATAAATTGCTTCCATCTTTACTCATACTAAGCATTACGTTATCTCTGAAAGTACGGATTAAATTTCCTTCGTTATAATCATAAAGAAATGAAGCCGAATTTGTTGCGAAGCACATTGAATTTCCATCAGAAGTGAAAGCAAAATTTACTACTCCTTCCGCATCTATGTCTTCTATTGAACTCCCTGAGGCAACATCAGCTATGAAAAAATTTTTATCTTCAGGACCTGATGTATAGATTGCAACTCTATCGGCATTATTATTAAACTTTACTTTTATTTCATTAAACCCGCTTTTCAGCTCAACCAATGATTTTTTCGTATAATTTCCATTATCATCGAAAATACCGATTTCAAGGTATGCATCCCCTGCGCTTTTAACGACTTTAGCAACTGTCAATGTCCCTGCAGAATTAAAGCAGGCAGCATTAAAAGTACCGGCAGTTTTAAAATTTAATGCAACAGCATCTTCAAAAATCGTCTGTGCATTTAGAAAATTAAATGATATAATAATAAATGAGATAAATAATAACCGGCTTACGATTTTTTGGTGTTTCATAACATTTTTATTTTAAATTTAAAACACTTTTAAAAAAACTTGCTCAGTTCAAAATATTTCTAAGATTTGTAAATGTAAGATAATCAGATTTTAATGAAATTAATATGTAATAATAATGTGATTTTAAGGCTAAATTCCTGAATAAATAGTTATTATAGTTCCGGGTTTATAAATTAAATTATCCATTTATTAATCCAAATGAATCTTAAATTTGGAACATTATCATCTTGTATAATGTTCGTAGAATTAGATATTAATAATGCTTCTCTCGTAAATTATAATTATTGATTTTAAAAATTGTTTAATACCTGATGAGAAAAGAAAATATGGAAAAAGAATTAAAAGTAAAAAAATCGATTGATATCAAAGCCGATATTTCAAAAGTCTGGGAAGCATTAACAAATCCGGAGTTAACAAGAAATTATTTTTTCGGATGCGAAGTGATTTCAGATTGGAAAACAGGAAGCTCCATTATCTTCCGCCAGTTTGAAGAAGGAAAAGAAATAATTTATGTTAAGGGAATAATTTTAGAAATTGAAAACGGGAAATTTTTAAAATTTACGGCATGGGGCCCGGAATCCGGATTTGAAGATGTAGAATCAAATTATACTCTTGTAACATACGACCTTTCCGAAACAAATCGACAAACGAAATTGACAATAACTCACGAAAATTTTAATGAAGATTTAAAAAGATACAATGATTCAGAAAAAGGATGGTCTTACTTAATGACAGCACTGAAAGAATATTTGGAGAACAAACCAAATGATTTATTTTGAACTTGCCAGATTCAAATATTTATTTAATTAATATCATTTTTTTCACATTTACATAATCTTTAGTTGCAATCCTATAAAAATAAACTCCGCTTGCAAGTGATTGTCCGTTGAATGTAACTGAATATGCTCCAGCTTTTTGAAATTCATTGTTCACAAGTTTGTTTATCTGTCTGCCAAGTATATCATAAATTACCAGAGTGACTTTTGAATCCTTTGGCAGATCATAATTTATTTTTGTAGTTGGATTAAAAGGATTCGGATAATTTTGAGAAAGGACAAACATCAACGGCAAATTATTATTTATCTGGTTTATTCCTATCGTACCTCCGCCATTTGTGGTTTTATAAATGCTACTATAGTCACCGCATAACCAGGCATTATCAGAATCAAATGCGTATAAAGATTTTACTATTTTATGATTTTCATTAAATTGCAAAGTCCAATTTACTCCCGAATTTGTAGTTTTCAAAACAACACCATTGGATTGACCATCTTCTCCTCCAATCCATCCTGTAAATTGATTAACAAAATTCAAACAATTAGGAAGATCCAGAATATTTGGAGTATTTAAGGTTAACCAGTTTGCACCACCATTAGTTGTTTTATGTATTTTATCATAATTTGTTATCGAATTTGATATTTTATAACCAATGTCATTATTCAGAAATTGAAAACTTAAGTTTTGACAAAATCCCAAAGAATCAAAAATTATATTCCAGTTTGAACCACAATTTGTGGTTTTCCAAAATGCATTTCGTTCAAAGTAATAATAAATACTATTAAAATAATAATGTCCTAACAACCATCCGGTTGAATTATTGATAAAATTAATATCTTCAATATTATATGGTGTAGAATTAGGTAATTGTATTAAACTCCAATTTAAGCCTGCATTACTCGTCTTTAATATTCTGTTACTATCACAACCAATAAATCCATTAAACTGGTCACTGAATTTTATCGAAAGTAAATTTAATGGGGAATAATCAAATATCTTAGTCCAATTATATCCACTATTTGTTGTTTTAAAAATGAGTCCACCTGGAAAAGAATAACCGGAATAATTATTTCCTATTATGAAACCGGTAGATAAATTTATAAAAGTAAATTTATTGTATCCGTGACTGCTATCATTAAAAGTTAAAATCCAATTATTGCCGCTATTTGATGTTCTATATATTCTATGGTAATCTGATATAGCCATGCCAGTATAGCTATTCACAAATTGAATTTGTGAAAAAAAATATTGAGTGTTTTTCGATATTATCACCCAATTTGATCCTGCATCTGTTGACTTCCAAATATAATTAATATCATAACCAGTATGACCACCTCCACCAGCAAAAATAACATTGTTGTTTATTGGTAACAAAGTAAAAACTAAATTATAATTTCCCGGTATTATTCCCTTTGTCCAGTTTATACCTGAATTTGTTGTTTTAGTATAATTTGTGTCACCATATAAAATACCGGTAGTAGAGTTAATAAAGCATATGTGTGAAGGATGCGCACCAAATGAATAGATTGAATCTTGAGTCGAAAAAACCAAATTCCAATTATCACCTCCGTTTGAAGTTTTGTATATAAATGATGCATCTATATTTGAACCATAACAATCGACTAAAACAAAACAATTAGTTATACTCTGTGCAGAGAAACCATAAAATTGTACACTGGTTGCCGGAGGAATATTTTCTATAGGTTTTTGAATCCAATTTGTACCTCCATTTGTGGTTAGTGCAACATATCCGAACAACCCTAATATCCATCCGTTATTAATATCAAAAAATTTAATACCTTTTATCAAATATGCTCCTGGAAAATCTTGTCTTACCCAGTTATTTCCTCCATTGGTTGTCTTGTATAAATGGCCTACAGAGCCATAATTGCAACCAATCCATCCAGTATTAGCGTTTAAAAAGCACAGTGAACTACCTTCAGTTTCCTGGATTCCGGTGTAAATACGTATCCAATTAGTACCTCCGTTTGTAGTTTTCAAAATAACTCCAGTATACGAATTTCCGTTATTTCCTACAACCCATCCTGTTTGATTATTTACAAATTGTCCATCCTTAACTGTATAAGATGAATCGAATGAATAATCGAATGTACATGACCAATGATATCCTGCATCAGTACTCTTATAATAGTATTTACTATTACAAAAAGCAAAATAATTCAAACTATCTTTTTGTACAATTTTAGTTATAGTATTAGTATTGATTAAAAAAGTATTGATCCAACCGGATTGTGCAACGAGGTTTTCCGAGAAGAAAAAAAATAGATATATAAAAAAAACTGTTTTATAAAGTTTCATATTTCCATGTTTTAATAATGTTAATATAATAACTTTTGAATTATTTAAAATAATTTAGAAATTCCAGTAAATTTTCAGTTATCTTATAAATATTATTATAATTTAATATATAGCAAATATTTTACTTTATCAAGATTATATTTTCCAGGTAAATCGAAACTTATAACCTGTATTATCATATACAAAATATATGGAATTTATTCAAATTGAATCGAGTGATATCGCCTGCCAGTTCGTATCACTATTAATAATTTTAAAAAGATAACTGTGTTTATTTCCGTATAACAATCCGAATGCATAGCCCGTACAGCAGAAGTAAATTGAATTCGATTTAATTATAAACCGTTAATATTTGGGGGTGATACAGTAAACCAACCTCATCGAATATAACATTCATAAAAATAAACAATAAAAAGTAAAAAAATAAAACAAACTTTTTCAAGATTTTTTTATTTTAAAAGAATCATACTTTTAACTTCGGCGTTATTATTAATCTCAATATTATAAAAATAAATTCCGGATGAAAAATTTGTTCCGTCAAATTTTATTTCATACGTTCCCGGCTGCATTATTTCGTTTATCAATACTGTAACTTCTTTACCGAGAATATCAAATACTTTTAAAACCACTTTGTCATTCCTGCGAATGCGGGAATCCATAGGAATATCAAATTTTATTTTTGTCTTCGGGTTAAATGGATTAGGATAATTCTGATACAAAACGAATTTATCCGGAACAATATTTGAAATATTTGATTCAAATGTCACACCTCCGTTTGTAGTTTTTAAAACGACATTATCTCCTATCGCATATCCTACAGAATCATTTGCAAAATCTACTGACCATAATTCGACTGTTGAACCAGTTGACTGGACAATCCAGTTATTTCCGCCATTTGTTGTAGTGATTACCTTTCCTCCCTGTCCGACTGCTATCATAGTGTTCGAATTTTTTACGTAACAATCCCTCAGATATCTGGTATCGCCGCTTGACTGGCTGAACCATAGTGAACCGCCATTTGTAGTTTTGATTATTGTTTCACCTCCAAGATATCCTGCAACAGCCCAACCTGTATTTGAATCAGCGAACATAACGGAATAAAGCGGAGTTCCTGCACTTGTGGATAGAGTAAACCAATTTGTACCGCCATTCGTTGTCTTTATAATTTTGGGTGAACTTGGTCCGCCGACACTCCATCCGGTGTTTTCATTTATAAAATAAACCGAAAATAATTTATTTGCCGTATTGCTTGTTTGAGTTATCCAGTTCGCTCCGCCATCTGTTGTTTTGAAAATTCTTTCCGTAGAATAATCTCCGCCTACAACCCAACCGGTATTTGCGTTTAAAAAGAATACATCATTCAGCCTGTCGGTCACTCCTGTTGTTTGCTGCGTAAAGCTTCCTCCATTTGTGGTCTTTCCAATATATCCCGGGTAACCGACAACCCAGCCTGTTAGATCATTTACAAAAAATATTCCTGTTAAATTTCCGCCTGATAATGTTGACCAGTTAATTCCTCCGTTTGTGGTCTTTTTTGTGATTCCGTTTGCTGTTGAATATCCAATGTTGATTGAAGGAAATGAAACGGCTTCGTTTCCCTGATTTGATATTACACTCCACTGGCTGAAACAATTTTCAATGTTCAATGTACAATGTACAATTATTAAAATCAGAATAAATTTCCTCATATTAAATTTTAAATTTATCAGATAATAGTAAAGAATAAAAATACTTTTTAATTTTTATTTTACCAGCGTTAATTTTTTTGTTTCAGAAAATTCACCGGCTTTCAATCGGTAAAAATAGACTCCCGATGTAAGCTTACTACCATCAAAATTAACTTCATACGTTCCGGGTTTTTGAAATTCATTTACCAAAGTATATACTTCTCTTCCAAGATTATCATAGACTTTCAGAGTAACAAATCTTGAATCTTTAATCTGAAATCTTATAGTCGTAACCGGATTGAACGGATTCGGGTAATTTTGAGATAGTTCGAATTTGTCAGGAACTCCTGTATTTATTTTTTTAATTCCTGTGGATATATTACTGTAGTAAACTTTGCCTGTGCCTTCTCCGCAATAAGTCATAATATTATTATTAATCCAAAGACAATCGAACCAGGTATTTGTTCCGTTATCAATTGTCCAGTTTGAACCGCCGTTAGAAGTATATAATATTGCTCCGGCAGCAGGTGTCCCGTGTGCAGCAAATCCCGTATTAGCATCTATGAATTTAACATCATTTATTTGCGGATAAGTATAAGATGAAACGGGATTGGTCTGAAATACCCAGTTTAAACCGCCATTCGTAGTTTTATATAAATTCTGATGGTCAAGATTACTTCCGCCTATCCAGCCCGTCGATGAATTTACAAAAGTTATACATAACAAAGCATTTGCACCATTCGATGTCGGAGGTACGCCCGAAAAATAATCAGTATAAGTCAATCCGCCATCAGTGGATTTTTTCAGGAAATTCCTTCCGCAAATCCAACCGGTATTTGCATCGAACCAGTATTGGTCGGATAGTTCATTTTCAGTCGATGTGGAAACAACTATTTCATTCCAGTTCGAACCGCCGTTAGTAGAACGAACGACGCACGAATTATAATTCGCTCCCTGCCTTCCAATTGCCAGTCCTGTATTTGAATCAAAGAAATAAATTTTATTAAGTACACCTGCTATCGGAGGCGGGATTTGCCTGAACCAGTTCAGTCCTCCGTTCGTAGTTTTTCTGATTGATACAGCTCCACCAACTGCCCAGCCGGTTTGATTATCTAAAAAATAAATTCCATTGAATCCCGTAGAAAACGTAGTATCATTGAATGAATAAGAAGTCCAGTTTGCTCCGGCGTTTGTAGTATATACAACCCCCATTCCTATATGCGTTGCCCACCCGTTAGAACCTATGAACTGTAAATCAGTAAGCTGGTAAGTTGTAGAAGTCTGATAATACTGCCATATAAAAGGTATGGGATTATCAGAAGTTGTCGGGTTTCCAAATTGATGCTCGAAATAATTTGCATCACTGTGATATTTAAAATTATCCTGCTGAGCATTTATAACTGAGATTGAGAGAATAAAATAAATGATAAAATTGAGAATGAGTTTCATATGCTTTTTTAAAAAATTATAGAATTCTTTTAAAGTGAATATTTAAAATCTGTCAGATCTATTTCTTTTCAAAAGCCTAAAACAGAATACATATAGAATTTATTTAAATAAAATCAATTTTTGAATGCTAATTTTTCCCTTTCTACTTCTTTAATCTGCTTATTTTGTAATTTATTCTTATTTGTATTCAAATTTAACCGTTTCAATTGCAAACTATAATTAATATTTTATAGCTCATTTTAAAATTATTGTTAAAATTCTATGCGATTTACAAAATCATTCGTTTTATTACTGGTAATTGCTTTTTTAATAAATATAAATTATGCAAGTGCCTGCACCAATTTTTTATTTTCAAAGGGTGCGACTGTCGATGGTTCGACTATGATTACATACGTTGCCGATTCTCATACTTTATACGGTGAATTATATTTTTGGCCTGCTGCCGACTATCCGGAAGGAACCATGCTCGATATTTACGAGTGGGATACAGGAACATGGCTTAGCAAAATAAAACAGGTTCAACACACTTACCAGGTGATTGGAAATATGAACGAATACCAGGTAGCAGTTGGTGAAACAACATTCGGAGGGAAAGAAGAACTACGCGATACAACATCATTGATAGATTACGGCTCACTAATGTACGTAGGATTGCAGCGCGCAAAGACTGCAAGAGAAATGATTAAGGTTATGACAGATTTAGCAACGGAATATGGATATTTCAGCGAAGGTGAATCGTTTTCAGTTTCAGACCCGAATGAATGCTGGATACTGGAAATGGTCGGAAAAGGTGTTGGAAGCAAAGGTGCAGTATGGGTCGCAAGAAGAGTTCCCGACGGATATATTTGCGGTCACGCAAACCAATCACGTATTACTACATTCCCGTTGAATGACCCGGAAAATTGTGTTTACGCAAAAGATGTAATTACGTTTGCAAGAGAAAAAAAATATTTCAAAGGTGAAGATAAAGATTTTTCTTTTGCCGATGCTTATAATCCGCTTTCATTCGAAGGTATCAGAATGTGTGATGCGAGAGTATGGTCTGGATTTAATAAGATCAATAAAGATATGAAGAAATATCTCGATTATGCGATGGGATATAATAATAAAAACAGAATGCCTCTCTGGGTAAAGCCCGATAAAAAATTAACTGTTCACGATGTGTTTAATATAATGAGAGACCATTTTGAAGGAACTCCGATGGATTTGACTAATGATGTTGGAGCAGGTCCTTATGCATGTCCTTACAGATGGAGACCTCTTACATGGAAGCTCGATACATCAAGTAAGGCGCCGACATATTTTAACGAAAGAGCAATTTCAACTCAGCAAACGGGATTTTCTTTTATAGCTCAATCTCGTTCGTGGCTTCCAAATCCAATTGGAGGAATTTTCTGGTTTGGCGTAGATGATACTTATTCAACAGTCTACACACCTATGTATTGCGGAATGTCGAGCGTACCGCCTAATTATGCTGTAGGAAACGGGGATATGATGGACTTTAGTGATTCATCTTTATTCTGGATATTCAATCAGGTTTCTAATTTTGCATATACACGATACAATGCGATGATTCCTGAAATACAGAAAGTTCAGGGAGATTTGGAATACGCATATTTCGCCAGTTCAGCTGAAATAGATAAAGAAGCAGAAGAGATTTATAAAACAAATCCTTCCGATGCGATAAAAATTATAACAGAATATTCACTTGGGCAGGGAAAAAATACTTTTAACACATGGAAAGATTTATACCATTATTTATTTACTAAATATATGGATGGAAACATTAAGTATAAAGTGCCGGGTCAAAAAAATCCGAGAGTATGGCAGCCGGGATACAGCAAGGAAACTTATGAAAAGATTGTAAAAGAGACGAAGGACAGGTTTAAAGAGCCGGAAGAGAAGAAAGAGTAAGTCTCTCAATGTTAAATGTTAAATGTTAAATGAGCGGGTTCTGAAAATAAAATAGAAAAATTATCAATGCAGTCAGGAGTTCTTCCTGACTGCATTTTTTTGTTTACCAAGTTAGCGGAGGTGTTCACCAAGTTAACGGAGGTATTCTCCAAGTTAACGGAGGTGTTCACGATATTAACGGAGGTATTCTCCAAGTTAACGGAGGTGTTCTCCAAGTTAACGGAGGTTTTTTTAAGGAAAAAACCTCAGAAACTGTGAATTTTCGATGTTTTTTAAATTTCTCATTCCCAATCCCGGATTGGGAATGAGATAAAAATGATAAAAAATAATTGGATAATTTACTCACTATAAAAATTAATCATATCCTGCAGGGCTTTTTTACACACGGGACACATATTATTTCTTGAGCGAGTTTTCATAGTACAATCATACATCGGACGATAAACTCCTTTGTCAACATAACCGCCGCCTTCGAATACGCCGACTTTATCATAATATTTCGGGTCATTCGGAGTTGGAATAGGAACTCCCTCACTGACCATATTTTTCCACTTCGAACCGAAATCAACTAAAGTCGTAATATTCGGCTGTACAGGTTCAACTTTTAGATTTATGTAATCTTTCACAGCAACGTCTGAAGTCCAATATTCATCTGCCAAATCACCGAATTGATGTCCGAACTCGTGTGTAACCACATAATCTGAATAATCATCGTCGCTCGAAACCGTGCAATAAAAATTATAAATTCCGCCGCCGCCGTATTTATTTGTGTTCACAAGAATTATAATCTCATCATAAGGTGCATTCGCCGCGACATCCCGAATCGACTTTACATCATTTGTCATTAAATATCTATCTGTGTTGAAAGTGTAAAAACTGCTGTTGAAAAGTGTGTTCTTGTAAATATGTTTGCCGGGAATATCTGTACCGGATTCCTGTGAGGGAGCTTCAACGAGCCAGATGTTAAAATTATTTTTATTCTCTTTATAAGGAGAGCAACTGAAAAAATATCCGATGAATCGCGTTACATCATCATTAAATTTTGTCATTTCTTCGGCAGTATACCCATCAGGCAAAAATAAAATATCTACTTTTGTTGCAGGGTCTCCGTTATCGAGTACTTTTTTTGTGTTATATTTTATTGGAGTTTCAGGATTAATAAAATAATTAGTCGGGTCGATTACATATTCGAATTTTTTTTCGAGAATTCCGTCACGGGTTCTTTTGTGAATTTCAAGCCTGACTGACTTTTTAGGAAACGGGATAACAACAGTTTCATAAAAACTTCTGTTTACTACTTTTGCTTCATCCGTTGCCATCCATTCCTGAAATAAAGTTGAAAAGCCTCGCGAATAAATAAGTTTTGATGACTCTATATCATAAACGAATAACCTGTATTCACCTAAATTAAATTTATCGATTAAATTTTTCTTTGAACCGCCCCAGAACGGTTCACATTTCATTTGTTCGAAATAAAATGTTTCACCTTCGGCATTTCCTGCTTCAGAAAAATCAAAACGAAGTGTTTTGGCTGTAAAATAATCATCGAATTTTATTTGAGAAAAAGCAGAATTTGAACTTAAGATAAGAAACGAAATTAAAAGAATATAAATATTTTTCATAGTTGAAGATAATTTATTTTTTTGATGTGTAAATATAGCATAGAAAAAATTTGAATGAAGTATAAAAAATTATGTAACGCAACATTTATGTTGCGATTTCAATTAAATATATTATTCTCTTAGGTTGGATTTCTCAACATAAATGTTGAGGTACAAAAAAAATGTTCCCAAAGAGGACTTTGGGAACAAGAGTTTTTAACAATTGTACATTGAAACATTGTACATTGGATATGCTATTTGCAGAACTTTGTAATCAAATCCTGTACATCAGTCGAGCCGAGTTCTTTTGCTTTTTTCCAGTCATCACACGCACCCTTCGCGTCGTTCAAATTATATTTTATTGCTCCGCGATTTTTATAAGAGTCCGCATCTTTAGGGTCAAGTTCTATTGCCTTATTATAATCTGCTAATGCATTATCATTTTGATTCATATCGGTATAGCAGAAAGCACGTTTAACATACGCCGCCTGATAATCGGGTTTAAGTTCAATTGCTTTTGTAAAATCCGGAAGCGCGTTATCATTTTGATTCATTGTTCTATATGCCGCACCGCGGTAGTAATATGCTTCGGCAAATTTAGGGTCGATTTGAATTGCCTGGTCAAAATCGGAAACCGCCATCATATAATCTTTCGTGATGTAATACATTTGACCGCGGGCGAAATATAATTTTGCATCTTTGGAATTTGCTTCTATTAATTTATTATAATCAGCTATCGCCTTTTCATAATCTCTATTTTTCCGGTAAATATTACCTCTGAAAGTATATGCATCCATATTTTTCGGATCGATTTCAATCGCTTTCGAAAAATCCGCCATTGCTTCATCATTTTTCAGTAAATAATAATACGCTACTCCCCTGCTGTAATAAGCATTCCCATTTTTATCATCCTGCGCAATAACTTTTGTAAAATCTTCGACTGCTCCGGTATAATCTTTTGCTTCAAATTTTGCTATACCTGATTTCATAAAATCAGTAACCGGTGTATCCTGTGAATAAGATACGCCTGATAAAACAAGAATTACCATTAATAAACACACTGACAAAATTATTTTTCTCATTTTCTGAAGTTTAATTATTAAAAGTGTTTAATATATAAAAGTTATACAACTTTTCAAAGGTATAAGTTCCGGTAAAATCTAAGAGCTTTTTAGTTCTTTGAAAATATGCTGAAAAACTTTTTAATGGTTCTGTGGAATTTATGAAATCCTACCACAGGTTCCATATACATAAAAATGCACTCTTTCGATATCACATTTACATTGTTATTTTTACAGAAATTGACCGCTTCAGGTGTATCGGACATTAATTGTATCCAGATATTCGTTATTCCTGAATTTACAGCATCTTTAACCGTATCAAGAGTTTTAATTTTATTTGCGGATATTATTAATGCCTGCGGTTTCTCCGGTAAAGACTGAATATTTTTATAACAAATGTCCTCACCGATTTTTTCTAAATCCGGATGAATAGGATATACTTTCAAATTGTTCGCTTTCATTTCCTTGAATATCGTATTCCCGAACTTTTTCGAATCCCTCGAAACTCCAATTAATGCAAAAGTTTCAAGACCAAAAAAATCATCTATTTGTTTTTGTGTAAGCATTATTATTCTCTTAATTTAACATTTAACATTTATTTGAGCCATTTATCCAACCAAGCAAAGAAAGTTCTCTGCCAGAGAATCCCATCCTGCGGCTGCAGCACCCAGTGATTTTCATCAGGGAACAATAAAAATTCCGCAGGAACGCCTTTTAATATTGCCGCATCGAAAGCTTGCATACCCTGTGTATAGGAAATTCTGTAATCTTTTTCCCCATGTATTACAAGAATCGGTGTATCCCAGTTCTGAACATATAAATGAGGTGAAAAAGTACCTGACCTTTGAGCTTTCTGATTCGATTTATCCCAAAACGGTCCGCCGATATCCCAGTTTTCAAACCACATTTCTTCCGTTTCAAGATACTGTGCTTCAAAATTAAACATTCCGTCGTGTGCGATGAAAGCTTTAAATCTTTTTTCGTGATTGCCTGCAAGCCAGTAAACAGAATATCCGCCGTAACTTGCACCCACAGCTCCAAGGTGTTCTTTATCAACGTAAGGTTCACCTGAAACTTCATCTATCGCGCTGAAATAATCTTTCATATTCTGTCCGCCGTAATCTCCGCTGATTTGCTCATTCCATTCTTTTCCAAACGAAGGCAATCCCCTTCTGTTGGGGGCAACAATAATATAACCGTTCGCCGCCATAATCATAAAATTCCATCGATAGCTCCAGAACTGATTAACCGTACTTTGCGGTCCGCCTTCGCAATATAAAAGAGCCGGATATTTTTTATTTGCATCGAAATGCGGCGGATAAATTACCCATGTCAGCATATCTTTATTATCTGTTGTCTTAATCCATCTCTTCTTAACTTCACCCATCGTTAATTTATCGAGAATATTTTTGTTTACAAAAGAAATTTCTTTGTCCGTGCCGTCATTCGGATTAACGACATAAATTTCCGTGGGCTTTGACATAGATTGCTTTTCCGCAACCAATACATTTCCGGCAGGCTGAACTGATAAATAATCATGAACACCATCCGTTACTCGTGTAATTTTATTTTCTGTTAAATCATACCTGTAAATTTCTTCGGTCGCTTTAATTCCGCTGATAAAATAAATTGATTTGCTGTCTGCAGTCCAGTGATAATTTTCAGCGTTTTGTTCGAAATCTTTTGTAACATAAGTTTTTGTTTTTGAATCAAAATCATAAATAAACATTCTTATCTGGTCTGATTCATACCCGTCCCGCTCCATAGATTGCCAAGAGATATATTTTCCGTTTGGAGAATATACGGGAGAAATATCATATCCCATCATTCCTTCAGTGAGATTCCACGTTTCCTTTGTATCCAGATTATAAATATAGATATCAGTGTTAGTTGAAAGCGAATATGCTTTTCCGGACAATTTCTTACAGGTGTAAGCAATCGATTTTGAATCGGGACTCCAGTTAATTTCTTCCATACCTCCAAAAGGCTTATCGGGTGTATCGAATCGTTCGTTCAGCATTATATCGGTTGGATTTGAAACGGAACCATCTTTATAATTTGCAAAGAATAAATGACTGTAAGTTCCGTCTGCCCATGTATCCCAGTGCCTGTACATCAAATCGGTTTCGATTCTTGCATTTGCTTTTGGTAAATCAGGATACACATCGTGAACGTCTTTATCAATTTTCACATCTTTAATAAAAAGAATTTTTGTCTGGTCAGGAGAATATTTAAAATCATTAATTCCTCCGTCAATATTGGATATTTGTTTTATATCAGTACCATCCTGATTCATTTCCCAGAGCTGAGTTGCACCGCTTTTGGAACTGATAAACCCGATTTTTTTCCCGTCAGGTCTCCACTGTACGGAAAATTTCGCATCGGGCGAATTCGTTAATCTTATTGATTTCCCGCCATCGGCTGGAACTGTGTAAATGTCGTTTTGACCTTTGTTTTGTTTTATATCAAAATATTTAATTGCATATAAAACTGTTTTATTATCGGGAGAAACAGAAACATCACTTATTCTACCGAATGACCAAAGGATTTCAGGTGTTAGTAAATCCGATAATTGAGAAAAACTTTGATTTGTAAAAATATAAAAAGAGAAGAAAATAAAAATTATTAACTTTTTCATAATCTGTAATTAGTTTTAAGGATTCAGTAAAAATAATTGAAAGAATTGAGATTTGAAATGCTCTTTGTAAAGCAAAAGTTGAGGTATGACTCTTAAAAATTCTTTATATCCTGCACTTCGTATACTTTAATACTATTCGGAGGATTTTCGACTGCGAATAATATAGTTCTAAGCATCTGATTGATGTTCACGAGTCCGAGTTTTTTTGCAGTATCACTCGTGTATAGGATGATTTCCAATATTTTATAAACGGGGATCAGAAAAAGCGGCCAGCGATGTCCCGGACCTAATACATACCAGGGACGGATAAATGATGCAATAATTTTACTGCTTTTTATTTAGTGATTCACCTTCCGCTCTGACTGTTTGATATTCCTGCATAAGACGATTTTGTTTCTGGGCAACACTCATATAAATAAAATGTCCGACACCTGCGTATTTTGCTGCTTTATTCGCTTCCTCTACGGAAACCAAATCAACTGACCTAAATAAATTCTTTTTTGATGGTTTTGGATGAGAAACGCCTATTAAATGAATAAATATTTTAGATGGTTTCACAAAATCTTTATAAGTGTCGGAATCAAGCGCATCACCCCTTATGATTTCACATTCTGTTGGAATTTTATTTGAAGAATCGGGACGTGTTAATGCCTTTATATTATATCCTTTTTGCAGAAGTAATGGAATTATTCTCGAACCGATATATCCGGTTCCTCCCGTTATAAAGATAGTATCCATTTATAATGAGAAATTATAATTATTTTGAATCCGACTTATTTATTCGAATCAAAAATAATATAATTAAAGTTCCTGATGATTTTGTGAAAGGAATTAAAGTATGAAATTATTTCATTCCCAATCAGGGATTGGGAATGAGAGAAAAAGTTCCTGATGATTTTGTGAAAGGAATTAAAGTCTGAAATTATTTCATTCCCAATCAGGGATTGGAATGAGAGAAAAGCTACCAAATATTTAACTTTATTACTTTATTACTTTATAACTTTATAACTTGATTACAGGCCGTATTTATCCACAAGATAAACTATCGATGCTATCGTTGCCGCACCCATTTGTAATTCCCTTCTGTTGACATGTTCAAAAATATCGTTAGGAGAATGATGATAATCCATATAACGCTGAAAGCTAACATTAAGCCCCGCTAATGGTATTCCGGCATCTTTTAAGAAACTTACATCCACACCACCATATCCGGGTCTAATATCATAAATTCCATAAGGTAATAAATATTTTTTCCATTCTTTAAAGGTCTTAGTCTGTTCTTCCGTCCCGTTAAATTCAAAGCCAAAGGGATTAAAGCCACCTTCATCAGATTCTATTGCAATTAAATGTTTTTCGTTTTTTGCAGTAACAGATTCAGCATAAGTTCTCGCTCCGCGCTGAGCAATTTCTTCATCTATAAATAAAACACATCTGATTGTATGCTTTGGAATAATGTTTAATATTTTCAACAATCTTAACGTTTCGATGGAATGAACCACACCCGTTCCATCATCGTGTGCACCTTCACCAATATCCCAGGAATCAAGATGACCTCCGACTAATATTATTTCATCGGGAAATTCAGTTCCTGTAAGTTCTCCGATTACATTAAAAGATTTTACTTCAGGTTCTTCTTTGCAATTCATTTTAAAATAAAATTCAAGTTGAGGGTCATTCTTCAGCCAATCGCTTAAACTATCCGCTCCCATTGTACTCACGGCACATGCCGGAATTTTTGTCAGCGAATCAACATATCGCATAATTCCCGTATGCGGAAAATCATCGTTTGCAACTGTCAAAGACCTTATAACAACTCCGACCGCCCCGAATTTAGCTGCCTGTATAGCACCAAAAACTCTCTGGTCTGCAACGCCGCCGTAAGCAGCAAAAGTATTTATTAATGTCTGGTCTGCCGCGCGATTATAAAAAATAATTTTCCCTTTGATTTCTTCACTTCCGATTTTTTCCAGATCTTCAAGATGCTTCACTTCAATTATGTTGCCCTTAATTCCATTTTCACCAGTACCAACTGAAGTTCCCAATGCACAAATAGTTAGATTGTGGTTTCCGGAAATCTTTGATTTAACGTTTGCAATTTCTTTATCACCGCGAATCCAGTGTCTTACTTTTGTTTCCTGTAAATAGACTTTATCAAATCCCAAATCCGTCATCTCTTTTTTTGCCCATTCGATTGCAGTTTCAGACTGCTTCGACCCGCAAATTCTTCCTCCGATATTTTTACAAAGATATCTTAATTCGTTATATGAGTTATAACTCTTCAATGCTTCATCATATATACTTTTAATTACCGAAGAATCGCTTTGCTGTGCGAATGAAGAATTGATATATATTAACAGGAAAATAATAAAACTATATTTTATATATTTCATTTTTGTTTATTCAACATTTTATTTTACGAATGGCAGTGATTCACTTACCCAACCGTCAAATCCTTTTCCGATATCGAAAACCTTTTTAAATCCTAATTCCAGCATTAAATCCATAGCCTGCTTGCTTCTGCCACCCTTTTTGCAATACAATAAATATGTTTTTCCTTTATCCAAATTATAAATTTCCTTTTTAAAATCTCCTGAATTGAAATCTATATTCCTGCTGCCTTCTATATAACCACTATCGATTTCAGCTTTAGTCCTGACATCGAATATAATAAAATCCGGATTATTTTTATTTTGCATAATTAAATTAAATGCATCTATCGGAGCTAATGTTCCTGTTACTACGGTATCAACTATTGCAGCTTTTAATAAATCCTGACTATATATTTTATTTCCATTCGAGAAACTAAATGAAAAAGAAATTATTATTGCTAAAATACAAATTGCTAAAACATTTTTTAATTTATTTTTATTTTTTATCATTTTGTTAATATTTAGTGAATAATAAGAAATTACTTTTTACTAAAATTACAATGTTCTATTTGATAAAGATATATAAAAAACTGTATGGAATAAAAGTCTTTTTTTACAGATTTTATGAGAATTAAAAAAGGGATTAACTTTCGTAAAACTTTCAATCTAATTATATGCACATAATTGACTGGTCAATCGTAGTTGCTTACTTCATCATAAATATCGGAATTGGAATTTATTATTACAAAAAATCGGGTGGAAATACGGAAAACTTTTTCCTGTCAGGTCGAAAACTGACCTGGTGGCTCGCGGGACTTTCTATGGTTGCAACAACATTCGCTGCCGATACACCGCTTGCCGTTACGGAACTTGTCGGGAAAAATGGAATTGCGGGAAACTGGCTATGGTGGAATATGATGATTGGAGGAATGCTTACGGTATTTTTTTTCGCGAGGCTATGGAGACGTGCGAATATATTGACGGATGTGGAATTCATAGAGTTAAGATATTCCGGAAAAGCCGCTTCTTTTCTAAGAGGTTTTAAAGCAATATACCTCGGGTTGTTTATGAATTGCATAATTATGGGATGGGTAAATTTAGCTCTTGAAAAAATTCTCAAAGGAATGTTCCCCGGACAAATCGATGAAACGAACGTAATGTTTATTGTATTGGCAATAATGTTATTCACCGCAATAATCTCTGCAATGTCCGGATTATGGGGGGTTGCTGTTACGGACTCTTTTCAATTTGTAATAAAGATGACGGGCTGTATTATACTCGCAGTCATAGTTGTAAACTCTGACAAAATAGGTGGCATGGCAGGATTACAGGCTAAGCTTCCTGAATGGGCATTGAAGTTTACTCCGCAAATCGGCTCAGGTAGTGAAGGAGGAACCGGCACAGGGGGAATATTAATGATGACTGTTTCCACATTCCTCGCATTTATCGGAATTCAATGGTGGGCAAGCTGGTATCCCGGAGCAGAGCCCGGCGGCGGCGGATACATTGCGCAAAGAATGATGTCAGCTAAAAATGAAAAACATTCTTTGCTGGCAACTTTATTCTTCCAGGTTGCGCATTATTGCCTGCGTCCCTGGCCATGGATATTAGTTGCCCTCTCATCAATTGTACTTTATCCCGAATTGTCAATGGCTGATAAAGGTCTTGGATTTGTGAAAGCGATGAATGATTTTCTTCCGGTCGGACTGAAAGGTTTGCTTCTCGCATCATTTTTTGCCGCATCTATGTCTACCATAGCAACGCATCTGAATTGGGGCACATCATATTTTATTAACGATTTTTATAAAAGATTTTTAAAACCGAATGAAACCGATAAGCATTACGTAACAGCTTCGAGAATTATGACGATAGTTCTGATGATTGTAGCCGTTTTTATTACAAGATATATGTCAACAATTTCAGGTGTCTGGGCGTTCGTTATAGAATGCGGAGCGGGGCTTGGTCTGGTTTTGATACTGCGCTGGTTCTGGTGGCGGGTAAATGCTATTTGCGAAATTGTTGCGACAGTCACACCTTTTATAGTTTATGGTGTTATTCATTTTTATTTTCCTGATAAAATTCAATTCCCCGACACACTTTTTATAATTGTACCAATTACGACTTTAGCCTGGGTGGTAACTTCATTTTTAACAAAACCGACAAAGGAAGAAAGACTTCTGGATTTTTATAAGATAGTTCATCCCGGCGGATTCGGATGGAAAAAAATTGCGGCAAAGCTTCCTGATGTAAAATCAGACACCGGGTATTTTGTATTGTTCATTGACTGGGGACTTGGAATAATTCTTGTTTATATGTTTTTATTCGGAATCGGAAAAATAATTCTTGGTGTTTATTTACTCGGAATAATTTACATAATTATCGGACTCATAGCGGGATTTTTTATTCTGAAACACGTGGGACATCTGGGATGGGGAGAACTTAACAAATAACAAATAGCAAAAAACAAATAACAAAAAATAAAAAATAAAAAAAAGATAAGAATCTATTTTGAATTATTTATTCAGATTTTTATTAACATTTTTTAATCACAATCAAAGAGATATCATCATTTGTTGTAGCTCTTCCGGAAAATTTATCTACATCGGATAAAATTGCCTGACCGATTTCTTTTACTTCTTTATTTTTTAATAACGGAAGAAGCATCAGGAATCTTTCGCTTCCGTAAAAGAACCCATTCTCATTGCGTGCTTCCGTAATTCCATCAGTATAGGCGATAAAAACTTCTCCGCTATTAAGTTCGAGTTTGTTTTCTGTATATTTTACATCTTTAATTATTCCCAGCGCTGCTTCCCCTTTTGGCATTTCCTGTAATCCGTCTGAATTAATCAATATAGGCGGTAAATGTCCGGCATTAATAAATTTCAATTCTCCTTTATCCGAAAGCAATTCAATAAATAAAAGTGAAGCAAAAATATTCCGCAAACTATCACGATGAAAAATCTGATTTACCTTCGCAACAAGTTCGGGCAGTTCAAAATCCGATGCCAATGCTCTCACCGTAGATTGAAGTTTAGTTGTAAGTAATGCCGCTTTCAATCCTTTCCCCGATACATCCGCAATTATAAACCCGTTCTTTTCTGAATTTATTTTAATGTAATCTACAAGGTCTCCGCTCACCTCATTCGCAGAGCGCATAAAAAGCCATACAGACCATCCCGGGGTTTCGGGACTTTCCAGTGGCATCAATGCCTGCTGAATTTTCCTTCCTTCATAAAGTTCATCTTTTGCTAATAATTTATCTTTCAATTCAAGCATTAATACAACAAGAATAATCGTACCACCAATAACTCCTCCCCCATTTATCGAAGTTTGAAATTTGTCTCCATTGGAAGTTATGTCAAATTTAGATGTAAATAAGAAAAATATTCCGATTATTAATAAAATTCTTCTTGCTGGTGTCAGCCTTAAAATCATTCCTTTCAAAATCCACCAGGCAACATAAAACCATCGTTCAATCGGGTTCATATTATCGAGTCGCTTTTTCTTTTCAAGGTCAATGTAAAATTCTTTGAGGCTCTTAAAATCTTTCTTTACCGAATGAAAAATATCACCTTCTTTAAAATCCTGTTTTATAGTCTGTCCAAGACCGGTTTTTTTGGGGGAATTATCAGAAGTATAATTATTCATTTTAAGATTGTTTATTTGAATTTACGTGATATTAATGAAATTGTTCCGAATTTGATATGATGAAATATTAAAACATTTCACAGAGATACACAGAGAAAGCACAGAGATACACAGAGAAGAACAAATTAAATTTTATTTCTTACCGAATGTAAGTTGATACCCGATATATCCCTGAAACAGGGTTGAGCCGGAAATACTTTTGCCTGCTGATAAAAGTATGTGATGATTTTCTGTAACATCATAAACTGCACCTATATTGAAACGATTTTCCGCAACGCCGTCTGTAGTTTCAGGAGTGATGTGATAAATTTCCACTCCGATACTTAAATTTTCCCTTACCTGATTTTGAAGCAAAGCACCGATATAAACTGAGTTTTTATTTCCCTCCGCATTATTTATCCTGTAACCCGCGCCGCCGTAAGTAGTCCATTTTCCAAAACTTTTCTGCAGCCAGACAGGAAGGAACACCTGAGTTTTGCCATTTCCAAGACCTTTATTCATACTACCCGTCGGAAGGTCAACCAAAGGAAAAATCCCAATTTGAGGCATCGTAGAAGTTTCCTTAACAAACCTGTATTTGAATCCAAGCTCTACATCTCCGAAACCGTAATTCGATTTTCCCGCGCTCGGGGAATTAAAAGCAAAAGGTAAAATGATATGAAGTTGAAGATTTTCAACAGCGCCGTAATTCACTTCTGCGTGAGGTGCGGTTCCGTTCCAGCCAATATCATCGTGAATGGGTCTTGAAGATAAATAAAATTCCCAGTGCCGGAAATCAACAGGTTCGGGGTCATCAGTATCATAAGGCGGTCCGGCAATCGCGGATGTGAAAGTTGTAACAAATAATATAAAAGCAAAGTAGATATTTTTTATTCTCATCATTATCAAATTAATTAATACATTTCAAATGATAGAACTAGGAAATAATTAATAAAGTTTATGAATATATTAATTTCGGAATTTAATATAATCGTGATTCATGAGTGAGATTGTAGTTAATATGAATGGATAATCAAAGTATTATAAAACATTAGTAATTTGGGACTTTGTAACAAGTATAAAAATATATTCTACCTAACCTGTTATTTTAAATATAACTCCTTTAATAACTAAAAACTGTTATATACATATTGAATTTAATCAAAACTGAAATGGAACAGATAATTTAAGGTTAATACTTCTCCCGGGATTCAATGCATAATTTTTATATCTGCTTAAATGGTCAACATATTTAGTATTCGCTATATTATCAACAGAAAAATCAACCGAAGCAATTGTTTTTGAAAATACAAAGTCAGAGCCAAAACCGCCGTTAAACAGAGTATATCCGTCTGTCGTAGTTTCAAACTGGTCAACATCATTTTGTGCGGATACAATTTTAGCAGATAAATTTAAGTGAGGATTATATAATATTCCAAGATTCGATTTTTGTAATTTAACTTCAATAATATTTTTAGCCGGAGGTGAAAATGGCAAAGGATTATTTGTTGCATTATTCTTTGTTGTCATGTAATCACCGTTCAAAGATAATAACAAGAAATTCAACGGTTGAATTTGAATACAATATTCAATACCTGTAAACGTGCTTTTATATTGCTTAATATTAAAAATAGGAAATCCTGATGCCGAATCTATTGTATTTGTAGACACCTGATAAATAAAATCATTAATAATATTATGAAAAAATGAAATTTCAGCGTTGAAAATTTTAAAGTGAGTCCTGATGCCAAAATCAAGATTTAAAGACGTTTCCGGGTTCGGTGCATCATTTGGATTCAAAGTTATAATTCCTTTTACATATCTTCCCGTGCCTTCATCTTTACTGTCAGTAAACATTTCAAATTCGGAAGGAGGTCTCCAACCGCGTCCAATATTTGCGAATAAATCTAAATTATCAATTGGACGATAAACTAAACCCGTTGAACCGGAAAATGCATTAAAAGTCAAGGTTTGAGGATTAATGGTGCTTGAAGAATCTACTACAGTTGACCGTATGTTTAAACTTTTATTATCAAATCTACCGCCAAAAGATATTACCCATTTACCAAATTGATACTTTTCTAAGGCATAAATTCCATAACTTACAGAATGATAGTTTGGAATTAATTTCTCCCCAAGACTTTGATTATCATTTATTTCAGCAGAAATGCCAAAAGTTCCTGATAAGTTTTTTGATAATGTATTATGTAACCTGACATCCGATTGAAACGTTTTCAATAAAAAGTTTACAGAGGGTATATTATTATCTTTATCTTCCAAAGATTCAAATTCTTTTCTGCTATGGTACAGAAATGAAACTACGGGCTCTATTTGAAATTTTTTCCCGAGGTTAATATTTCCATCCATTTCAAATTGGTGCGTGTTAACTTTTTGACTTGGTGTTGTAAAAGGGTCAGGGTCACGTATTTGATTTTCACGATTAAAAGTTTTAAAACCGGCATTAATATTTCCGAAATTTCCATTGAAACCGAATGAAAGACCTCCTTCGATTTCATTCGTTCCTGTATTGTTTATAACTCCTCCCCGTATTGTATCTTTGATAGAAGGATTTAATGTGTTCACCAGAAATGTCCCGTCAGGTGTTTTAATATTTCCGGAGTTTCTGTAACCAAAATTACCCTTGAAGCCGAGGTTTTTCAATCCAATACCAAGGTTTAAATTCCCCGAGCCTTCGTTATTTACCGAAAATCCTCCGAAATCGATATTGCCATAATATATTGGTTTACTCAGATTTGCAAACTGAAAAGGTTTTGAAATAATATTTACAACTCCACCGAGTCCATCAGATCCATATAATAAGCTAACAGGACCCCTTAAAATTTCAATTCTATCGAGGTCATATAAACTTATTTCAGCACTGTGTTCATCTCCCCATTGTTGTGCTTCCTGTTTAACACCATCATTTAATATTAAGACTCTGTTTGATGTTAAACCTCTTATAACGGGTTTACCAATACTAATACCTGTCGTGATTGAATTTACTCCCGGAAGATCCGAGATAACAGAACTTAGAATTTCTCCGCTCGATCCGGTTAATTTTTTTGAGTCAATTGTGGATATTGAAAATGTGCTGTTAGAAATGTCCTGTGCTTCAAATGAACTTGTAACATCTATAGTCGGAGTTTCAATTAATGTGTTTTCCAAAAAAGTATTGTAATTAACATCAGATTGTTTTATTTCTAATGATAAGATTTTAGTTTTATATCCCGTTCTCGAAAAAGTTAAAAGGTAATTGCCATATGGAACGTTCGTAAATTCGTAATGCCCTTTTGATTCTGTTGTTGTAAATATACCAATTTCTGTTAATATTATATTTGCATATTGAATTGGTGTTCCATCTTCCTCTGTTACTGTTCCACTTATTCTGGCAGATAGTCCTGAAGAATAAACCCGAGATACAACCACAAATATTAGTAATAATATTATTACCTTTTTCATTTTAAAAATAATTAAGATTAAGCAGAACTGTTTACATATTATTAATTTAGCGAATAACACCTTCGTAATAAAATCCCCTTCTGGCACGAATACCCTAATTAGTTTTCAAATATACTCGTTTTTACACAGCCTCTGGTGTCTGAGAAAGATGAATATTTTCACCACAATATAATTATTTCGGGATTTTAATTAAATGTGATTTCTAAAAGAAATATTCGCTGATGTAAATTGCATTGTGCGGTCGTTAATTTCTTCCGGACCGATAATATCTTTTGTTGTAAAGAAGAAACTCCTGACAATTCAATAAATTCATTTCCAAACTGGAGCTTGGTAACGAGAGGTTAAAAGTTTTATAAAAATAAATAATTCAAAGTTTTATAAAAATGTATTTTTCAAACTTAATTTTAGAAAATGATATTTGAAAAATAAATTATTATTTTCAATATTATATTCGTTTAAGAATTTATTTTCTATATGCATTAGCGTAAATTTTTCCAGCTTAAGCACCAAATTTATCGGCTTGATAGATTATCATTTTTGCTCAAGAAAGAATTATTTTCACTTGAGCGGATTTAAATTCCGCTTTAACGGAGTTCTTTCCCGCTTGAGAGGATTTCTTT
>Ga0224523_1000092_pt1 | contig 61437 bp, 43 predicted proteins | sample CFST50metaG_FD_182732 | JGI IMG/M metagenome (GOLD analysis project Ga0224523, IMG submission 182732) | Peat soil microbial communities from Stordalen Mire, Sweden - C.F.S.T50 | ecosystem: Environmental > Terrestrial > Soil > Wetlands > Peat | place: Sweden: Norrbotten County, Stordalen Mire... | reverse complement strand
CTCTTGCCCCCGAAAGGGGGAATATATTTATTCGTCTATTTTTTCTCCCCCTGCGGGGGACGGGGGGCGTTATCCGCCAGCGCCCATCAATTCCCTTATTTTTTCGCCCAGCTCCGCGGCCTTGTAGGGTTTTTGAACGAACATCCGGACGCCTTCCTTTTGCAAAGCATCCTGTTCGCTGTTGTCTCCGTAACCCGTTGATACGATTACCCGTACGCCGGATTTGATTTCCTTGAGATGTTTGAAACACTGCACACCGTTCATTTTAGGCATGTTCATGTCGAGAATGACGACGTCTATGGTGGAATTGTTTACACGGAAATATTCTATCGCTTCGACGCCGTCGGCGCAACAATGTATCGTGTATCCGAGAGGTTTGAAAAAATCAATCATGATTTCACGAAAAACCTCCTCATCATCAACAACCAGAAGCGATCCTTTGCCGGGTAAAAGCCTGTCTTCCCGCTTTTGGCCCTCCGATTGCCCGGACTCCTCGATGGGAAAATAGAGGTCGAACCGCGTGCCTACGCCTTCCCGCGACTCCACGGCAATATACCCGTTATGCTGTTTGACGCACCCGTACACGCTCGCCAGGCCCAGCCCCGTCCCCTTGCCTACGTCCTTGGTGGTAAAGAACGGCTCGAAAATCCTCTCCTTGATCTCCTTACTCATTCCGGTTCCGGTGTCGGCCATCGATACCTTGACATAAAGACCTTCCTTTACCTCCAAATTACCATCCGGTAATGCGATCCGGTTCAACTCGACGGTTTCCGAAGTTATTGAGATATGGCCGCCTTCGGGCATGGCGTCGCGCGCGTTGATCGCGATATTCAGGAGCGCGTTTTCCAACTGGTTTTTGTCTCCCGAAATAAACGCCGATTGAACCGGTATGTCAACAACAATTTCAACGCTGCGGTCGATGGTCCGTTCCATGAGTTGAGCGACCTGTTTGACAAAGGCGTTCAGGTCGATTTTTTGAAGCTCGAAAGGGGCTTTCCGGGCAAACGAGAGCAATTGCCGCGTGAGGTCCGCCGCTTTCAGGCAGGAGGAAATGATGACATCGGAATGGTTCAGCAACGGAGATCCGGGATTAAGGGCCCTTTTCAATAGTTCCGCATGACCCATGATCGCGCCGAGCATATTATTAAAATCGTGCGCCACGCCGCTGGACAATTGACCGATTGCCTCCAACTTCTGGGACTGGCGGAGTTGGTCCTCAAGTTTTTTCTGTTTTTCCTCGGCTTGCTTGTGTTCGGTGATATCGCGGATTATTGCCCACATCCCGGCGGGTTTTCCCGCTCCGTCTTTGAGCAGGACCGTCCTCAATTCAATCGGAAACACGGACCCATCCTTCCGGCGATATTCCTTTTCATAGACATCGGAATATCCTCGTTTAACAATCTGGTTTGCAACGATTTCCTTCTCAAATTGCCGCCATTTTTCAGGAGTAAGATCGATGTAGGTCAGTTTGCGGATTTCCTCCGCAGAATAGCCGACCATGATAAGATAGGCTTGATTAAATTCGATAACAGCGCCTTCCATATCGACCATTACAAAGGCGTCCAGCATGTTTTCGTAAAGTTCGCGGTATTTCGCTTCGCTTTTCCGTAATGCTTCCTCCACGCTCGCCAACTCTTTTTCCGATGCGATTTTTTCAAATGTATTGTTGATGATTCTTGGCAATTTATCAAAATAATTCGGTTCCTTGACAATATAGTCCCGCGCACCCATTTTCATCATTTCAACGGCGATTTTTTCGTCGCCGTTGCCGGTCGTGATTATAACCGGCGTTTCTATCTTTTCTTCCCGGAGTGTGGTCATGATTTGCGTGGCGTTCATGTCCGGTAAGCAGTAATCCAGAAGGATTATCCCGTCGCGCATTGTCCTGGCGGCCAAAAGGGCGTCGGCCCCGTTAGTCACCTGGTGCGTTTTAAACCCCTCGCGCTCCAGAGTTATATGCATAAGACGATTCAGGGCAGCATCATCTTCGACGATGAGCACGGTGGGAAGGTTCTCGTTGAGAGCCGAGTTCTGCTTGTTATTTTGGATGGTTTTTTCCATAAAGGCGTCTTTCTTAAAGAATGAATGCCCTGCTTCGTATAGACATCTGAACGCCGACCGCTGACAACGCCCCCCGACCCCCGCAGGGGGAGATTTTAGATTCATTAAATTTACTAATTCCCCCTGCGGGGGCTAGGGGGCGTTGATAATCTTTTCCCCTTCTCCTATCGGAGAAGGGGCTGGGGATGAGGTCTACTTCCCGTTTATTTTTGGGACATGAACTATAAGTAAAAACAACCCCAATTGCCGCACTGCCTCAACGAATTTTTCGTAATCGATGGGTTTTGTCACGTAATTGTTGCAACCCAGCTTATGGCAATTCTCAACTTCCCTCGGATCGTCGGTCGTTGTGACCATTATGACCGGCATTTTTTTCAGTTCGTCATCCTCTTTCACGCGCTTCAGGACTTCAATGCCATCGACTTTCGGCATCCTGATGTCGAGGAGCAAAAGGAGGGCCTTGCCTTTTTCCCGTTTTTCTCCCTCTCCCTTGTGAAACAGGTAATCCAGGACTTCCTGGCCATCCTTGAAACGGATGATTTCGTTGACGATGCCCGCCCGTTTCAGGTTTCTCTGAATGAGCGTGGCATGACCGTCGTCGTCTTCGGCGATGAGAATGATGACTTCTTTTTCCATAGGTTTGTACCTTTCGTTTTTTATATTCCCGGCAATTTCACAAAAAATTTACTTCCTATCCCCTGTTCGGATTCCACTCACACCGTCCCATGCTGTTTCTCGGCGCTTTGCCGGACAATAGTCAATCCCAGGCCTTCACCGGGATTCTTACTATGTTCGACCCGGTAAAAAATCTCAAAGATTTTTTCCTGACATTCCTTTGTTATGCCGACTCCATTGTCTTCAATACAATAAACACTATCCCATTTGACCCTTATCGTTCAATGGATGATCCGAATATCAAGCAAAACCGATCAGGATTCTCAAGATAAAAACAAGATTACTACGATTCTGACTATAAACAAAGATTTATTGCTCAGTCAATAATCTTTGTATGTGCGGTGGGATATTTAATGTGTTCGCCACGAAGGTTTACGCCGTACATCGTGCCGTGTCTAAGGTTATTATATAATGGAGATGGACACAAGGCAATACATTTATAATTGCGTCAAAATATAAATTATTAGATACATCGTCCCAAAGTTGGTGGCAATTTTCTATCAACGCCCCCCGTCCCCCGGGGCGTCCATCAATTCCGTTATTTTCGCGCTTAGTTCGGCGGCTTTATACGGTTTTTGGACAAATGCGCATACGCCCTCTTTCCGCAAGGCCTCCCGGTCGCTGTTGTCCCCATAGCCCGATGATACGATCACCCTGACGCCGGGGTTGATTTTCTTGAGATGCTCAAAACAATGCAGGCCGGTCATTTTAGGCATGTTCATATCGAGAATAACGACATCTATCGCCGACATGTGTTCACGGTAGAATGCAACGGCTTCGGCGCCTTCCGCGCAACAATGCACCGTGTATCCCAGGCCCCCGAAAATATTCGTTATAATTTCGTGATAGATCGGTTCGTCATCCACGACTAAAAGCGAGCCCTTGCCCGGCGTGATCGCCGCTTCTTCTTTTACTCCCGCTATCGGCCCGGTTGATTTAATTAAAGGCAAGTAAATGGTAAATTTCGTGCCTTTCCCTTCCCGGGACTCCACGGTAATATACCCGTTATGCTGTTTGACGCACCCATACACGCTCGCGAGACCGAGCCCGGTCCCCTTGCCCAGCTCCTTGGTGGTAAAAAACGGCTCGAAAATACGGCACTGGGTCTCTTTGCTCATGCCGGTCCCGGTATCCGCGATTGAAATCATGATATAGGAACCTTCCGTTACGTTACTATGCTCCTCCGGTAATGCGGTCTGGTCCAGGTCCATGGTTTCCGATGCGATACTCACGCGTCCGCCTTCGGGCATGGCGTCGCGCGCGTTAATCGCGATGTTCAGGAGCGCGTTTTCCAACTGGTTTTTGTCTCCCGAAATAAACACGGGTTGCTCGGGGATGTCAACGATGATTTCAATGCGGCGGTCGATGGTCCGTTCCATGATGCCCACCGCCTGCTTGATGACGGCGTTCAGGTCGATTTTTTGAAGCTCAACGGGGGCTTTCCGCGCAAACGAAAGCAATTGCCGCGTGAGGGCCGAGGCTTTTTCGCATAAGGAAATGATAACCTCGGAATGGCGCATCAATGGGGACCCGGAATTAAGGTTCATTTTCAGCAGTTCCGCATGGCCCATGATGCCGCCGAGCAGATTATTAAAATCGTGCGCGATGCCACTTGATAGCTGGCCGATCGCCTCCAACTTCTCCGACTGGCGGAGTTGCTCCTCAAGTTTTTTATCTTTCTCCTCGGCCTGCTTGCGCTCGGTGATGTCGCTGAAATACCAAACCCTGCCGTAATACTTTACTTCCGCGTCGTACATCGGGGCCGAGTAACGTTCGAACGTACGGCCGTCTTTCAGGGTAATATCATCGATACCCGTTTCATTTATGGCTTTAAAGAGGTGTTTGACCTTGTCCATGAATTGTTCGGGGTCCGTCAGTTTGTCCATCATCGATTGCAGCACGCGCCCGTCGTATTTGGACTGCATCGCGCCGGGAGGAATGTCCCACATGTCAACAAACCGGCGGTTGAAGGACAGTATCGAGCCGTTTCCGTCCACGACGAGGATCCCGTCGGTGGACGTTTCCAGTTGTGTCGACATAATAGTGTTTCTCAGCCGCAGCTCCTCCTCCGCCTTCTTACGGGCCATGGCTATTCCTATCGCCGCGCCGAGTCCTTCAAAGAATTGAATGCTTTCAATGGTAAATTGGTCCTTGCGCCGGTCGTTGAGCTGCAGCAACCCGATGATGGCGTCACCCGAATGAAGCGGGATAAGCGCCACGGATTCATAGCCCTCGCCCTTGCAATGGTTCCGGGTAAGCGGCCGAAGGTCTTTTTCCGTGGTCGAAGCCGAAAGATCCGTTGTACAGTTGGTCCAGAAGCTGCCTCCTTTGGTGAAAAACGGCAGCGCGGGGTCGGTCCGTCCCTGGATGATAGCGCCGCACATGCATTCAAGCGCGGGGTTTCCGCTTTTATCACGCATCGGTTTTCCCGATTCGTCGCGCTCGCACAAAAACCGCTCCGCTTGTACGAAATCCTCTGAAAAACCATCGGTTTCGTAATAAGGAAAATCGTCACCCTTGCGAAGCCGGATGCCCGCGGCGCGGATACCGGTGGAATGCTTGATTAAATGTAAAATGCCGCAAATAGCGTCCTGTGCCGGTTGCGGCCGGTTGAGCAGATCGAGCACGTCGCGCGCGAGACGTTCACGATCGGCGGCCAGCTTGCGCTCGGTAATTGGCCGGGTAATGTTCAGAATATGGCGCTCGCCGTTCAATTCGATACTTGAGGCGGAAATCAGGCCCCAAATTTCACGGGTTTTCGTAAGAAGCCTGGCTTCATAATTCTCGACACGGCCTTTTGCCTTGAGCTCTTCGACTATCCTGTTTTGGTCTTCGGGATTGTGCCAGATGTTTATTTCCCGGGAAGTTTTACCGATGACCTCTTTTTCGGAATATCCCGACAGTTCTTCGAATCCCTTGTTTACGGAAACGAACATTCCGTCGGAAAGCCGGTTGATACTGATTGAATCGGGGCTGGTAAAAAAAACTTTTCTGAATTTTTCCTCGCTTTTCCACAACGCCCTCTCCATGCGGGCCAACTCTTTTTCCGCGGCCATGCTCTCAATGGTGCGCCGGATGATTTTGGGAAGATTCTCAATAAACCCCTGCTCTTTAATAATGTAGTCGCGTGCGCCTAGTTTCATTATGTCTACGGCGATCCGTTCATCGCCATTACCGGTTATGATAATGAGCGGCAGCGTTATCTGCTCTTCGCGCAGGGACATGATGATCTGCTTTCCGTTCATGTCCGGCAGAAAGTAATCCAGAAGAACAACCGAATCATCCATGGCTCTGGCCGCGGCAAGGGCATCGGCGCCGTTCAAGGCCCGGGCCGTTTTAAATCCCTCCCGTTCAAGCGTTTTGCAGATAAGATGATTCGTGCCTTCATCATCTTCAACCACAAGCACGGTGGGCAGGTTTTCGTTGAGAGCCGAACCCGGTTTATTTTCTTGGGTGTTTCTTTCCATGCGAAAAGTCCTTGACTAAGATTAATAAAGGCGGGAATAGCGGATCGGGGCTATTGCCGAGCCCCTTAGCCCCTTCTTATATTCCCGGCAATTTCACAAAAAACTTACTTCCTATCCCCTGTTCGGATTCCACCCACACCGCGCCGTTTTGTTTCTCCGCGCTTTGCCGCACAATGGTCAATCCAAGGCCTTCTCCGGGACACTCGTGCTGTCCGACCCGATAAAAAATCTCAAAAATCTTTTTCCGGCATTCCGGCGCTATGCCGATTCCATTGTCTTCAATGCAATAAACAATATCGCTGCCTTGCCTGCTTCCGCGGATTTGTATTTTTCCGGGCCTTTTCGAATCTAAATATTTTAAAGCGTTCTCTATAAGATTAAGGAATATCTGGTTCGTCTGCGCGGAGTCAGCTTTGCAAGGAGGTAATTCATCCACCGTGATGTGCGCTTCCTTTTCTTGTGCCACGTATTCAAGAGATTTGACGACCTCGGCAATGGTTTTATTCATATCAAGATTTTCCATGGTAATGGCCGCGCGGCCAAGCCGCGAAAGTTTGAGCAACGCCGAAAGCTGCATGTCCATCCGGGCGATGCTCGATTGAATGTATTCGAGCGATTCAGGGATGTCATTTTTAAGGATTGGCGCCATTTCCCGCATCGCCTCCGCGGAAATGTCTCCGGTGTTGACCGCTTCCATCAATTCCATGATCGATTTTGCCAGTTCCTTGGCGAACCCCTGGACATTGACAAGAGGTGAACGGAGATCATGGGACGTAACATAGATGATCTGCTCCAGGTCCCTGCTCTTTTGTTCGAGCTGTAAAGTGTACTGGTGAAGTTTATCCTCCAGGCGCTTGCGTTCGGTGATGTCCCAAAAGACGCCCAGCACACCCACAATCTCCCCGTTTGCGTTTTTGACCGGCGTCTTGATTGTGTTAACCCAGGTTTCCCTACCTTCCCGAATGTATTTCTCTTCCAATTCCTCAGTCTTTCCGGATTCCATAATTCTGATATCGTCGGCCTGGTACTTGGCGGCGAGTTCCGGCGGGAACAGGTCGGCATTCGCTTTACCAATCACATCCTCGGGCCGGAAACCGAAGTCATGCGCAAGTTTTTCATTGATCGAGATCCACCGTAACATCCGGTCTTTCATGAATATTTTTTGGGGGATGTTCTCTACGAGCGTTCGGAACCTGGCTTCATTCATTCGTAGCGTTTCCTCAACCCTTTTGCGCTCGGTGATATCCGTGACCGCGCCCAGCCATTTTATTTTCTCACCCCGTTCGTCCGTGATCACCGTGCCACGCGCCGACCACCAGTACAAAACATCGTCCTTGCCTTTTATGCGGTACTCTACATTATAGGGAACAGCGCCTTTAAGCTGTCTTTCAATGGCGACCAAGACGCTCTCTTTTTCCTCCGGGTGAAGGGCGCTGACCCAACCGTCAAGCGTCCGGGAGAATGCTCCCGCCGGATACCCGAGCAGAGCATCCACGTTTCCAAACCATTGAATACTGTCCTTAAGGTCCCACTCGTAAATTACGTCAGTAATGCTTTCGGCGATGATGCGGAATCGTTCCTCGCTTTTCTTGAGCGCCTCTTCGACCCGCTTATGATCGGTGATGTCGCGCTCCGTGGAGGCGATGCCGATCGGCTTTCCGGCATCATCCATCACCCTCGTCAAAGTGAGCCACACGTCGAGAATGCGGCCGTCTTTGGTCACACGTTGTGTTTCAAGCGAGGTGATCTTTTCGCCCGCTATCAGCCTGTGGGTAAAATCCTTTTGCTCTTTCACTCTGTTGGGAGGCGTGAGGAGCCAAATATTTTTCTGAAGCGCCTCTTGCTCGCTATAGCCATACATCAGTTCAGCGCCGTGGTTCCAGGCCAAGATCTTTCCCTCAAAGTCCTGGATCGTGATCGCATCGTTGGAATCTCGGAGTACCGTAGCCAAGCGCCGTAAGTTTGCCTCTTCCTTCTTGCGCTCGGTGATGTCGCGCTCCGTGGAGGCGATGCCGATCGGCTTTCCGGCATCATCCATCACCTTCGTCAAAGTGAGCCACACATCGAGAATACGGCCGTCTTTAGTCACCCGCTGCGTTTCAAACGAGGAGACTGCTTCACCAGCTATCAACCTATTGATAAAAGCTTTTTTCTCCGCTATTTTATCCGGGGGCGTGATCAGCCAGATGCTCATGCTAAGCGCCTCTTCCTCGCTGTAGCCGTACATCCGTTCAGCGCTGCGGTTCCAGGCGGTGATCCTCCCATCAAAATCCGATATCGTAATGGCATCGTTGGAATCGAGCAGCACCGTGGCCAAGCGCCGTAAGTTTGCTTCTTCCTTCTTGCGTTCGGTAATGTCGCGTTCCGTGGATGCGATGCCAATCGCTTTTCCTGAATCATCCACCAGTTTCGTCACTGTAATCCAGACATCGAGAATGCCACCGTCTTTGGTCTGCCTCTGAGTCTCAAACGAGGAAACCTTTTCACCCGCAAAGATCCGGCGGTTAAATTCCTTCTGCTCTGCAGCTTTATCGGGAGGGGCGAGTTGCCAAATAGTCATACGCAGCGCCTCGTTTTCGCTGTAGCCGTACATCAATTCAGCGCCGCGGTTCCAGGCGGTGATCCGCCCATCAAAATCCGATATCGTGATAGCATCGTTGGAATCGAGCACCACCGTGGCCAAGCGCCGTAAGCTTGCCTCTTCCTTCTTGCGCTCGGTGATGTCGCGCTCCGTGGAGGCGATGCCAATCACTTTTCCTGAATCATCCACCAGTTTCGTCACTGTAATCCAGACATCGAGAATGCCACCGTCTTTGGTCTGCCTCTGAGTCTCAAACGAGGAAACCTTTTCACCCGCAAAGATCCGGCGGTTAAATTCCTTCTGCTCCGCTGTTTTATCGGGAGGGGCGAGTTGCCAAATAGTCATCCGCAGCGCCTCGTTCTCGCTGTAGCCGTACATCAGTTCAGCGCCGCGGTTCCAGGCGTTGATCCGCCCATCAAAATCCAATATCGTGATAGCATCGTTGGAATCGAGCACCACCGTGGCCAAGCGTCTCATTTTTGCATCTTCATCATTTACGCGCGGCGCTCTATCTTTTCGGGAGGGAAAAAGATCTTGTTCGTTCATACCATCTGACTCTTATTGTTCAATGGATGATCCGAATATCAGGCAAAACCGATCAGGATTCTCAAGATAAAAACAAGATTACTACGATTCTGACTATAAACAAAGATTTATTGCTCAGTCAATAATCTTTGTATGTGCGGTGGGATATTTAATGTGTTCGCCACGAAGGTTTGCGCCGTACATCGTGCCTTGTCTAAGGTGATTATATAATAGAGGTGGACACAAGGCAATACATTTATAATTGCGTCAAAATATATATTTAAACGGAATTTATTCTTTAACGAATCATTCAAAAACCGGATTAAAAGATGCCGACTATTTCAATGTTTTATGGGATAATTATTCGTATGTACTTTGCGCCGGGAGAGCATAATCCGCAAAGAGATCGACAATGTATGCTTCTATAGTCAAGGTGACCCCCAAAGAAGGATTTTCGCTAATCGTTATATTTGATAACGGCCAAACCCGCATTCTTGACATGAAACCATCTCGCGTGATATAACGGAGGCCTTTGCCGTTCTACAAAAAGCATTTCTCTTTCAAGTAGTGCACCCGGTAACGGCCACGACCCTGCCGTTGTCGCCCGGGCAGCTCTCCGTTGCATACCCTTAATTTCTGGGCACGCGATAAAAGCCAATCAAATGCCGAAGTGGATTATGTTCTGCCGATACGGGGCGCCCTCGTTCCCGTCGAGGTAAAGTCGGGAGCAAGCGGCCGCCTGCGGTCGCTCCACGCTTTTGTCAATGCCGCGCCGCACGCGACGGCGGTCAGGCTCCATGGCGGAACCTTTGGCGTCGAAAAAGCCAAAACCATCGACGGGAAACCGTTTACCCTTATCAATGTTCCCTGGTATCAGGCGGCGAAGACGGAAGCCTATGTAAATCTGGTCGGTTTGACATAGCGTGGTACAATCACCACAACACTGCTTTTTCCCCTATCTTTACCCTAATCAATTCTTTACGTTCACATTTTTTAAAATCGGCGTGGTAAAAACACCCCGATTCTTACTTTTCGTTGAATCCCGTTTTCCCCGAAAATATCGCCCATTATACCGCCTCCACGTAGAGGTACGCGAAAAATCGTATTTTTAACTTGACTCTTGCATACTATTAATCGCACTATTATAAAGAAGAATGGGAACCATGAGAAGCTGAATGCTTTGAAAACGCGCATTCATACCTTTATGCGGTACGGAGTATCCTCATGAGTAAAGACTATTCAATTCTCGTGGTGGACGATTCGGCGGAGAATCGCACAACGCTTATTGAAACGCTTCGCGCCGGGGGATTTACCGTTGACGGCGCCGGCAACGGCGGAAAAGCGCTTGGAAAATGCGCGTCAACATCCTTTGATTTATTCATCATCGACATCTTGATGCCCGGAATCGACGGACTGAACATGCTGCGGGAATTGAACGTTTTCGATAATACGTATGAGGCCATCATGATGACCGGAGAGGAAAATTTGGATGGCGCTAGAATATCCATGGAACTCGGGGCTTTCAGCTATTTAAGCAAACCGATTAAAAGTGAAGATCTCCTTGCGCAGGTAAACAGGGCGTTGCGAATGGTTGACGTGAAAAAGCAACGGCTCGCCCGCCTTTCGCTCCTGGAAAAAAAAGTGACCCAACGGTCCGACGAACTGGAATCGATGGTGCGGCTTCTCGAATACCAGGGTGGGCAGCTCGATGCCGTCATCAACAGCATGGGCGAAGGCATCATGGCCGTCGACAATCAAAAATCCATAGTTCTCTTGAACCGCCGGGCCGAGCACATAATGGGATTGCGCTTCGCGGACTGCGCGGGTTTGCACATCGCGCGGGCGTTCGAACATCGAACGTACGCGAACCAACTGTCGTCGCTCTTCGTTAATGAACCGATTCCCGGCGCCATGAAAAACATCCTTTCCATTGCGCACGAAGGTAAAAGGACGGAATATTATAATGTTAATGTCAAGGCAATCACCGATGACAAGGGCTTACACACGGGCAGCATGTTTATTTTTTCGGACCAAACCGACGCGATACTATCGCAACAAATGCGCGATTCCTTTTTAAGCATCGCCGCCCATGAATTGCGGACCCCGATCACCGTCATCATGAATTACCTCGCTGTCATCGAGCATCGAGACGACAATGACGATACGCTCAAAGAGGCGATTCGGGACATGCAATCCGCCAATCGCCGTCTTATGCATCTTGTAAATCGTATCGTTACCCTGGCCAACTTATCGGACGGCAATTATTCCATTCGCCGGATCGCCACCGATATCGGCCTGGTTGTCGCGTCGGAAATCGGGAAGTTCCGGCCGGAAGCGGACAGCAGGAACATCAGCATCGTCATCGACAACCGGCTCAAGGCCCCGATTCTCTCGATTGATCCCGGCTTGCTGGAGATAGCGGTGGGCAATTTGATCGGTAATGCGATCAAATTCAGCCGCGACGGCGGCGCCGTCCATGTCCTCCTGATGTCTTCCCCGGGTATGAAAAACAAGGAAATATCCATCGCCGTTTTCGACGAAGGCGAAGGTATTTCCATACGGGCCGGAAACAACATTTTCGAGAGTTTTATCCAGGGAGAAAATCCGCTCACCCGCACGCACGAAGGATTGGGCGTCGGGCTCTATTGCGCGAAAAAAGCCTCGGAGCTCCTCGGCGGGAACATCGAAATGTTTTCCCGGAAGGAAAAAGGGTCCTTATTTACTTTACATATTCCATTCCATAAAACGGAGGCGGTATGACCGCGGGAAAAGTGCTTATTATCGACGATGAAAAACTGTTGGTAAAGTCCACCTGCATGGCGCTGACCCATTATGGGTATGAGACTAAGGGCGCGATGAACGGTGAAGAAGGGCTGAAAGCCGTTCTGGAATTCGCGCCCGACGTGATCCTTTTGGACATCATGATGCCGGGAATGGACGGCTGGCAGGTTTTGGAAAAACTACAACAAAACGCGGACACGAAACGCATTCCGGTGGTCGTTTTTACCGCGCGGGAATACTCCAACGGCAAGGCGATGGCCGTTGAAAAAGGCGCCGTGGATTTCGTCGCGAAGCCGTTCGAGCCGCGGGAACTCGTGGCAACGCTTGAAAAAATAATTGCACGGGATAAGGAATGAAGGAGCATAGTATGGACAGCGGACACAATGATCTGGAACGTTTCATCGAGCGCTTGCCCCTCGGTATAATCGTGTTAAGCGCCGATTTGCGGATCAGTTTATGCAACGACCTTTCCATGAGGCTGCTCGATGTAGGCGTTGAAAGCCTGCTCAGCGCCGATTTCATGGACATTATCAAGAATTTCGACGTTCTTAAGGAGAGCGTCCTCCAGGTGCATTCGGGAAAGGCCCAGCAGCAGCATGTCGTGCTTACCATAGCGGAAAAAAGCCTCAGTTGCTCGGTGCTTAATACCGGCGATGCGCCTGGGAACGAGGGACTGATCGTACTCGTGGAAGACGCCACCGATTTAAATAAAATCGAACAGATGAAACGGGAATTCATCGGCACGCTGCTCCACAAAATCAGGAGCCCGCTCGCTACCATGAAAACCTCGCTTTCCATGCTGAAGTATGGCGTCGGCCAACCAAACCCGCAAAACCACCTTGAAATGCGGGAGCTTTTCGCCATGTGTTACGAGGAGGTCAACCGGCTTTCAACGCTTATCAACGACATGCGCGATCTTTTTCTCATCGAAACGAAACTCGCGGAAAAAGACCTGGTGATGGAGGATTTTCCCGTTGACGCGGCAATCACGAGCGCGATCACGGAACTGAAAAAAACGCTCCCGCCGGAAATCGGGGGCAAAGGAATCATGTTCCGGGAGAACGCCGAGCTCAAAGTTCACGCCGATTATGAAAAAACGAAAAAAATATTTTTCCTTCTCATGAAAAACGCCTTACAGTATTCAGGTCCCGATGCTTCGGCCGAGGTTTCATGCTCCGACGCCGGGGATTCCATTAATATCATAATAAAGGACCATGGAATCGGCATTTCGGATTCCATGACCAATCAGGTTTTCAGCAAATATTTTCGCGAGGATAATTTTACCACCAGAAACAGCGCGGGAAACGGGTTGGGGTTATTCATCGCCAAGTCATATATCGACCTGATGAAAGGATCCATGTACTTCAACAGCAAGCAGGGTGAGGGAACATCGTTCCATGTGACGCTTCCCCCGGCCGGGAGACCGTGATCATGGATAAAAATGAAATGCTGAAAAAACTGGACCTTATCGAAAATCTTCCCACGCTGCCGGTAATCGTGCAACAGATCCAAAAACTCATTGATAATCCCAACTCGAACATGTCGCAAATAGCAACCATCATCACCCGCGACCAGTCGATCGCGGCGCGCGTGGTGCGCCTTGTCAATTCGGCGTTCTACGGGCTGGGCAATAAGATATCGTCCATACAGCAGGCCATCATGCTGTTGGGCCTGAATACCGTAAAAAACCTCGTGATCGGCGTTTCGGTGGTCAAGACATTCGAAGGAATGAGCGGCGCATCGCTCTTCGACCGCCAAAAATTCTGGCTGCACGCCTTCGGCTGCGCAACTGGCGCGCGGCTCATCGCGAAAAACCTGAACATGGACGAACCGGAGGATTTCTTCATGGCGGGCCTGCTTCACGACATCGGCATTTTAGTGCTCGATCAATTTTTTCATGACGAATTCATCGCCATCATTCAACAGACCATGAAAACAAAAAGTGAATTGACTATCGTGGAAACCGGCGTTTTAGGCCTCACCCATTGCGAAGTCGGGGAATTCATCGCCGGCAAATGGCGAATCCCCGACTTCCTGAAATCGGCCATTCGCCACCACCACAAACCCCTTTTCTCCGAACTTGAAACCGAAAATATTCGCTTGATCGCGGCGGCGGTCCATATCGCCGATAGTTCCGCCTACAAGAGGGGTATCATCCCTGGTTTCCCCTGTACCAATACGCTCCACGAACCCGCGCTGCAAGTATTGGGAATTAAACCGGACGCGATCGAGGAAATTTTCGACAAGGTTGAGCTTGAATTGAAACAGGTAATGGCCGACTGGGGAATACGGTAACCGGGAATATCACATGGCAAAAGACAAAGAAAACGACTCCGATAATCCGGCCGTATTCACGCAGTGGCTTGGAAAATTGCTCGACGATATTGAAACCAAGGAAATCCTCAATGATATGACGCCGGAAACCCTTGAAACGAAGGGCTTCATAGGCGATAAGCAGATTGAAATTACCAGAAGCGCGCAAAAAACCGGCACAGAGAAAGAACATCTTGTTTTTTCCGAAGGAGTGGATTTCGCGCGGCTTGAGGACTCGGTTGATTTTAACTCCCTTTCCATGGAATCGTTTTTACATTTTAAAAGCGTTAAAAAAAACCAGGTCCTGGCAACGCGCAACGCCGACGAACAGACCGCCTTCGGCCCCGGCAACAATGTGCTGAAAAGCGTTAAAGGACCCATCGAATACTACATTGCGAATACGGAAGGCGTCCCCGTTATTTTTCAAAACGCCTTGCACGTATTCCCCTCCAACGTGGATTGCGTCATACATCTTACGATCTCTTCCGACAAAATGCGCGTCAGCATGGATTGTTCTCCCGGATACGGCGGCGGCGTACCTTTAAATGAGAACGGGGTTAAGGCGGAATTGCATCGACTGGGAATAACCTTCGGCATCGATGAAAAAAGCATTTCCGAAGCGGTAAAAAACGTAAACGCACGAATGGCGAAACAGGAAAACGTGTGCGTCGCCCTTGGCCAGCCTCCCGTTCTGGGTCAGGCGGGCAAAGTTGAGTATAATTTTTCAACCGAACGGCAGGAGTATGATTTTCATATATTGCCCGACGGAAAAATAGACTACAGAAGTTCGACGAATATCGTCATGGCCGAAAAGGACATGCTGCTCGCCCGCGTCATCGACCCGAGGGAAGGTTTTGCGGGGTTCAATGTACACGGTGAAAAAGTGCCCGCCGAAACCGGAAAACCGGCTTTTATTACCGCGGGCAACGGCGTGCGAAAATCGGAAAACGGAAAGGAATTTTACGCTGAAATAAACGGGAGCATCATTCTCAACGGAACTGTGCTGGAAGTCGTGAACACCTATGTCGTCAACGGAGACGTGGATTTTTCCACGGGCAATATCCAATTCAACGGCAATGTCGTCATCAACGGCACCGTTCCGGACGGTTTTGAGGTTAAGGCGGACGGCGACATTATCGTCAATAAAATCGTTGAATCGGCAAGGCTTGAGGCGGGCCGGGACATTATCATCAAAGGCGGGATACAGGGAAAAGGCAAAGGCCTCGTTTTAGCGGGAAGGGACCTGCGCGTGGGCTACGCGCAAAACGCGCGGCTTGAGGCCGAGGGGAATATTTATATCGATAATTTCGCGGTCAACAGTTACATTTGCACATCAAAATGCCTATCCATGCAGAGTAAAAAAGGCACGGTGATAGGCGGGGAGATATTCGCCCAACGCGGGATAGACGTCAAGGTGCTCGGGTCGGACAGCGGGGTAAAAACCATCGTTGACGCCGGAAACGACTACTTGGTGCTCAGACGCATGGCAGAGCTTGACCATGTAATTGATTTCTGCAGAAGCAATATCCGCAAAATAGAGGAAAGCCTGCGGCCTTTGCTCAACAAATTAAAATCCGGGGAAACGCTTCCCAAACCAATGCAAAGCATGGTCGGCAAAGCTCTCGAAAAAATGAAAAGCCTCGAACAACAAATGGTAATCATGATCGCCAAACGGTCGGATTTATACGAGCAGTCGCAGGAGCATGATGTTTGCTATGTCAAGGTCAGCCAGATCTGCTACCCGGATGTCATGATAAAAATAAAGGAATTGAAAAAAAGTATTACGGCGGTTCGGGAGAACGTCAGATTTTACGAGGATAAAAAAGCCGGGGAAATAGGCGTGGCGGCGTATTGACAATTGCGTCATTCGGTAAAAATAAAATCGAACTGTTTTAAACAAAAAATAATTATATGACCAACAAAAACATGTCATCAATACGACCCCTGCCCTTTTATTTCTGGATTGTTTCAGCCATTGCCGGTTACATAGCTTTTTTTCTTCTTTTTTATTCACTACTGGGCGAAAGCGCGGCTATTTTCGCGTTTATGCCGCCGCTTGTCGTTGCCTGGGTATTCGGCATGCGGCTCGGCTTTGTTGCCGCGGTCCTTTCAAATGTTGCTACGCTTGCCCTTTTGCATTTTGAAGGACTTCCGGCATGGGATGTCGCCTCGATTCTCCATCGTTCGCCCGGGTTAATTTCCGTAATAATTATCGTAGTGATTGTTGGGTATTTAAGCGAATTGCGCAAGCGGTTGAACCGGGAGCTCGAGGTAAAAAATAAAATCGAAATGGATTTGCGGGAAAGGGAATCCATGCTGCGCGGCATTTATCTGGCCGCTCCGATAGGAATTTCGTTGTCGATAAACCGCGTAATGAAAACTGTCAACGATGGGCTATGCAAAATATGCGGCTTTTCGGCGACGGAGCTGATCGGGAATAGCGCTCGAATGCTTTTTATTGACGAAGCTGAATTTGAACGTTCCGGCCGGGATTTGTATGGAAATAACGGACAAGGCGGCCGCGCCGACGCGGAAGCCCGATGGCGGCGCAAAGACGGCGCATTTATTGATGTTTCCATAAGAACGTCCCCTCTTGATCCCAAGGACTTTTCAGCGGGCCAGGTCGTCACCGTTCTGGATATTACAAAACGCAAAAAAGCCGAACAATTACTTGCCGAATCGGAAGAGCGTTTCAAGTCCATCTTTGAAGGTTCGAATGATGCCCTCATGCTGATCGACGAAAAAGGGTTCTTCGACTGTAACGCGCGGACCCTGGAAATGTTCGGTTTTAAAAGCAAAGAGGAATTCGCTCACGTCCATCCGGCCGATATTTCCCCGCCTGATCAACCCGACGGCCGGAATTCCTTCCAAGAGGCCGGGAAGCGTATTGAAGAGGCGTACCGAACGGGGAGTAACCGGTTTGAATGGATCCATCGAAAAACAAACGGGCAAGCTTTTCCGGCGGAAGTGCTCCTGTCGGCATTCAACCTGAACGGGCGGCGGGTTTTACAAGCCACGGTGCGCGACATCTCTAAACGGAAAAATGCCGAACTTGCCCTTGCGGAATCGGAGAAAAGCTTCAAGAGCATGTTCGAACTCACGTCTGAAGGCGTAACAGTTATTGACCCCGAAACAGGCCGTTTCATCGCGGCGAACCCGGCCATGTGCGCGCTGCTCGGCTACACCGAGAATGAATTCCGCTCCTTGACACCGGAGGATATAACTCCTTCCGGAGCGAAAGAGATCATGCGAAATTCAATAAAGCTCCTTTTAAACGGGGGCTCTATTGAAGACCACGAAGGGATCAACATGAAGAAAGACGGCACAAGCGCTCATGTGCTTGTGCGGTGCAGGCCGCTGTTTTGGAAAGGCAAAAAGGTTTTTTACGTCACCTTTAAAGACGTCACCTTTTTAAAGGAAATTCAGCGGCAGTTGGAAAAGAAAAACCGCGAGATCCTCGAATTCACCTACGCGGCCACGCACGATTTGAAAAAACCCCTTACTACGTTGAAAACCGTTTATTCGCTTATGCAAACCGGCGCCTTCGGAACTCTCAACAACGACGGTAAAGAAGCGATATCCATGGGCGCGGAGGGGATTTCGTATATGCAGGAACTGCTCGACGACCTGCTTACAAGCGCTCAACTCGACACAAGTGTGCAGCAGCTTGCTCTTGAGAAAATCGATGTCCGCGCCCTGGCGCTTGACGTAGTCGCGCGCCTTAAATACCAGATCGACGAGAAAAAGGTCACGGTAACGGTAAGCGACGAATTAGGCGTCCTTCAAGCCGATAAAAAAGGCATGACAAAGGTTTTTATGAACCTTATCGGAAACTCGATAAATTATATCGGCATTGGCCCTGACCGTACAATAGACATCGGCGCCGAAAGCGCGGAGGGGGAAAAAGTTTATTATATCCGCGACAACGGCATCGGCATTCCCGAGGAAACCCAAAAAACGCTTTTCCAAAAGTTTAAAAGAGGAACCAACGTAAGCGACATCAACGGCACGGGGCTCGGCTTGTTAATAGTAAAGGGAATCATCGAGGCCCATGGCGGCAAAATTTGGGCCGAAAGCATGGTTGGCGAGGGAACGACGTTTTATTGGACGATAGACGCCCCCTTAACCCAAAAACACCACGATCTCCGCGGGATCAAGGTCCAATGATCCGGGTATTCCCGCTTCCTCATTGTTTCGGGAAAATAGCCTCAGGTTTTTCGAGCAGGACCTGACCTCATGCGGGAATTCGTCGATGGATACCGCGCGGCCGTTTTGCTTGTTTTTGTTGATGCAGAGGAACACGGACGCAGCGCCTTTATCGGAGCGTTTTTCCAAAAACAGCAGGTCGCGATCGTACGGGCAGAGCGCGTTCCACGTTCCCTCTTCGCAAAGCGTCGGCGCGCTCAGCTTGAAGGCGTTTACTTCCTTGATCCACGCGCTTAAATCCCACCGGGGTTTATCAACGTCGCCCACGGTTCCCCGCACGACGTCCATCCTCGTCGTGGCGCCGAATTCATAGCCCATGGGCATGAGCAGGCCTTCGGAAAAGAGCGCGGCGAAAAGATACCGGCATTTCTGGTTGTTCTCCGTGCCGGGCGAATCGGCGGCAAGACGGGTCGTGTCGTGGGACTCCGGAAAACTGATCGACGGCGCGATGCGTTTGTTGTGGCTATGCTGTTCGATGCACCACGGCTGGTCGAAATCCCAGTATTTCGATGAATTGTAAAGGTAATCGAATCCGGTTCCGCTTAAGTGGTCGATTTCGTCAAGCCTGCATCCCAGGGTTTCGGCCAGAAACACCGTGCGCGGATGCCGTTTTTTCGCCGAGGTTATAATAAATTTCCACAGATCCGCCGGAACCTGATACGCCGCGTCGCAGCGAAAACCCGTTATTCCCATGGTCTGATAGAAGGCGACGAGTTTATCCCAATAGTCCCATAGTCCCTTTTTGTCTCTGCTATCTCTATTGTCAATTTCAGCCAAATCCCCCCATATCGTAACGTTGTCGGCGTTGGCCGGGTCGATGGCGCGGGGACACACGGGCTTTCCCCCCGAGTCCCATTTGTACCAGAGCGGATTGGACTTGACCAGCGCCGAATCGAAGGCCGTATGGTTGATGACCAGATCCATCATGACGGAGCACCCGGCGCCGATGCATGACGCCGCGAAATTCTTCAGCGGCCGCCAGTCGGAGGGGTCCTGTCCTTTTTTAAGGAAAAGAGGATCGATCAGGTAATAATTTTTAATGGCATACAGGCTTCCCGAGTATCCCCTGGCTTGGAACGGATTGACGTATATCCAGTTGAATCCCATTGCGGCGGCGCGCCCGGCGCGGGCGCTCCAGTCGTCGATGGATGGAAAATGCCGCGGAAAAAGATTAAAAATCAACGGTGGATTGTTCACAATATCGGCGTTTTTCTTCATAGCTCGCCTCCAAGTACGATGTTGTCAATTAACCGGGTCTTGGTTTCCTTCGTCCTTACCGCGGCGGCGATAAGCGCGGGGCCCCGCAGTTCCTCCAGCGGCGTCAATGTAGCCGTGTCGGCTATTTCTACGTATTCCACCGAAAACAGCCGCGCCGTCGCGTAGATTCCTTCCACCGCGCCCTTCAATCGCTTCGCCGAGCGCTCCCCTTCGCCGTAGAGCCGGGCGGCGGCGGAAAGCCCTTTATACACCAACGCGGCCTCCGCCCTTTCAGCGGCCGTGAGGTAGGCGTTTCGTGAACTCATCGCAAGCCCGCCGCTTTCCCGGACCGTGGGCGCCACCAGAATGCGCACCGGGCAAAAAAGATCACGGACCATCCGTTTGATGACGATCGCCTGCTGGGCGTCCTTTTGGCCGAACACGGCGACATGGGGAGAAACGATATTTAAAAATTTCAAGACGACCGTCGTTACCCCGCGAAAATGATTCGGCCTTGACGCTCCGCAAAGCCGCCCCGTGATGCCTTCAACGGAAACATACGTCGCATGGCGCGCCGGATACATATCCGTCGGCGACGGGGCGAACACGATATCGCAGCCGCCGCGCTCGGCTTTCCCGCAATCGGCCTCGAAGGGCCGGGGGTACGCGGCCAGGTCTTCGGCCGGGCCGAATTGCAGGGGATTGACGAATATGCTCATGACGCGAATATCGCAGTGTTCCTTGCAACGATCGAGCAGTGAAAGATGCCCCTCGTGCAGCGCCCCCATGGTGGGAACCAGGCCTATGGTCGATCCCGCCATGCGATGGGTCGCGCAGAGGTTTTTCATTTCATCGGGATATCGTACGATTTTCATAGTTAATCCATTGCGGCCGGATCGGTTTCTCCACCCGGTCCCGGCGATTCCTTTTTCGTTTTTTTAAGGATCTTCAAATACTCCGCCGCGCCGAGCGGCTGGTAGAAATTGGCGCCCGGTTTCACGTCGACAATCTGATCGATCACCTCTTCGCGTTCGTCGTTATTATTGACAAAATCAATATTGGCGGTATTGATGATGAGCAGCGGAGACGCGGTGTAATGGAAAAAGAATTGGTTATAGGCCTGATTGAGCTGGTCGATGTAATGACGGTCCATGTTGAATTCGAACGGCCGCCCCCGCTTTTCAATGCGCTTCATGAGCGCATCGGTTGATGCTTGAAGATACACCACGAAATCGACCCGGGGAACGCCCTTTTCCAGGATGGAGGCCACGGTCGCGTAGAGGGAGTATTCGTTTTCATCAAGATTTACTCCCGCGAATATCCTGTCCTTGGCGAAGAGATAATCGGTAATGGTGATTTCGTGAAACAAGTCCTGCTGAAAAAGCGCCTCGGAGAATTGTTTATAGCGCGACACCAGGAACCATAGCTGGGTTTGAAAGGCGTACCGCGCCCGGTTTTTATAGAACTTTGAAAGAAAAGGATTCTCCTCCGCCTCCTCAAGGACCAGCCTCGCGTCGAAGCGCTGGGCTAGGAGCGTGCAGAGTTCGGTTTTACCGGCGCCGATGACCCCTTCCACGGCGAAAGTCTTTACCGACGGCGGCATTGATTTCGCTTTTTCCATTATGAGGCGTCCATTGCAAGGGTGAATGGATTGACGCTGTTTTCCGGGTTTTCCCGGCATGAAAGAAACTTTATTTCCTGGTTCCGAATCGCTTCGTCCAGCAACCTATAACGCTCTTCAAGAGCGCTTCCGCAGGGAAGAAGCATCCGCGGAGCTATTTCGTTGGCACCTTCAATACAATACCGGCGTTCATACAACGCCGGATGGGGAATCAGAAGGTCCGATGATTGAACAACGCAATCGCCGAACAACAGAATGTCGATGTCCGCCGTTCGCGGCGCGTGATGGTATGGCCGGCTGCGGCCCAGCTTTCGCTCGATGTCCTGGCATGCATGCAGTAAATCATGCGCGCCGCCGCCGTAGCCTCCCAACAGGATGCGATTGATGTACCAGGGTTGTTCCTCCGAAACGGCGACGGGCCGCGTTTCCATAAGCCGTGACCGCAGGATGGGGCCGCTTAAAACAGCCGACAGCTCGCGTTCCATGGCCTCCATGTAACGCAGCCTCGGTTCCACATTGCTTCCAAGACTGACCATTGCCTTAATCATAAGAGTAAATATAAATGAGGATGGAAAGCAACGGCAAACTATGGTGAACGGGCTACGGCGCGGCCCTGAAATTCACGGTCATAACCTTTCCAAACCCGGACAACTGCGACCCAATCTCCTCTTTTTTTCCTACGGCAACAACGGCGCAATGCTTCGATGATAAATAGGCTGTTACCGCCTCGTTCACCGCGTCCTTGCCGATCGCGGCGATAGTCTTATCGAAGTGTTCGATATAGGCGGTTTCCCTGCCGTACAGGCTGAGCCAGAGAAGTTTTTCGGCAATGTTGCCGATTCCCTCGAGTTGAAACGCCATGTTGCCGATCGCGAATTCCTTCGCTTTCGCAAGCTCCGCGTCGGTAACGCCCTTCGCGGAAAATTCGCGATACACATCGAAAATGGTAGTCAGGACCTCGGCGGTTTGGGAGCTGAGAGTCGCGGTGGAAATCATGAAAATGCCGCAATTCCTGTTGCACATGATTTGCGAGCTTATTCCGTAGGTTTTGCCTTTGTCGGACCGGACGCGCTCCATGAGCCGGGAAGAGAAATTCCCGCCGCCGAGTATATAATTGGCGAGCGCCAGGGCGTTACGGCCGGGCGTCAGTTCGCCCGGCGCCGGATGGCCGATCATGAAATAGGTCTGGGTAATATCTTGTTTATCAACAAGTTTGATCGATGTTTCCGAAAGCGCGGGAATCGGTTCTCCAATGCACGGAACCGCGCCGCGCTTGGCGCTCCACTTGGCGAACAGCGATTGCCATGTACCGCCGCCCTCCCCGCCTATCGCGTCGCCGGCCACCACCAGAACGCTTTCCTCCGGTGAGAAATACCTCGAATAAAACGAACGGATGTCCGCTATGCCGATGCGTTTGATCGATTCGATGGCGTGCACCCTGCCCGCCGGGTGGTTTTTCCCGCACAACAAGGGAAAAAAGTGTTTATTGGCCAATGCGTTGGGGTCGGACATTTCCGCCTGCAAGGCGGTGATCAGCTCGCGTTTGAGCCTCGCGAGCTCGCTTTCGTCAAAACGGGGGCTGCACGCCATTTCCCAAAACAGCGGAACCACCGCGTCCGCGTGATGGGAAAGCATTTTACACCCAAGAACGACGTGTTCGTCGCCGGTTTCGGCGAAAAGAGTCGCTCCCGTCTGTTCGAGACGATCGGAGAATTGCTCGGAACTCAGCGACGCGGTCCCCTTTTGCATGAGGCTCACGGTGAGTTCCGTCAGGCCTTCGAGCGAAACGGGGTCGGAAAATTCACCAACGGGGATTTGCAGCGCGATGGTCATGGCGCGCTGCTCCCGGTCGGGAACCCATATTACCTGTAAACCGTTCGACAAGGTCGCGCGGGTCATTGAAGGGAATGTATACATGGTCAAGCCCGTCCCTTCCTGTGGAACAGCCTTCGCGCCAATCCCGCTAAAAAATAGAGCGGTTTGATTTTTTTCGGCTTCAGGTACAGCGTATGCCGGTTCGATTCGTCCCAGTATTTTCGGGCCGCGGCGACCAGAGCGTCGCTGTCCAGGCGCTCGAGGGCGTCAAGGCGCCGTACCCAATTCTTATAGTCGCCCTCCACCGTTTCGGAATATCCGAGGCGCTGGCAAATCTGTTCGGCCGAATACAGTTCGAAGATTCTATTTGTCAATGTCGCGTTCCGTACTTTTTCCATTTCCTCGCGGGTCACTCCCGACCGCTTGATCGATTCGATCTGCTCGACCAGCGCCCTTTCAACGCGGCCCACCGCCACGTCGGGAGTAAACACCCCGAAAAAAAGGGTCATGCCCGACCATTTCAGGCATTGATTGATGCCCCCTACCATCACGGCAATCGATTTACGCCTGACGATTTCCCGGTGCATTCTGCCCGTTTCCCCCTGCGAAATGATCACCTGAAGGATTTCCAGCGGAAGCGCATCGACATCCCGGGCCGATGGCGCCGGATATCCTAAAATCAGGAATGGAACGTCGAATTCCACCCGCCGTTCCATCCGGGAATTGCCCTGGCGCAAAGCGGTTTGCTTAATGCTATTGTCCTGCGTCGGCTTCTCCCCGGTTTGATTGGCTACACTGCCAAGGGTGACGCGGACCCGGTCGACAACGGCGTCCGTGGAGTCGAAATCGCCCACCACGACCGCTACGGCATTGTCGGGCCTATACCAGGTGCGATAATACTTCAAACAATCCTCTATGCTCACCGATCGTATGTCTTCAAGATCGCCCAAGGGGCCGGTGGAATACGGATGGTCCCCGTAGAAAACCTTTCTGAATTCCAAAAAGGCCTTGGTGAGGGGATTGTTCATGTACCCTTGGTATTCCTCGACAATCACCTTGCGCTCGGTTTCCAGAACATCTCCGGTAATGGACAGGTCGCGCATGCGGTCGGTTTCCAATTCCAGGGCCATGTCGAGATAATTACGGGGAACGCTGTTAAGGTACGCGGTAACGTCCTCGGCGGTAAAAGCGTTGCAATGGCCGCCTACGTCGTTGATGCGCCGGGCATGTTCCTCCGACTTGACGTTTTTCGAACCCCTGAACATCATGTGTTCGAAGAAATGCGAAATGCCGTGGATGCCGCCGCGTTCATTGACGCTGCCGGTTTTATACCACACTTGCACCGATACGATGGGAGCGCCGGTCTTTTTCAGGCAAATGACTTTTAATCCGTTGTCAAGAACAACGTCGGCTACTGATGAAAGAAGCGAATCTTTTTCCATGGGATTTATAGGTTCAACTCCCGGGCTATCGCGGATTCAAAAGCGGTTGTAATGCATGAAAAAAGCGTTCGGCCGAACTCGGCCGAATAATCCCCCGCACTATCGGACATACGCGCATCGGGAAATAATTTCCGGAATTTTTCAGGATCGCCTCCCATTTTCCGCCATCGTTTGAACTCGTCTTGACTGACCGTGATCGGCCGCGCCTTTTTAAGCGCCGGCCGCACGTATCCGGCGTCGAGATACGCCGCCATGGATAACAGTCCCACCTGGCTGACGCCGAATTCAACGCCTTCATGTTTTTGAGCGATAAAGGATCGAACCTCGCTTATATGGTTCCAATTGAGAACCTGGCATCGCGCTTCTTTATGACAAGCGAGCAATCTCTTCGTTGCCTCGGAAACGGACTCGATGTTGTTGTATGTTCCATCAATAATAATAAACGTGTTGACGCCTTGCCCTGTCCATGACCGCATGAGATTATACAAGACGGCCGCGAGCGTTTTTTGCGAAATCGCGGCGCATCCGGCGAATGCCTTGAAACCGGCCGAATATCCATACGTTACCATTGGCGCCAGCAAAATGCCTCTTTTTTCGGAGAGCGCATTCGCAAGGGCGGCGCAGCAAAGGGAAGACGCGCCCAGGGCGGCGTATTCCGTGCATGGTTCGGTTGCGCCAAGCGGGAGGATAATGGCCGGGTTCTCCTTTATATAAGCTTCTATTTCGCCAAAGGTCATTTTGGCAACGGAGTATGGTGAGGCGGCCATGGCCGGAAGGTGCGTCATGAAACCTGTTTATTTGGGTTAGGTTAAAAGAGTATAAAATACTTTGGAAGGGGCTGCCGGAGGGATAGAAAAAAATCGGAGTGAGAGGATTTGAACCTCCGACACCTGCGACCCGAACGCAGTGCGCTACCAGACTGCGCTACACTCCGAATTTTTCTACTATCAAATAATGCGTCTATTGCACCGGATAAACAAAGGTAATCTATGTATTAAGCGAAATTGAAATCTTGTTAATCTTAGTCAAAAATACCTTTATTAATCGAAAGGCGCAAGAAGAATCAAATGCTGAACACGATTGATCAGGATCAGGAGGATGAACAGTATTAACCGTTGCTGAGCTCCTTTTCGACACTTTGTGCGGTACGTCGATACAACAATTTCCCGACAATCGGGGATCTTTTCATAAGCCTTCGGACGGAATTTCGCTTGCTCGTTCCGTAAACGCCGATTTTCCTGACCAGAAGCCACCACGCCCCGGCAAAAAGCACCCGTAAAAAGTATCCGTTACGTATGCGGGCGAACTTCACCGCTTGCCGAAGCCAATACGACTTCCGGCGATAAAATCTGAAAAACATTTTCTGAGCGATTTGTTCGAGTTGGGAGGTCGTGTATGGGCTTGTGCCTCGCTGGGAGCCCGCGGAAACATTAAACTCTTCCGCGCGAAGGATTCCCTGTGCGTACGCGTTTTTCCAAAGTTCCGATCCATACGTATAGTCAAGCACCCAAAAACTGGTAACATCCAACGGCAGCGAAGCCGCGAACCGGTAGGTGGCTTCAAAGTGCTCCAATTTTTCATGCGGCGCGCCGATAATGAACAATCCCCCGGTGTAAAGCCCAGCCCGGTCCGCGAGCCGTATCGCGCGGCGATTCATTTCGATCGTCGCGTCCTTTTTGTAAAAATCCAGCGTATCCTGATTTCCCGATTCGAGGCCGAACGTAATGACCGCGACGCCCGCTTGCCTCATCAGCGTAAAAAGCTTCGGATCGGCGTCCACCCTGCCTTGCACGGCCATGGTCAGCCCCAGGTTTCGTACCCCTTTAAGAATCGCGGCCGCGCGCGCGGTATCGGCGGTAAAGTTATCGTCGACGATCCCCACGATTTTAAACCCCATGGCCGCTATTTCGCGCAATTCGGCGAGCACGTTTTCCGCGCCGCGGCGCCGGTATCGCCTATAGGCAATCGCGCCATGCGCGCAGAAGGAACACCTTTTCGGGCATCCTCGCGAAGTAATGATCGTCGTGATATTCCGGCCGGCTTTCCTTCCGATGACCGAATACCCTTTATTCTCGCGCAGCAGTTCCCGCCGTGGAAATTTAACGCCATCAAGATCAACGATGCATTCATACGGAGCGCCGGGCATCACGCGGCCTCCCGGTCCCGGATACATGATGCCCCTCACCCGCTCCAGACCGGTCTTGGCAAGCACGGCCCTGACTATTTCAACAATGATCTCCTCGGCTTCATGCGTACACGAAAGTCGGGTCCCCGGAATAAGCCGGGGATGCAGCATGAGATCCGGCCCGCCCGCGATGACCGGAAGCCGCGGCCTTAATCGGTTGATGGCCCCGATAACCTCGGCGGCGTTATCGCGATTAAAACTCATGATCGAAACGCCTACAATGTCGGCATCGGCAATGCTACGGGTAAGCGCTTCGGAAGAATACTCTTCAGCATTATAATCAATTGCCGTTACCCGATACCCGGCATTCATAAGTTCCGCGGCAAGGTAAAGAATTCCCAGCGGCGGCGCGATGGTCTTTTCCTGACGCGTCCCCTCGCTTTCGTTGCTGGCGAACACTTTTGTGGAACAGGCCGGGAAAACCAACACTACGTGCTGCTTGTTCATGATCAATCCTTTCGCGCAAGGTTAGACATTCTGATACTCATGAACAAAATAGCAAGAACGCTTATCCATTAAAACCGAACAACTACTGCTTTTACATCGGAAAAATCACTGAAAATAAGAAAAAGCTCTCAGTGGTTCTACTGAAGGCTTGCTTTTTACCTGAAAAATCAACGTAAATGCAATGTCTGAGGATTCTTTACTCCCGCTGATTGGTCAACAGAAGATTTACCAGTTGAATGCGGTTTTTTACGTTGGTTTTTTGAAAAATGTTGTAGAGGTGACTTTCAATGGTGCGTGGTGATAAAAACAGCCGTTCAGCGATTTGGTTATTGGATAAGCCCTCGATCAACGCTTTAACCACATCCGACTCCCGGTCGGTAATGGAAAATCGCGAACGAAAAGCATCCGTCACCGAACCGCGTTCCAAAAACGCGGGCTGATCAAAATACCGAACGGCGAATATCAGACTTAATAAAGACACTGCAAAAAACATAAGCGGGTTTTCGAGATAGTGCGGCATGTATGACTTTGGATGAATATACTGAAGTATCGCGATGGGAAAACCCACAAGCGCCATGGCGAAAAAAACCTTTAAGGCATTTTCGAGCGTTCGATTCCCCAGCATGCCCAAACGCCTGCCGCCAAGCAGCATGCACCATGCCATCGTGCCGAAAAGTAAAGGAAGGCCTACCCATGAGCCGAGTATCCTTGACGCGTCATTGCCGCTCAAGGCTAATTCAAAGACAACGCTCCCCGCATACAGAAAACCGAGGCCGCAATACGCTTTTTTGCGCGCGGGAGACATTTTGACTCCCACAAGATGATGCGCGAACGCCGGGCCGGCGAACATGCCGAGCATAAAAGCGATTTTTTTAATCGCGATAACGGCTATTCCCGCCATACCGGAGGCGACGATGTTCGTAATTGACAGATACGTTTCAGCCATGCGGTTGAGCATGAGGAAAAACATCACTCCCTGCATCAGCGCATACCAGAATATCACGCGCCTCCGGTAGCGGATATACAGAAGCAAAGACGCCGTGATCGAAGCGATCCCGGCCCCGAAGGCTAAAAGATAGACGATAATGGAGACATGCGCCATGGCTATCTAAAATACTATTGTAAAGAGCCTGTTATGGCAAAATAGCGCGCATTATGTATATTTTCCGCAAAGCCTTTTCACCGGGAAAGGAGCGGCCGTATGAAAACCATGGGCATTGTTGTATGGGTTGTTGTTTCACTTATCGCGGCGCTGTCCATAGCCGTAGTGGTCGGAATCGTTCATCCCTCGGAAAAAGTAAATGCCTTGTGGATCGTGACCGCCGCGGGGTGTTTCTACGCCATTTCCTACCGGTTCTACTCGGCGTTCATTGCCGCGAAAATCCTCGCGCTCGATGCGCGCCGCACGACTCCCGCCACGCGACTCAACGACGGCATCGACTTCGACCCTACCGATAAATGGGTCCTTTTCGGCCACCATTTCGCCGCGATAGCGGGCGCCGGTCCGCTTATCGGGCCTATGCTCGCGGCGCAGTTCGGCTATGTTCCCGGTTTTCTTTGGATACTCATCGGCGCGGCCCTCGCGGGAGCGGTCCACGACATGGTGCTTCTTACCGCGTCAATTCGCCGTAACGGCCGTTCCCTGGCGCGGATTGCCAAGGATGAAATCGGTCCCGTGGCGGGCCTTGCGGCGTCCTTCGCCATCATTTTCATCATCATCGTGGCCCTGGCGGGCCTCGGCTTAGCGGTTGTCAATGCACTCAAGGAAAATTCCTGGGGCGCCTTTACCATCGGCCTGACCATTCCCATCGCCCTGCTCATGGGCTATTACCTGCGCTTCGCGCGTCCCGGCAAGGTGGGCGAGGTAAGCGTCATCGGCGTCGCGCTCCTCGTGTGCGCGGTGTACTTCGGCGGAAAAATCCCCCACTCTTCCCTCGCCCATTTTTTTATTTTGTCCGATCACCGGCTCGTCGTCGCGCTTGTCATCTATGGTTTCGTGGCGTCGGTACTGCCCGTGTGGATGCTGCTGTGCCCGCGCGATTATTTGTCGACCTACATGAAAATCGGCACCATCGGCATGCTCGCGCTGGGCGTTATCTTCATGGCGCCGGTTTTGCAGATGCCGGCCATGACGAAGTTCGTCCACGGCGGCGGCCCCGTTATTCCCGGTCATCTTTTCCCTTTCATGTTCATCACCATCGCCTGCGGGGCAATCTCGGGCTTTCACGCGCTCATCGCGTCGGGCACCACGCCTAAAATGATCATGTCCGAAAATCACATCCGGCCCATCGGCTACGGCGCCATGGTTACCGAGGGATTCGTTTCCATGATGGCCCTCATTGCCGCGTGCATACTGATTCCGGGCGATTACTTCGCGATCAACACGAAACTGTCGGCGAGCGCGATAGCGGCGCTCGGGTTTCCCGCCGATAAAATCAACGAGCTCTCGGCCATGGTGGGACTCAACGTTCAGGGCAGGCCCGGAGGCGCGGTCTCGCTTGCCGTGGGCATGACCACCATCCTTTCGCATATTCCCGGCATGAAGGGCCTGATGCCGTACTGGTTTACTTTCGCGCTCATGTTCGAGGCGCTTTTCATTTTAACCACCGTTGACGCCGGCACGCGCGTGGCGCGTTTTTTAATCCAGGAGCTCGGCGGCCGCGTGTACGCGCCGCTTGGCCGCCAAAGGTGGGTTCCCGGCATCCTTGCCGCAAGCCTTCTGGTGGTTGCGGCCTGGGGCTATTTGATTTATTCGGGGAGCGTTTCCACGATATGGCCCATGTTCGGCGTATCGAACCAATTGCTTGCCGCCATAGCGCTTGGCGTCGGGACGACAATCATCATCAAGTCCGGAAAACTGAAATACGTCTGGGTGACGGCGGTCCCCATGGCCTTCATGTTCATCACGACGCTTACCGCCTCATGGCAGCTTTTTTACCTGTTCAGGGCCAAAGCGCTCAAAGCAGCCGCGGTCAAGGACGCGTTCAATTTTAACCTTGACGCAATGCTCGTCGCGCTCATGGCCGTTCTTGCGCTTATTTCGCTTATCGACATGGCCTATAAATGGTACGGATATATTTCCAAAACCAGGGAGATTACTACAAGTGAAGTCGTGGAGTATTCGGGGGCTTAAGGCGCGTCATCCGGTTCAATGAGCGCGCCGTTCTCCGCGGCCTTATCCACGATATCTTGAGGAATTTGTCTGCTTGTTTTCGCGCCGAGTTTTCGGATTTCTTCGACCCTTCCCACTAAATTTCCCTTCCCATCCTTCAAGCGGTTCATCGCCAAATCGAAGGACTTTCTTACGCCGTCAAGCTTATTCTGCGAGTCAACCATCGCCTCGATGATAAGCGCGACCTGATCGTAGAGGCGGCCGGCGCGGTTGGCGATCAGTTCGACATTGCGGTTTTCGTTTTCCCTCCGCCAAATCTGCGCGATCAGCTTGAGGGTAAGCATCAATGTTGACGGTCCCGTAATCACCACGGTCCCCTGCGCGCAATCGTACATCAGATTTTTATCGCTCCGGAGCGCAAGTTGATACGCGGGTTCTATGGGAACGCACATAATGACGAAATCCAACGTCCGGTTCCCAAGCGGATGGTGATAGGCCTTTTGTTTCAGTTCCTCAATATGTTTTCTCACCGAGCTGCAATGCTCGGCTAACGCTATTTGTTTGTTTTTTTCATCAGGTTCATTGCAAAACCGTTCGAACGCCGTAAGCGATACCTTTGAATCCACGATCACGGCTTTATTGCCGGGAAGATAGACGATAAAATCCGGTTTCTGAAGCTTCCCCTCCTCGGTCCGCAATCCGACTTGGGTTTCGTATTCCCTGCCGCATTCCAGTCCGGACGCCTCAAAAATCCTCTCAACGATAAGCTCGCCCCAATTGCCTTGCGTTTTGGAATCGCCTTTTATGGCTTCGGCCAGGTTATTCGCCTCTTCGCTTACCTTGTTGTTCAATTCCTGCAATTGCCGGACCTGTTCAAGCAGTTTCGCCATACCCGCGGTGTCGTCCTTGTGGACCTCATCCACGCGTTTGCGAAACCCTTCCAATTGCTCCCTGAACGGCGCGAGCAAGCCGTCGAGTTTTTCCTTGTTCTGCGCGACGAACGCCTTTCCCTTTTCCTCGAATATTCTATTTGATAAGTTCTCGAATTCGGTTTTCAGACGGGTTTCGGAGTCCTGAAGAAGCTTGATTTTTTCCTGGGTATTTTTACGTTCATTCTCCAAATCGGCCTCCAGCCTGGCTTTTTGGGCTCGCGCCTCATCGGCAAGACCGGCCTTTTCCATAAGCTCCTCAATGCGTTTGTCCTTTTGCTCATCCATGACTTTTAAACGCGCCAATTCCTCGCGTTGCGGCCGGCTCATTTTTATTTGGAGGGATACGTAAATAAGACCAAGCGCAACAAAAAGCAAGAGAATGAAAAGAACTATCGGCATGTTATTTACCTTTTTCCCTTATTTCACGAACCTCAATCCTCACCTTCACCGCCGCCGGGGCGTTGTCCGCCATCCGGGACAATTCCGGCATCGTCACCTTCGCGCGAAGCGTCGCGCTTTGCGTGATTTCGTCAAGGTCGACCGGTTCGGTATGGAGCGCCGTGAATTCTTCCCTCCTTGACTGCGGAACCATTATTCGAAGTTTTTCCGGTTCAACGGTCACCGATGTCAAGGCAAGGTTTTTCGGAAGGCTTTTCTCCATTCGCACCTTGACCGGCAACTCCGCGGCAATCAGGGCATAGGCTTTCAGCTTGATTACGCGCGGTTCGATTTGATTGACCGTCAGGCCCAAAGGCTTATTGACGATGTTCTTTTCAGTAATCTCAATGTCCTGCGCGCCGTCGCGGATAGCCGCCAGATCCAGGGAAATGACCATGGCCGTGGGATCGAAATTGAAATCCCGCTCAATGCCCGACATGGATATGCGCGCTTCCATGGGTTTGGGAGTTTCAATCGTGAACGTGGAAGGCGCGTTGCGCCATTCGATAGGCGCCATGAATGTCCGGTGAAGCGTGTCCGCGCGGTACGCGAAAACTCCCCACAAGGTAAAGGTCAACAGCAGGGAAAGCGCTTTGAGTCCGAAATTGCGGCGCAGCCGGGAAAATCGATATATCGATTTTTTTTTCGGCTGAATATAATCATAAAATGTATTGATCCGTTCCGAAAGCATGGCGGCGGAACTCAACTGCGTGAGCGCGCCGTGCTCCGCGACGCTTATCGTGCCGCGCTCTTCCGAAACAACGATCACGAAAGCGTCGCATACCTCGGACAATCCGACGCCCGCGGCGTGCCGCGTCCCGGCTTCGGCGCCTTCTTTTACATTATGCGTTAGCGGCAAATAGACCGCGAATCTATCGATCCGTTCGCCTTCAATGATGACCGCGCCGTCATGCGTGGGCGAAGCGGTATTGAAGAGCCCATAGACAAGAGGAAAACTGATCCGGCCGTTGAGCGAAATGCCCCCGCGGATATGCCGGTCAAGGGGTTCCTTGCCTTTAAGAACGATGAGGGCGCCTATTTTATTTTCCGCCAATTTGCGGACCGCCTCAATGAGCGTATCGGTGGTTTGTGAAGAAGCTACGGGCCGCCGTTTCGCATGGAACGCGCTCCATACCACGAACCGCTCGATGGCCCTTCGGATGTCGGACTGGAAAACAATGACCAAGGCAAGCAGGACCGCGGTAAAACCCGCGCGAAACAACCACGACGTAAGGTACATGTCGAGCCGTTGCGCGCAAATATAGAGGAGCGTTACGAAACTAATCCCCACCACGAGCGACCGGGAAGCGCGTTGTTTGAGCCAGATGAGGCCGAAATACAACAGTACGGTTATAACGCAAATATCCAGAATGTCGGCTATACGCACGGGCGATTATTATCCTCTCAAAAGCCATCGTGTGAAACGGGTAGTTTCCGTAATAAATTAGTACATGCAATATCATGCCGGAAAAACAATGATCGTCATGGTTCTTCACCCTTCTGCGCTTGCGCCATCAATTTTTCCTTTAAAAGTTTAATGTTTTTTATTGAATTCTTGATGGCCTTGGCTTGAAAATGATTGTTGAAGGCGATGGCGACCGCGGTTGTTTTTTTGTACAGGGCCATCTGACCCGCCGCGCGGGCCAGGAGTTCCCCATCGGAATATTCATAGTCGTACCGCGCATTGCGCGAGGCGAGTTTTTCCCTGGCGCTCATCGGTTTTTTTTCGGGATACCAGTTCGCGCGGTTGAGTCCGCTGTAGCGCAGGTATCCCTTATCGGTGGTGGCGTAGGCTTTCAGCGGAAACGCGTGAGTTACCGAAGGTATTTCGGTATTGCAAATGCCCACGCCGCTATCTTTGAGAGCCTGTAAAACGTTCGCATCGTGCCAACTGATATGTCGAAACTCGATATGAACGTCGATGCGCATACCGACCGCTTCGGAGGCCACGGCAAGGAGATAATCAAGCTTCTCCCCGCTGCGGTACACGTGGTCTTCAAGCTGGATGAGAAAACTAAAGAACCTGCCGGTCTCTATAAGCGGGCTCACCGCGTCGATATGCCTTCGCATCAGTTCCCTGCCCGCGGCCTCATTGTTTTCCTTTGTGTGCGAAATGTCCTTATATACCTTCACCGAATACCGCATGTTCCCCTTGCTGCGCCGCTCGATGTCCATGAAATGCTCCCGGAGCGGCTCCCGGTAAAACGTGTTGTTGATTTCCACGAATGAGAAATACTTCTGGTAAAACCGCAGGCGGTCTTGATCGGCTTTTTCCTGCTCGGTAAGGGTTATCGATTTCGCCGCCGATGCTTTGGGCGGATTGAATATGCCGATCCAGTCGTCGTAATAATATCCCGACGCGCCTACGAAAAAACCCTGCGGGGTAATATCCGGCGGAATTTCCATGGGTTGCCAAGGGGATTTATTCATGTCGGCTCAACATGCCGTTTTTTTTATATGTTTCACGTACGAGGAGCGACGCTTCCCATTCCAGCAACGCCTTCTTTCGCGCGGTTCCCCATCGATACCCTCCAAGCTCGCCCGTCGCCCTGATCACCCTATGGCACGGGACGAGAATCGCTATGGGGTTTTTCGCCACGGCGTTCGCCGCCGCGCGCACGGCCTTCGGCATGTCGATCATGGCCGCGACCCGGCCATAGGAAACGCGTTTCCCGAACGGAATGCGCAGCAGCGCCTTCCATACCTTCACCTGAAACGCCGTTCCGCCCCATACGACATCGCGCGGCCGTACGTTTTCACGGCGCCCTATGGCGTCAACATACTTTTGAACGGCCTTCTTGTCCATGGTAAAAATATAACCCAACCATTGTTTTTTCATTTCCCCCAAACACGCCTGGCGGCCCCTATGGTCCACAAACGCCAAACCGCATACCGTGCAGCCAAGAACGGATAGCATATATTCACCGAAAAGAGACGAAGAAAAACTATAAAAAATCGTATTGCTCATAGGGGCGTCCTTTTAAAATAGCCTTTGCATTTCTGGATTTGGTTTTCTTTCTTCATTTGGCCCCCTCCTGAATTTCTTTATCTTTTTCCTGTGACCCTTGGAAATACCCAAAGGGGTATGCCGCCTTCGGGAGGCAGGCAGGCGGGTTAGGGTATGTATCATTTTTTTAAATGTTAATGTATCATTATGATAAACATATTTTAATTTAAAATATTTTGAAATATTAATATATCTTATTATGTTACAAATAGTTATATTATATTTTATACTAATATTTAGTATCATTAAATAAAAAACATGTTGCATTAATTTTATTTTTTATTATATTAACTGTTTCAATACTTAAACCTCACGTATAAAGAAAAAACCGCATGAAAACCGTTTTTGAATACCTCGATTATCGCCTTTTTCTTAATGATTATTACCTTGAAAAGAAAAAAATATCAAAGTTTTCTTTCAGGGAATTTTCAAGGATGGCGGGATTTACATCGCCGGTTTTTATCAAGCTTGTTATCGAAGGCAAATCCAACCTCAGCAGTTCCAGCATCGGCAAATTATCCAAGGCCTTGGGATTGGTTAAAACCGAGAAGTCTTTTTTTGAAAATTTGGTGAAGTTCGATCAGGCGAAAAATATCGATGAAAAGATGAAGCATCTCGAAAAGCTGAAAAAGTCAACCTCAGCCGTGAAATCATACGTGCTTACCGATGAGCATTTCGAATATTTCAGCCAATGGTATCATGCCGTGGTTTTAGAATTGCTGAATACGATGGAATTTCGCGGGGACTATGGCAAACTCGCGAACACGATACATCCTCCCATCAAGGTCGCGGAAGTTGAGCAATCGATTCAACTGCTTAAAAGACTGGGCCTGGCGGAAGAAGGCGAAAACGGCGCATTACGGGTCACGCGACAGTTCGTTTCCACAGCGGGAATTTCCATGCAAGCGTTGGCGGTAAAAAACACGCAGCGGAAAATGGCGCATTTGGCCGCGGACGCCATTGACTCGACGTTACCGCGGGAGCGTGATATTTCCGGCGTATCCGTCGGAATTTCCCAAGAAGGTTTTAACAAGGCCCGGGAAGAACTGGCGCGATGCAGAGAGCGGTTGCTGGAAATTGCCGCTGAAGACAAACTGAGCAATCGGGTATTCAGGGTAAACTTGCATCTTTTTCCGCTCAGCAATCCTATTCCTCAGGAACTTAGAAAAACAAAGTAGGTTTTCGATGAAAATAAAATCCCTTATAAAGACATTGTTCCTATGGTGCGCGGCGGCTTTCATCATAGCCGGGCTTGGTTGCGGCAGGCTGTCGCTTACCGGAGGCGGGACTGAAGACGTCAACGCAAAAACCATCGCGGGGCTTATCGTTACTTCCAATGGCGCGCCCGCGTCCGAAACGGCGGTGCTGCTATTCCCATCCCATTACAATCCCGTCACTGATTCACTTTTGTTAAACACGTATCTCGACACGACGGATAAGAAGGGCGCCTATCGTTTCAGCAAATTGGATACGGGGTTCTATACCCTTCAGGCGGTCCAGAATCAAGATAGGACGAGATTGCTGATTGAGAATATTCATGTGTCGAAGGACAGCGCAACCTCCGCTCCCACCGGCGCGCTGCAAAAACCGGGCGCCTTTAAAATCATGCTTCCCGACAGCGTTGATCCCGCAACGGGATACGTCTATATTCCCGGGACCGCGATAAAAAGCTTCATTCAAAATACCAGCGGATTCGTGGAACTCGATTCCGTGCCGCCGGGAAAAATACGCGCTCTCTACTATGGCGCCCGGGGCATTACGCCCTATAGCATTCGCGATACGATTCAGGTGCTTTCGGGAGATAGCGCGACGCTTTCAACGGGCCCCTGGGCCCATTCGATAAAAATGTACCTCAATACTACCGCATCGGGCGCGAATATCGCGGGAAACGTCTACGATTTTCCCGTGCTCGTCAGATTGACAAAATTAAATTTCGATTTCTCCCAGGCAAAGGGCAAGGGCGAAGACGTGCGTTGTATCAAAACCGGCGGCGCCTTTCTGCCCTATGAAATCGAAGGGTGGGACTCGGCGCAAGGCAAGGCGGCGCTCTGGGTGAATGTCGATACGATAAAGGCCGGCGCCGACCAGTACATCACCATGTGTTGGGGAAATCCTGTCGCCAAGGCGGTTTCAAGCGGGCCTTCCGTATTCGATACGGCCAAGGGATTCGCCGCGGTCTGGCACTTTAACAACGATTGTAATGACGCCACGGGAAACAACTACAGAGGAACGAACTACGGCACTGTTGACACAGAGGGACTTATCGGCGCCGCCAAGAAATTCAGCGGCGGCGATTCGATTAGAATAGCCGGTCTGCTGGGCTCTCCCGGAACCGTCAGCCTCAGCGCCTGGGCGCAACTGGATTCAAATGCCGGAAGCGGAGGGGAAATTCTTTCCATCGGCGACGCGGCATCCTTTCGCATCGACGATACGCGCCCCAACTTCGGCGTTGAAGGTTGTTTTCATTCAAGCTCCAAGAATGTCGACTCGACCTTCAGCAATGCCCCATCGGGCGTCACACTGGGAAAAACCGGCTGGCATTACGTCGTGGTTACCTTTAACGGCGCAACCTTGCAGCAATCGCTTTTCATTGACGGTAAAAACCTTAACCAGTCCCTTGCCGTTACTCCGATAAATTATTCGGGCGTGGGGACCAATACCTTGATCGGCAAGCACGGCAATGGAAAAAACAACTTCAACTTCATCGGCAAAGTCGACGAAGCTCGCGTCAGTAAAAACATTCTTTCAGCCGATTGGATTTTATTGTGCTATATGAATCAGAAGGAAAAAGACGCGGTAGTTTCCTTTCAGCCGTAATTCATTGTCTTCTTAAAAGGTAAACAAAATAAACCTATGGACATGATGAGAAAACTATTGATTTTTTTAAGCGCTGTTCCGTGTTTTTTTAGTTTTTCCGCAATGGCCGACATCATTTCGGGAACCGTTACGGATTCGGCCACCGGTAAGCCGCTTGCTCATGCAAGGGTCTATACCGATTCCGCGCATAAGGTGTATACGGATTCACTCGGAAATTTTTCATTCAATACCGACGGAATCGTCGGCATTGTTGATCCCCAAGCGCAGTCGAGCAAGCACGTTGGGTGGGAGCCGAATTCGGGGACGTTTTTCCTGACGGGAAATTCCGGCGCCATAAACATTCAAATTAGAAACGCGCACGGGGCCATTGTCGGAAAATATTCATCGGATAATGTAAGCGCCGATTCGAGAATATCGCTTGCCGCTTTGCCCAAGGGAATTTATGCGGCATCCATAACCATCGGCGGCCGGTCCATAACGCAAAAAATAATGAATGTCCAAGGCGGTTCGCTCCGCTCGTTCCGGGCAAGCAACTCAAGCGGCGGCGCGGGGCTGGTCAAACTTTCCGCCGTCAAGGCAACCGCCGTCCTCAATTTTCATAAGCTTGCGCACTTTGACGCTTCCAGGTCGGTAACCGGGTCGCAAACCGGTCTTACAATAAAGTTGCGGGAAAATTTTACGGATTCACGGTATGATTTTTTATGGGCCGGTGAATGGCAGGGCGGAGAAGCCGCGGGAACTCAAAAAATGTACCTTGTTCGGGGCGGTAAATTAGCGTGGACCTATACCGAGAGGATGATGTGCGAATTCGACGATACGTGGATGCGCTCGGACGGCTCCATTGTCATGTCGGAACGCAGGGGCGCCCGCGAAATAAAAGGAGAAAAAGACACGAGTTCGGTTTGGTATATTGCCCAAAACGTTGACGGCGCCGGCCCTCAAGGCGAATTGCATGTCATGCAGCCCATCGGCCTCGACAAGGTTTTCTATATAGTCAACAAGGGAAGCTATTCGCTCGGCTACATCGTCAATACGAAAACCAGGGACACGCTGCAACAATGGAGAATTCCGGGAAACCCGTCGAACACTTCCATTCATATGAACTTTCGGCACGCCCGTATTACCAAAACCGGAACAATGCTGTGCGCGCACATGGACTGGGGCCGCGTGTGTGAATACGATACCACAAAAAGCCTGAAGCTTTTGTGGGCTGATTCGACGAATGTAGGAGGGAATCCCTGGTCGGCGGTATTGCTTAAAAACGGCAATATTCTCGTCGGCGGCAATGGAGCGGGATGGGTGCGCGAAATCAGCAGGACCCATCAGCTCATTATGGATATCAGAGTCGGCGGTTTGGCCGGCGTTTCGTCTACCGGCAACATCCAGGAAGTTTCTCGGCTGTCAAACGGCAATACGATCGCCGGTTCCAATGGAGGAAATCCCGGAATAATGGAAATCAACCAAACCGGGCCGACAACCGGCAAGGTCGTTTGGAAACTCCAGAATCTTAACCTCGGAATCGGGACCGATTTTCAGGTCCTCGATCCCGACGAAGGCGTTCCGGAGAATCCGGGGGATTTGCAGCGGTAATAATTGTTTGTGCCGTTAACCTCACCTTACCACCCAGTCACGCAAGCGTGACATACCCTCCTTCCCTCTCCCAGTGGGAGAGGGAAGGAGGGTGGGCGGCCGCTAGACCGACCGGGAGGAAAGGTGAGGTTGACACGATACAAAACAATGTTTTTTCATTACTCTTTAAAAAGCCTTTCGGGGTCAAGGAGTTTTTATGAAACACAATAATCGTTTAATTAAAGTTGCCTTTGTCAATGTCCTGCTTTGCCTTTCCGTTTTTTCCGTTTTTGGCGCTGACCCCATTCCACGCACCGGACTGAAGCTCTGGATAACCGCCGACAGCTTACAGATGACGGGGACGGAAGTGGCCAAACTCGTCGATTTGAGCGGGAACAACAATTCTCCCATGCATAGCACCGATGTACCGAACATTACTACTATTCCTTCAATTGTTAAGGATGCCAACAAGTATAACGGCCACGCGGTACTGCATTTTCCGGGAAGCTTTACGGGGTTCAATTTTACCCTGATTACGGGCATTAGAGCGGTTTTCGCGGTCCTTTTAAAGGACTCTACCTCATGTAATCCTAAGGCAACACCCGGCTCGTGCTGCGCGGATGAGGCGAAATTCTGGATTGGCGGAATGGATAACAACACCAATTTTCATGCGGACCACGGCTGCTGCATTTTCAGGAATGACATGAGCGAAGCCTCTCCTTGCGTGGCCCAGAACGGTTTTGTAACCATCAACGCCGGACCGAAAATCGCCCAACCGGCGCTTACTCACATGCCTTTCACCCTCGGAGCGCTTTCCATACTGGCATCGTGCGGCGTACAGGCAAGCACCATAGGAAGAGACCGAACCAATTCGGGCCGGTCGTTTGCGGGAGATATTGCGGAAATTCTTATCTATAACACCGTGATCGACACAACAACAGCCAAGAGTATCGCGAATTATTTGATGGGAAAGTATGGCATCAACGGAAAGAAGCCGGTTGGGACGAAAAACGGTTTCTCCGGTCAGCCTGAAGTCGCTCCCATGGTTTCCATCGTGAAAACCGACCGGCAAAGCATGAACCTCGCCCTGTCAGGCGCCGGGAACTATTCGCTGAGCATCAGCAACACCCTGGGCCGGGTTGTTTACCGTAAAACCGGGGCCGCGCCCGACGCGCTCGTTCTAAACAAAGCGGAAATTCCCAATGGTTCCTATTATCTGACGGGATCGGTGAATAAATTCCCGGTCCGTCAAAATCTGGCCATCATTTGGTGATTGAGGCTGTCCTGATAAGTATTAGGGCAATAATAATTTTTATTTTTTTAAACATTAACGATAATGTAAATCTTTTTATATCTATGAAACGGATTATAGTTTTCATTATATATCTCTCCACTCACCACGGAAGGAGTGATTCTCGATGTTTTTTTCTTTTAACAATAAGTTACAGCAACGTTTGACTCTTGCATGCATGGGTTTTTCCTTTTTCCTTTCGGCGCTTTCAGCGCATGTCAAGGACACCGTCAATGGCGTCGTTACCGATTCCGCCTCAAACGCGTTTATTGACTCCGTCAATGTGAGTTCCGAGGGCATATCCGTTAAAACCAACTCAAGCGGGGCTTTTTCGCTGGTTATTTCCACAACCGGGACCATGGTTTTCCCCGAAAGCAAGCACGTACCCACGGTAAACTGGAACCCCAAAAACGGCCTGTTTTCATGGTCGGCCCTTTTGGGAAATGTATCGATTTCCGTCCAGGATGTACGCGGCCGGGTTATTATGCGATACGCCTCCACACGGGGATACGGGAAACACCAAGTATCGCTTGCGGGTTTGCATCAGGGAGTTTATCTAGCCGCCGTCACTATCAGCAACCAAACCACTATCTATAAAATCCTGCGCCTTCAGGGCGACAACGGCGTTTTGTGCAAGACCATTGTTGAGGATTTTGACGCAAACCGCTCCTTGCTTGCAAAAGAGCAAGCCACGACGAAATCGCATGTTTTGGTTTTCACGAAAAGCGGCTATAACCAAAATACCATGACCGTTGCCGCGGGAACCGCGAGCGGCGCGGCAATAAAGGTTAAATTGACGGCGGGAGGCGGGAACATTCCCGGCACGGCGATTGATTCAGTGAGCGTTTCGGGCGGCGGCGCGAACGTAACCTTCAAGACGAGTCTTGTCAACGGAGAACTTTATTTACTCAAGGCATTTGGGACCGTCGGCGTCGGGACCGACCAAATGGACGCCGAATTCGGCGGTTTCGGCGCGGGTGGAGCGGCCAAGGACACGATCAACGGCGTTGACGTAGGAATAGATATCGGGACCCAGAAGCTTCGCCAGAACAAAACCGGGCGTGAAAAATGGGCCGGACCCTACAACCCTAACCACGTCTATTACATGCTCGTGACCGGTACGGGAATTCCCTTGACCCTTAAGCTGGTAAAATCGGGTACGGCCGCCGCTGCCGGGTCGATCACGGCGGCCCTGGTGCGTCTGTCGCCGTATCCGCCGCAGATCGCCGCGCAGCCGCTTGACTCGGTTTTCATTCCGGTTATCCGGCAGATTGTACACACGACCTTTAAGCCGGCGAAATCGGCTGTTTACCTGCTTCAGTGTTCCGGTCAAGGCCACGCCGGGGGTAATAACGCGGGAATGGGAGACGCCGATTACATGGACTATGACTCTACCACCGGCGCCGGGGCCGAGGATATTGGCGATTGCAATACGGATTATGGAGTAGGCATCGACGACACAATCTGCAAATGTAACATGACTCCGCGCATGTATTGGTGGGGACCATGGCGAAAAGATCGTTTCTATTATACACTTTATACGGGGACGGGCAATCCGATCACCATCCTGTTTTTTGATTCCGGATATGGCGACAATTCGACAACCGCCAAGCTGAAGGTAAAAGTCTATTCGGCTCCCTGATGGAACAACGGCGGGAGTAAGCGAAAAGCCGGTGAGGACGGACAAGTCTACCGGCTTTTCGCCCGGTAAATACCCGCGGCCCAAGTACGGGAAGTAATTTACCATGAAGTGGAGGTACGTATCATGCTTCATAAAACGTTTAACTATTCCGTAATAGCAACGCTCCATGTCATGGTCGTTTTTTGGTGGTTCGCCGTACCATCCGCCGCGGCCGCCGCTAACGATTATGTTTGGCTTTCTTGACCAACATGAATATTTTCACGCCTATAATTCGGGGGTGGGCCTCGCCCGGGCCGAAGTCCTTCCAATCAATTCCGGGGAGGGACAATGCGTTGACTTATGGGATAACGGGCAGATCGTCCGTAAAAAACGCGGCCGCTTTAAAAAAGACGGGGGCGAAACTCTCTGTGCGCGCTGCCGCGCGAAAAGGCGCGTCCATTGATATGCAACGATAAAACCGTTTAAAAAACTCCCCCGCTTTTATAAATATTTTACCGACTACCCGCGGAGACATGTATTTTTACATTAACGTTAATGTACTATTTGAAATCTCTTCATCATTCCGATACATAGGAGGTCTTTATGAACACATTTATTCATGCGGGATCTTTTCTTAACGTTTGTATTTTAGGCGCGCTGTTGTTTTCAGCAAACGGCCAAGACACCATTCCCCGCGACGGAATGGAGTTTTGGATTCGCGCGGACAGCGTAAAACTTTCGGGGACCCAGGTTACGCAATTATACGACCTGAGCGGGAAGAATAATCACGCGATAAAGGACAACAAATCAGGAATGGATGCGACCGCGCCCGTTGTAGTAAAAAACGCCTATAATGGCAATCCCACACTTCGGTTTAGCGGCAAGTATACGGGATTTTCCATGACGAAAATGACGGATATGCGGACCATTATCGCCGTTTTGCAGAAAGATTCCACGGAGTGCTTGAAAAGGCTGCCCAACTACGCCACTCCCGCGCGGTTCTTTTTGGGTGATGACGCTACCACTAATTTTCACCCTGAACACGGCTGTTACCTATACAACGCCAACCTTGGAGAAGTATCCACGAACCTGGTCAACGGCATGACTTTTAAAAACGGAATAAAAGTCGCGGACGGCAGGAAAATCGATTTTCCCTTTGTTCTCGGCATGGTTTCCATGATACCGACGGGGCCCGTAACCGCAAGTACCGTTGCCCGAGACCGCACATTTTCAGACCGTTCATGGTTCGGCGATATTTGCGAAATCATTATTTACAATAAAGCGCTCGATACCATAACGCTCCGTAAAATCCACAACATTTTAGGATCAAAGTACGGCATTCCCGGATTTAAAACATCCGCTGCGCCGCGAACCAACGGCGCCGGTTTACTGAAAACAGCGCCCATAATTTCGCTTATTAATTCCAATGCCCAAACCACTGCCGTAAAAATTATAGGCGCCGGAAGCTATTCGCTTAAGGTTTTCAACACGCAAGGCCGAATGATTTTCCAAAAAAGCGGCGTCGCTCCCGAAATAGCCGCGCTGCCGAAGGAACGATTGCCCAACGGCTATTGCTTAATTTTAGCGACAATCAACAAGATCGAAACGCATCTGATTTTCGTGAACACGATAGTACGTTGACGGTTTACAATCCTGGCCTTCACATTCAATAGTGCGCGGAAGGCCCCTCACCCATTCATCCGAAAGGATCGATCGTGAAAAAAGCGACTTTTATTTCTTCGCTTGCGCTGGCATTGTCCTCATATGCCTCTAGCGTAAACGCAGCGGCGTATGACGGGATGGTCCAAATCCATGCCGCGAATGATTCATTCCAGATGGGGTTTGACAAAGGAGTACAGAATTGGGCTTGTATCACGGGAAAGCACAAGGTAACGTTTACCTATGATTTTTATGTCGACACGACCATGGTAACCCAGGACGACTATACAACGATTATGAAGAATAACCCCTCCGGCCATAAAATAGCCGGCAACTTGAGACTTCCCGTTGAAAATGTCACCTGGTTTGACGCCGTGTTGTATTGCAATGCGCGGAGCAAAAGGGATAACCTCGATACGGTTTACGCATACACGGCCGTCACCCGTTCAGCGACTTCCGCGAGTAATCTGGCGAATGTAACATTCACATCGAGTACTCTTAAAAAAAACGGCTACAGGCTTTTGACTAATGCGGAAGCCGAATACTGCGTAAGAGCCCATTCGACGGGAATGTGGTGGTGGACGAATACTACCGATGCCAATCAAGCCACGACGGACGCCGCCAATTACGTTGTTTGGAGCGGCAATGACGGAGGAACGACCCAGCCGGTTGCGAGCAAAAAGCCGAATTCCTTTGGCCTCTATGACATGACGGGGAATCTTTTTGAATGGAGCAACGATTGGGAAGCCCCGTATGTAACTACTCCCGAGATCGATCCGATCGGGGCGCCGGCAAGCAACGCTCCGGCATGCACTACCTGGGACGCGAGCGCCAATATGAAAATGGCGAAGGGCGGCTCGTTTAAAAATGACTGCAACTATCATGGAAGAACTCCCTACCATTTCAAATGGAACGCGAATTCAATGAGCGTGGAAGTCGGTTTCCGCTGCGCCGCGACCGCCGCCGCTTCCGTTGGAATACATGAACGCGTGAACACAACGCCTGATGTCCAATTTTCAAGGATTGTTTCCGGGGTTCTTTTTACAACAATAGAATATTCCTTGAAAAATCATGGCTCCGTTAACGTGGCGATTTTCGATTGCAGGGGGAATGCCGTGCGCGCGCTCATTCTGGGCAGTCAAGCCGCCGGGAAGTATGCATTATCCTGGGACGGCAGAAACGCCTTAGGAACAAAGGTCTGTATGGGCGCCTATATCATTTCAGTCAACATAGCGGGAAAGTCTTTTTCGAAAACCATTTTCATGGCGCGGTAAACGGCTGTTGCCGTCTCGGCCTTTTTCCGTCGCACCTGCCGGGGTCTCCATGGAATTGCCATGGAGACTCCCAAAACCGCGCTTAAAAAAGTTCTTAGAAATCAAACTGGGTTTTAAGTATCCAGGCCCAATCGCCGTGCTTGTGCATCGCGTCGCCGTAGTACGTCCCGCCTTCCTGAAAAACGTTGGATTCCAGGCGCATGTGATCGAAGGCGGCTTGACCGATTATGGAAAAGGTTTTCCCAAGTTGCTTTTTGGCATAAACGGACCATTTCAGTTCGTTTTGTTTGGGATCGTAATTGCTCCCCTCAACCGGTTCGGGTTGAGGCGTCTGGTCCTGCCAAATATGCTTGGTATAGGAATTCGGATAATTCCATTTATACCATTCTAATTCCACGGAGAAAACATCGGAAAAATTGAAAAAGGCCGGTCCCCAATTATTATTGACAAGATTCAATAGCTCTCTCACTGCCCAAAATGTCGGCACATTAAAGCCAACCATGACCGGGACTCTTCGCCACAATTCTTTGTAATAGGACGGATAATCTTTGAGCCCTATCGCGGCGACTTCGGAATAGAGTCTCAGATCGTTGTCGCCGAAAATACGAGCAGGGATAAACGCCTTCGGATCAAAGGCAATGCGCCCCATGAGTTTGAGTCCGCGGAAGGTGTAGTAAATACTATCCTTGTTCACGCTGTCCATGGGCGCAAGGTTGATGTTGGTTTGAGGAGTCGTATAATGCTCGTTTACGGATAACAAATGACTGAAGAATACTCCGCCGCCGATGGTGATTGACCGCGCAAGAGTATAATCGCCGAGCGCGGAAACTCCCCAATCCTGCAACGGCAGCACCTGGGATTCGGTGGTAAGCATGGCGCACAGATGCAACGATTCGATAGGCGTGGACATGAGCCGGAATCCCGTGAGGCGCGCAAGGGGGAAATCAAACGTGTTCGACATGGTTGGAGGATACGTGCCGGTCCGATACAGATATTCGCCGAGGTTACGGACGTCGGGGTTGTATTTAAAAGGAAAGACCCCAAAGCCAAGAGTGAGAAACGGCCTTTCCATATCCCCAAGCGAATAGGTTCCTTCCACGTCATGAGGATAAAAAAGATATTGCGGCCGGAGGTTATCGAGTAGATCTTTCGACTGCGTCCAGGCGTAATGCACCATTGCCTCGCCCACAACGGATATTCTGGTCCGTTCATTGACAATCGTAGTAAAGCCCAAATGCATGTAGACGCGCTGATACCATACTTTTTCCATCGTCATATCGGAGCCCTGCGACTCTCCTTTTACCACCTGCCCCCCCTCGATCGATCCCATTCCAACGAGTTTGGTTTTTTCGGCCGGTTCGTCAAAGACTCTCTCGCGGGGAGCGGATACGCCCGAAGTATCTTTCGTGACAATTCGCGCTTGCTCCGCCAACGGAACGCTTTCCGTTTTTACCGCCAGGCTGTCGGCGGCGTGTGCGGAAAAATGACCGGCATACGTTAAAAGCGCAGCGATGAAAATGATTTTTTTATCCACGCATACTCTCCAATTCTGTAATGTCCTTGTTATCGAGCAAGTACAAAGCGTTTCTTGAACAGGGTATTTCCCGATACAACCTCAACGATATAAACCCCCGGTTTCACTATGTATTCCGCGCACCGGGAAGAAACCCCAAACCGATATTGGGCGGCCCCGAATCCCCGGAATGTTTTTACGGTTCTTCCATCAAGCCCGACCACATTGACACGATGCTGAAAAGAAGCGGGCGTGGCGACCGAAAACGATTTCAAACCCGTGTAAAAAACCGGAGCTTGCTTAAACGAACTATTCCCGCAATAGCGGATAGGGCCGAAGTTCGGGTCATCCCCCACCGATAGACGAATGCCGGTGGAAGGAATCGTTCCCTGCCAATCGATTCGCAGCTCTTTGGCATAGCCCGTACCGACTTTGACGATCTTCGCGTCATCCACGAGAATCCCGTTTATTCTGACATAATTCTTGGCGAGTCCTTTATCCCTTACATAAATGGCCGACACGTCAAGGGGGTTGTCGGGAACAAAAAAGATCGACTGGTTTGAAAAGTTCGTACCGCTTTCGGTGTAGTTTACGGTGGCCCAACCTTCAGGGGAAAATACGACCGCGTTTGTCATCGCATGGTTCATTTCCGCCACGGGAATGATGGGTTCGAACCACACCTCTTTTGAATAACCGTTGCGGTGATACCCTGCCATCGAATAGTAATTGCGCCAAATAACGGGAGCGCTTATGTATTCATCATATCCCGCGAAACTCGTTGCCAGGTAGGTTGGGTTGGTCGATTTCGGCGGAATGCTCAACGGTATATTATAAACGAGGTTCCTGTTGCTGAAAATGCGTTGATACCAATCGTATTGCAGGGAATACCACGGATCAAGGTTCCCTGTTTGCAAACAAAACCCGCCGAAATGAGCGGTCTTGTATTCGGCCCATTCCGTATATGTTCCCGCGGCGTCGCCGATACCTTTTGTTAAGGGAGAATAATACGTAGTGAGTTTGTTGATCGCCAAATTAATACCCGCGCTGTCAAACATCTCTCCGAATTTCAGGTAATAGGCGAGCCATTGCCCAGTCATTAACGCTTCAATTCTGATATTCGAAGGGAAGCCCGAATTCGTAAGATATTTTTTAGCGAACTCATTTCTCGTCGAATCATGATATTTATCGTAGTTCAGCTTATCCGCGTCCCCCTTAACCGCCGCAAGAATCGAAAGAACCTTATACGTAACCGCCGCAAGGCCGCTGTTATAAAAATTGATATCCGTGGATCCGTCGGCGTCATATGAATTTTGGGTTCCCTTATACAAATAGGAAAAACCGTCCGCCGCGGCGTTATAGAGCGCCAATTGGTCGATCATGCGCTGCCCCGCCTTTTTTGCATAGGGCCAAAAATAGCTGAGTTGGGCGGTATCCGCCGTCGCGATGAAGGCTTCATAGACGGAGATGATAAAGGCGCAATTCAAATCGACCCACTTGTCGATTTCGCGGTAGTCGTGATGCTGCTGCGCGTCCCAGGGGCACATATACGCCATATTGCGCGACATGGCGTTATTTTCTATGTCCGTACAACTGTCGATATCGTGATGGATCTGTCCCGCGGGATTTGTCTTTTGCGTTCGCGCCCAGTACTGCAATTCCCGCCAATTGAGCGAAGGAACGAGCATGGCATAAATTTGCCGGGCATGGAACATCTGGTCCATGGTCCCATTCGTCGCCCACATTCCCTCGGTGTGAGCGTAGCGGCCGTCCTTCCGGTACATACTGTTATTGGTCAAGGCAGCCAGGGTTACCAGAGCCTGATTCTTGATCCAACCGGGAAAGTTCGAGGCGCGCATACGGGTCACGATTGTCGAAGCATTGTCTTGGAATTGATCGAAGTGCGCCAGGCCGGTATCGGCGACATCGCCGGCATTTGTAAACTTATTCAAATAATAGAACATGCCGTCATGCATGCCTTCGTCGCCGGTAACGGCATTATGCCAGGCATAGACGAATTTGATGCGTTTGCTTTGCCCGGCTGCCAGGGTTACTTTCACGGCAACCTTGTTCGTCGCGCCCGAAACGGTATTATTACATTGACCGGTTGTCATGAATCCCGCGTCATTGCCCGCGGAAACAATGGCCGCCGGATCATCGCAACCCGCATAGACCGCCCGTTTTAAATTATCATCGTCATTTTTTACGCCCTTGCCGGGAACATAGGTCGCGCCCGACGAAAAACCGGACTGCAGGGCTATCGCCGCATCAACCGAAGTTGCCGCCGTATTCGTTATCTGAAATTGAAAAAACGCATAGGGATAACACATGACCTCCACGTTTTTTAAGTCGAAGGGAGTACAGGCGGTAAGCGTTACCGTGAGGCCGTTGATGGTCCCGAAATTTGCTTTTTGCAAAGGATAGACGGCGTCGTCGTCGGAGCGTCCATTGGTAATAACTGAAGTGAGTTTATCCTTGGTAATCGCCGCGTCCTGACCCCTTTGGCTGAAGAATTGAAACTGGGTGTTTTGCAGAGCCGCGAAGTTATCGAGCGCACAGGGCGCTCTCCATGACGCGGCGAATGTTCCGTTGCTAGCGCAGAATTTTACGGCCCCGGTCCCGATTCCTCCAAGCGGAGCGCCGGTCGTTCCGTCGATGGCCTCATCGGGCATGGAACCGGTCGCGGCAAGGGCTAACGGAAAAATAATAGAGAGTAAAAGTAATAGACGCTTCATCGGTCACCTCCAAAGTCGTTTTTGAAGCCAAGAATATACATTGTTCGGCGCAATGCTGTCAAAGCGCTCGATACCGGGTCAACCGTTGAATTTGGGAGAATAAAAGTTGAATCGGATTCTTTTTTTCTTCGGTTTGATTTATTTTGGTATATTTTAGTATAGTCCCGTGAATTGTGACCGCTTGAAAATTATTGTGCAAAGGAGACGATATGGCGATTTTTCACCTTAGAAAATTCCTCCCGGCCCTCTTGTTCACCGGAGTGGGATTTTTCGGCTTGCCGGTATCTGCGGCGACCTCTACGATTACCGTCGACGCCGGCGTCAAACAGGGCGCCGTCCCGCAATTCTGGAACGAATGCGTGGGCACGGGTACCATGTCGTTTTGTTTGAAGCCCCAGTGGCAGTCCGCCATGAAAATAGGAGCCGATGAAGCCGGATTCAAACGCGTGCGCGGTCATGGAATACTCATGCGTTGGAACGGCACCGATGACGTGGGTATATTTCACTGGGACGGAACCAACAGTCCCACGTATACCTGGGCGAAGTTCGATTCGATTTACGATTTTATTAAAAGCTGCAAAATGCAGCCTGTCGTGGAACTCAGTTTTATGCCGAAGGACTTGCAATCAAAAGGTACAACCGGTAAACCGAAAAACTGGAATATCTGGCGTGACCTGATCGATTCGATGGTGACCCATTGTATTGGCCGTTATGGGGCCAAGGATGTTGAATCATGGTACTGGGAAGTGTGGAATGAATACGATTATTCCGGATTCTGGAGCGGCACGGTCAATGATTACGACACTCTTTATAGTAAAGCGGTGGAAGGAGCGAAAAAAGCCGATTCCTTGATTTTAATAGGAGGACCCGTAACCACCGGGCCGGGCCCTTTGCAGACATTCATGGATTATTGCGCCGCCAGTCACACGAAAGTCGATTTTTTGTCGAACCATACGTATGGAGGTGGGCCCGGAAACACCTCCGACCCGCTCAATGTCCGAAATGATAACCGAACGCGGGCCGGAGTCATAAAAAGCAGCGGCAAGAAGCTTTTTTCCCTTAACACCGAATACAGTTCATCCTATCAGGGCCAGGGCGGCTATACGCAACCCAACGTCATCAGCATGGATTCGCATGTTAATGCGCCGTTCGTCACAAAAACCGTCAAGCTCATTCTTGACGATTACACGAGCGGACAATACGCGCTGCCCGACGTGCTTTCCTACTGGGCGATATCGGACGTGTTCGATGAATCGGGGGCCACGCTCGGCTCCTACATTGAGCAGCATAACAGTATCCCGTTCGGGGGAGTCTTCGGCCTTATCACCTACCAGGGGATCCGAAAGGCGACCTTTAACGCGTTTAAGATGCTGCATATGATGGGGCCGACCCGCCTTTCGCTCACCGGCGGATCGGGCGAGACCGACGGGATCGACGGATTCGCGACCCTGAGCAAGGACAGCGCGCAACTGGCCGTGCTTCTTTACAATTATTACGTCGACTTCACCGGAACCGGCGGCGAAAACACGGCGAACCTGACGATAAAAAACCTCCCGTTTCAGAACGGTCAATTGACAATAAGCCACTATCGGGTGGATTCAACCCACAGCAACCCCTATTCCGTTTGGCTTAAACAGGGGAAACCCCCGGTCCCCACGACCGAGCAATGGGACTCCCTTCGAGCGGCCCAAAACCTGGCCGAGGCCGAACCATCGTCTCAAATTAATTTTTCCGGAGCGGCAATCACAAAAACCATTTCGCTTCCGCGGCAAAGCGTTTCAATGTTGACAATAGGCAAAAAGACTTCGAATATATCCGGGCCGGACTCGAAATCGGCGGCGCCCGGCATTCCGGCGATTCATGGCACGATGTTGTCAATCCCCACGGGGCATGACCGCCCCGTGGATGCGTTCATTTATACCGCCGGCGGCAGGCTTATCAGGAGCTTCAGCGCTCTTAAACGATCAATCGACCTCGCCAAAGGCCTTACGGGAGGGGTTTATCTGGTCCGCGCGGAGGGGGTTGGTTTGTGTATAATGAAGAAAATGGTGGTGCGTTAACCGATAGAATGGTGTACAAGATACTTCATGAAAAATGCTCTTACGTTGTTTGCCCGGATGCATTTTTTATGGATTTTATGTTTTCATACGTTTGAAAGCGCTTCGCGGAATCACCATCAAATAACAGTAAGGAAAGTATTATGCTTTTAAAGTATGTATCGTTTATCGCTGTGTCGTTGTGCATCGCGGCGCATGTTGCGGCCGGGGCCGAACTATATGTTTCCCCGACCGGCGACGACAAGAACGACGGCTCGAAAACCGCGCCGCTTGCCTCGCTTACGGCGGCCCGCGACAAGGCGGACCAGCTCAAAGGGAGCTCCACGCCGGTGACCGTGTATGTGCGGGGAGGCACGTATTATTTGAGCGCGCCCGTGGTATTCGGACCCGCCAACTCCGGCAGCGCCCAGGGACCTATCCTCTATACCGCCTACCCGGGCGAAAAGGCCGTAATCAGCGGCGGCATCAAGGTAACAACGAAGTGGACGGTTTCATCAGGGCAGATCATGGTAACCACAATCGCAACCAACCTGAAGGTCGATCAACTTTTTTTAAACGGCAAACGGCAGATACTTGCCCGATATCCGAATTTTGATTCCACGAAAATCCTCGATGGCTTTGCTTCCGGCTGCATAGGAACGGCCCGCGTCGCCCTGTGGAATAATCCAACCGAAGGTCCGGGCTATATTCGCGGACTGCATGTAAGTTTATGGGGTGGGAATTCATTTATTATTACCGCGAAAAACGCCTCAAATAATACGGTAACCCAGCAATGGGTTGGGGATAATAATCGCGGCAGCACCCTTCATCCCAGCTATCGTATGGTGGAAAATATTTTCGAGGAATTGGACGCGCCCGGCGAATGGTATTACAGCAAACCGACGGGGAAACTTTATTTTTATCCTCCGGCGGGTGCTGACCTGAGCTCCGCCGTCATTGAACTTTCTTCGCAGGATGAACTCATCAGGGTCGTGGGAACCGCGGCGAGCAAGGCGCAATATATCGACTTCAAGGGATTGACCTTTACCCATACGTATCGCACGTTATTCAGCAAACCCTACGAGGGACTTTTACAAGGCGACTGGTGCGTCGCCCGGGCCGGCTGCCTCTTTATCCAGGACGCGGAAAAGATAGTGGTGGAATCCTGCCTGTTCGATCAAATCGGAGGCAACGGGATCTTCATGAGCGGCTACAACCGGGGCCACGTCGTGTACAACAATACGTTCATCGACGCCGGAGCGTCGTGCGTTCTCATGGTCGGGCTTCAAAGCGCGGTACGGTGTCCCTCCTCATGGTCAAGCACCACGACGTGCGCCGACAAAACGCCCGGTCCCCTTTCCGCGGACTATCCCGCGTTTATCAGGGTCGAAAACAATATGATGAACCATTTCGGCAGATTTGAAAAACAAACCGCCGGAGTGGATTTATCCATGACGGAATTGGACACCGTGCGCCACAATACCATCACGAACTGCCCGCGCGCGGGTATCAACTTCACCGACGGCTGCTGGGGCGGGCACGTGATCGAGTATAACTGGGTTTACAAATCGGTCCTGGAAACCGGCGATCATGGGCCCTTCAACGCATGGGGCCGCGACCGCAACAGCCGCTGGCCCGATGACTCCTCCACGACGAAGCTTGACGCGATGTACACGACGATCGTGCGGAACAACCGGTTCGAAGGCCCGGCGGGGGATTTCGGCATCGACCTGGACGATCAGGCGTCGAATTATATGCAATATAATAACCTTCTTATCGGCGGCGGTTTAAAGTTGCAATGGAACCGGTACAACACCTATTTGAATAATATCGTGGTTGGAGGAGGGAATGTACAATTCCACGGCGTTTGGACAAAATCGGCGCACTACGGCGCGCGGAATATCTTCGTGGGCCCCTACATGTACGGCACCTGTTGTTTTTCCACGGGCGCGAATATACCAGACACCATTAAAAACAATATCCGGCAATTCGATTCCAATGTGGTTTACAACGCAGGAAGCCCTCCCACCGTCACGGCCTGGGGCCAGACCGCTACTCTTTACACGTGGGCCCAATGGCAAACCGCCGGATTGGACGCCCACTCGAGCATCGCCAACCCGTTATTTACCGATACGACTAAAACGTGGGCGGGCTACGCGCCCAAAGGCGATTTCAGCGTTAAGACCGGTTCGCCCGCCCTGGCGCTGGGATTCAGGAATTTCCCCATGGATTCCTTCGGGGTCATGCAAGTATCCGACGTTTCAATACGCAATCCATCAATAAACGCGACGAACGGACCCTATGACGCTCGTGGCGTTGTCCATTACCGCGCGGGACGGTTATTGGTTTCGCATGACGGCGATTACCAGGTGACGATAACGACAATGCTCGGCAGGTCGATATATGTTTTTTCGGGAAAGGGCGCGACCGAATTCGCCCTTGGCCCGAAAACAGGCGCGGGAATGTATTGTGCGGTGATCCGCGCGAAGAATGGCGCGGCGACCCGGCGATTCATGGTGGATTAAACACAATCGGAGGAGACGGCAAGATTATTAAAGCAAAATCTATATTTACTTTCAGTAAAAGGAGTATCTCATGACACGGCAAGCGATAATCACGCTTTTATCGGCAATGGTCGCAATGGGTATGCTGGCCGGTTGCAACAATAGCAACAATCCCACGGCGCCTGTAAAGTCAAATCCCGTGGATTTAACGTGGACCACACTATTCAGCGAAGGATTTGAATCACAGGGCGATACGGCGAATTGGCGGCCCAACTACATGATTACCGTCGGCGATTTCTATCCGCAAATGCGAATCACCTCCGACGCGGCGCATACCGGCACGCACTCGATTACCACCGATTCCAACAGTACCGCTCTTTTGTATTATATAGATGACCGGATTGAAACCGGGGCCGTGGTCGCTGAATTTTACATCAGGGCAAATGCCCTGGGACAAACGAATTTTACCGTCGAACTCGGGCAAAACGCGGGTTCGTCCGGGGGCCTTGGAAAATCATTCGGCATGGGGTTCGACCAGACCGATTCGGTTAAATGCACGTATTTCGACACCTATACCGGCCAAAACGACAAGATGCTCTCCCGTATCCAGATTAACCGATGGTACAAATGCGCGGTGGAAGTGAATTTTACGGCGGCTACGATCTCTTATTACCTTGACGACGCTAAAGTAAAGAGCGTACCGCGTCCCACGCAGGAAATGTATGGGATCGACCGGCTGCTGGTGTTTCGGGGCGTCGGGCTCAACGGCGATGGAGCGGAAGGGCCGAAGTCGTATTTCGCCGACGACATAGTAGTATACAAAAAATAAATATCGGGGAATTCATAGCATGAACTTACCGCGAATCGTTGTAGTCACGGCAGTCCTTCTGTTTTATGGGACCGTTTGTTTCGGAGACTCTTCATCGGTCATTCTCAAGCCCGGCGGCCTCGCTTCAATGGAATGCGGCCAGATTGTCAATGGTTTCGACAAGAACGTCACCTCCTCTACCGACGGCGCCATTCATCATGTCTGGACCGAAAAAATAATCACCGGGTTCGGCCTGGACGTGCATCTCAGCGATAAAACCGATTTGTTAAGCAGTGTGGAGATAAAAACATTCAACGAATTTCCGAGGTTGGTCAATTACGGCGCCACGCGAAGATTTTATTATTATTTGTATTTGACCCAGGCGGAACTCAACCACGTCTTTTTCGATGAAGCAAACAGGAAATTAAAGATCGGCGGCGGCTACTTCCCTTATAAATACAATGATGACGTCAGAAATCTCGGCGAGTACTTATTCAGAAGCACCACCTATCCTCAAACGTTAACAACCGAATTCGACTACCCCTTCGCCCGTCTTGCCGGCGTTTACGCGAAGGGCGCTTATTCCTGGGGCGCCCACAAGTTGACTCTTGACATGCTTGCAACCGTCAATACCGAATGGATAGCCATTTTGGACATGAACCTGTCGCTGATCGCGCGGTATAATCTGGCGCGCATTTTCGAAATCGGCGCGGGAGTGAGTTTTTGCAGCCTTTTGTCGGCCGACGATTCGGCCACAACGCCCCATGACGTCTCGACTGCTTACTTGAACGGAAAAGATACCATGTATTATACCTTTAAAGGGACAAAGGTCATGGGAAGGTTTTCATTCGATCCCAAGAAATTAATCCGATCCGATATTTTCGGCGATCAGGATCTGAAGGTTTACGGCGAGGCTTGTCTTATCGGAGTAAAAAATTATCCCGCGGCCATCGAATCGCCCATTTGGTATAACAGCATCCTCGAACGGATTCCCGTTATGATCGGTTTCAACGCGCCATCTTTTAAAATCCTTGATGTTCTTTCCCTGGAAGCCGAATGGTGGGGAAACCGTTATCCCAACAGCATGGAGGGCATCGTTAACGACGGAGTGCCGATCCCTTTCCGGCCGGAGAAAAAAACCATAGATTCAACGCAATACAAAAACGACAATATTAAATGGAGCGTATACCTTACTAAAAAATTCGCACAACACTATCACGTAACGGTCCAGGTTGCCGATGACCATATGCGGACCTTCGCCTGGGATTGGAATCGCCAGGATTGGGAAGAATCGTTGCGGGGCTCCGGTTGCTGGTATTATGTATTAAAATTCGGCGTTATGTTTTAATGGAGGCTTAGCGCACTATGTCCCCTTTGACAACAATGAACGGGAATTGAGACTTAATGAAAAAAATTTTAATCTTTTTCGTTTGTTTTGCGGGAGTTCCGCTTTTTTCCCTGGTAAACTGTCATATTGAAACCGCCGCGGGCCCAACTCCCTATTCGGTCCATAAGAATACCTCCACAATCAACCCGTTTGTCGACAGTTTGCAGAAAGCGACTTCCCTTCCGGACAGTTTGCGGAAAGCCGCGTCGCTTCTCGATAGTTTGCAGAAGGCCTATGTAGCCATGAAATTCGGCATGTTCCTTCATTTCAACATGTCGACCTTCGACCGATATGATTATTACAGCGTTTCGGGGGAATGGGGACTGGCCAATAGCGGCGACAGAGTGAAAAAATTCCGTCCATCGGCTCTCAATTGCGGCCAATGGGCCGATGCAGCCAAATCCGCGGGATGCACGTATATAGTCCTTACTTCAAAACATCACGACGGGTTCTGCTTATGGCCCAGCCGTTATACGGACTACTGCGTTTCAAACGCAAAAGTCACCAGGGACGTCATTAAGGAATTCACCGATTCCACCCGTCTCAGGGGGCTTAAGGTCGGCCTTTACTATTCAATACGTGACCTGACTAACGGTTACTCGCTTGACTTCATTAAAGGACAGCTCAGCGAACTGCTGACGAATTACGGCGAGATTACCTGCCTCTGGTTCGACGGATGGGGGTGGGGGCCGGGATATAATAAAGTGCCGTACGATTCAATTAAAAATATCATCCAGCGGCTTCAGCCGAAATGTTTAATCGTGGAAAACAATCATAAATTCGCGATGAGCAATACGGAAATCGTCGAGTACGAGATGCCCATCGACGGCGCTCCGCCGAACAACAATGTTCTTCCCGCCGAAGGAGGCCAGGTCATCCGCAGTTCAAAGGACCATTGCTGGTTCTGGCACCCGATCGATGAATGTACGATCATGTCGGCCCGGAATATCCTTGACGAATTAAACACCAATATTTCGCGTAACGCGTCCTATTTGCTGGATCTGACGCCCGATACGACCGGGGTCATTCCGCAATGCCAGGTAGACAGGATGAAAGAGGTCGGGCAATTGCGCGGGGTAACGAATTGAGGGGATTGAACGGCCGGAAAAAATTATTTTTTTAATCGAAAGTACTAAAAATTACCACTGATTATTATCAGTGATCTATTCTAGTATAGCTCATTACTTTTCACCATTACTTTAAGGGGATTGCTTATGATTTCCAACATGATACGACTGAGTTTGCTTATAACGCTGCTCGCGTCGACGAACCTATGGGCTTTGGCGCAGACCATGGGAACGCCGATCGGCGGCATGGGAACCGGGTACATCGTATATAACGCCCGTACCGGGGACTTTGCCACGAGCGGCAAGATCATGCCCCCGGCCTCGGATGCGGTAAGTGAATTCAGCAACAAGCAATCGACATCCTCGGGTTTCCACTTTTTTGCCAATGGCCAATCTAAAATTAAAGCCACCACCAACACCGAAGACGCGAAGTGCCCCGTTTATACCGCTGATTTCGGCGCTACCGGCGGCGTCACTTTCACCCTCACCGCCTTCGGCCCCTTTATTCCGGGATCCAGTCCGCTCTATGCCAAGTTGGCGCAATCGCCGCTTGCCTTTTTCGAAATAACGGCCACCAACACGAACGCCTCAGCCGTGGATGCGGCGGTGGCCCTCGAATTTACCAACCAGAGTTCGACCATCACCGGCCTGCTCGGCGGGGCCAATACCGGTACTTCCGCATCCGGCAATAAAGCGCTCTCTTATGGAACCTCCGCAACGGAAAATGCCTATCTCGAGGCCGGATGCAGCAATGCCTCCGCCACCTATACTACCGGCGCGATAGGATCGTTTGCGACCAGCGGCGCTTTAAGCGGCGGCGACGGAAATATCATAAGCGCAAAATCCTCGATTGCCGCCAATGGTTCCGTTAAATTTAAATTCGTGTTCGCATGGTGGAGGCAGTTCCGTAACCCCACAAGGGGAAACGAGGATTATTGGTATCACAATTATTATGCGACTTCGCAAGAGGCGGCCGATTTCGGAATGGCGAATTTCGATGCGGTGAAAAGCGGCGCTACATCCATTGTCAACCGCGTCATGGCATCCAATTTCCCGGATTGGTATAAAGACCGTCTGCTGAACAATCTGTATCCGCTCATCCACAACTCCCAGTGCGCTAAAGACGGCCGTGTTGGTTTTTGGGAAGGAAGATATCCGATTATCGGCACCCTCGATCAGGGCGAACATTCGGCGCTCTGGTATATATTCAACTGGCCGAGCAACCAATGGCGCGAACTCCAATTTTGGGCGCGAAGCTCACATAAGGGCGTCGGAGAATCGACCGATCTGTTGGGGCAGGTCCATCACGATTTCAATGCGGGGCCTTCAAGCTGGACCACGGATGCCCATTTCATGTTCGCGTGGGATGATTATTTGCATGCCGATTATTGGTATCAGGTAACCACTACCGATTGGTCGGATCTCAACTCAATGTTTATCTTCAAGGCCTATGAACTCATGCTGGCAACCGGAGACCGCGATTCCCTCACTAAATACTGGCCTTATTTGAAAAATACCGCGAACCGCATAATAACCCAGTGCGGCGCCACTCATTTACCCACTAACAGCAAAAGCACCTATGATAACGGCGGGATCATGGCGGTTTATGCATCGGAGACGGCGCTCACCGCATGGCTGGCCATGGCGGAAATGGCAAAATTCCTCAATGATGGAACAAGCGCGACAAAATACGCAGACTGGTATACCGCCGGGCGACCCGAATTCAAGACGACGTATTTCAACTCGACGTACGGAACCGGCAAAAATACCTCCGAAGCCGACGTCGCGGGTTATAGTTGGGCGCGATATTTCGGACTTCCGGCGGTGCTGGATTCCGATGTAGTAACCACCGGATGCAACCGGCTATGGACGTATTACAGCGCGCAATCGAGCACCCGCGCCAAACTCGGCGGTTGGCATTTTTATACCTACGACCACTGGGGAGGCGCCGCAATAGCGATAGGCCAGCAGGATACCGCGATGGCGGTTCACAAATGGGACTATGATTATTACTATACCGCCAATCCGGGGTATGTTTTCTGGCAGGATTTACAGGCCACCAATAACACCTATGCAAGCTATATGACCGCTCCATGCGTCTGGCGTTCATTATTCCAAATGACCGGGTATTTGCTTGACAATGCAAATAACCGATTGTGGATACGGCCCATGATACCTACTTCCATGGCAAAAAAGATCACCGCCGCTCCCCTGATCAACCCGACGGGATGGGGCACGCTCAACTATGACGAGAACGTGTCGGGAAGCCGTTACCAGAACATCACGGTGACCTTTGATTCCCTTATCACGGTCAAGCAAATCATGCTTAAAAACAATACGGGAATAGCCTCTCCCGCGGTTGTTGTCACGAATAACGGAACCGCGGTAACCGGCGCAATAGTGGCGGCGGAGGGTTCGGGATATGAAAAGAACATCAGGGTGACGTTCTCTTCACCGATTCAGATCGGGGCGCAAGGCGCGACCATCCAGGTTTTCAACACGCCTCAGGGCATTGCGGGCGAAAGACCGAACACGGCGCATCCGGCCCTGTCGATACGTGATAGCCGGATATTCTTCGGAAAACCGATACGCTACACGGTTGATGCGCCGGGCCGCGTTTCAATTGACTTGATAGGAATTAACGGCGCCAAAATCGGCACACTTATGGAGGGGCTCGCGCAGGCGGGACTGCATTCCTTCGTATGGAACGGCATTACCAATGAAGGCGCGCGCATCACCTCCGGCATTGCCGTTTTACGGCTTTCTTCGCATGGCGGCACGGTCACCAAGAAAGTTTTTATCGGGAAGTGATATTCTTTGGAAATTGAGGAAGGAAAAAATTCGATGAAAAAGTTAATTTTTAGTGTCGGGTTACTAGGACTGATGATCGGCTCGGTGATGTCCCAAGAACAGACGGATACCGAAACTCCAGCGCCGGTCAAGCATGAATCAAAAGTGGATATTTCGGGATTCGGATTTTTGATGTTCGGTCAGGTTTATTCCGGGTATATCGGCGATGTTGGAGATCCGATATCGCATTTATGGCAAAATTTCGGCGAGGCGGATCTATTCGCCACCTCAAATCCCAATAATTGGTTTACTTCTAAAATTGGAGTAAAATTGGCCACGGTGTATCCGGGCGGGTTCAATGCCATGGAAAAGTCTTCCTACTACATGAAATTCCAACCAACCGTTCCCGTTGCCGAGGGGATCTTTCATTGGGATTTCGACATGGTGTCCCTGGCAATAGAATCGGGTCTTTTTCAATACAATTTCAATCCCGATATAAAAAACCTCGGCAACTATTTATATCGCAGCACCGCCTACCCGTTGTATGTCCAAACGAGAATCGATTATCCATGGGCCGATTTGATGGGCCTTCGCTGTCAAATAGCGGTGCTGGATAAAAAATTGAAATTCGAAGCTCTGTTGGATTCCAAATTCGATCATCCGCCCTGGTACGATTGGAACCTGGGATTCACCGCATCGTATAATCTCAATAAGGTTCTTGACCTTGGCGCCGGCGTCTGCTTCGATCATCTCCTTTCGGTCAATGAATACGAGACCATGGCCCGTTATCAATTGATACAATCCATCGATACCGCGAAAAAGGACACTTCCTACTACAACTATCGGTCGACCAAAATCGACCTACGCGTGACGTTTGACCCGAAACCGTTGTTCGGCAATATTGAATTATTCGGGTCCCAGGATTGCAAGGTTTACGCTGAAATGGGAATTCTGGGTCTCAAGGATTACCAATACTATACGAAAGATCTCAAACCGGACCTGATGCATCGCATTCCGTTTCTGGCGGGGATCAATCTGCCCGGATTCAAAATAATCGACGTTGTATCGTTTGAAGTGGAATGGTTTAACGACCCTTATCCCAATGTCTGGGCCGGTCAAAATGCCCAGGGATACGATCCAAGACCGCTTCAAACGTATGATACGGCATGGATCGATAATTATAGAAACAAGGATAATTTAAAATGGACGTTTTACTTAAAGAAAAAAATCTCCAATTTCGAAATCATGGGCTTTGCCGCGAACGATCATTATATTTATCCGACCTTTAACATTGAAAATTTGCCGTGCTTCGAGCAGTCGCTTAGGAAACCCGGCAATTGGCACTGGTATATAAAATTGCAATATAATCTGTAGAATAAAAAACCTCACCCCATCTCCCCGATCTCGCAAGCGAGACCACCCCTCTTCCCCTCTCCCCGTGGGAGAGGGGAAGAGGGGCAGGGGTGAAGAGGTGAGGTAAATTTTTCACCGCATTTATAGGAGGAATATATGAGTGTCTCACGCTTTATTGCATTAACAGTATTTTCTTTTGCCTTTGCAGGGC
>Ga0224523_1000090_pt1 | contig 63484 bp, 48 predicted proteins | sample CFST50metaG_FD_182732 | JGI IMG/M metagenome (GOLD analysis project Ga0224523, IMG submission 182732) | Peat soil microbial communities from Stordalen Mire, Sweden - C.F.S.T50 | ecosystem: Environmental > Terrestrial > Soil > Wetlands > Peat | place: Sweden: Norrbotten County, Stordalen Mire... | reverse complement strand
TATAGAGATCGCCGAGCGACGTCACTTCCTTGCCCACGGCTATTGTTTGCGTGGCAAGCGAAAAACATTGACTGGTGTCGGGCGCTAAAAAGCATGCGGTATTGGGAACAAGCTGGCTGTTTTGCGCTTCGGTATTAAAAACCAAACAATAAGCGACGACGACAAAAACGATTAAATTGATTGAAGATGTTTTGTTCTTACGGCTCATAATACGGCGCTTCTTTCCGGGTATGTATTGTAATTTTAAAGTTAATCATGTACGCGAAACGCTAACTACTATTCCTTGAAAATATAACTATGATATCAAAGTAGTTTACTGCAATTTCACCGTAAAGGAGATTTACTGTTCACTAGAGTGAACATAATCAAGAGCCGGAACAAAGGATTTCAGGGCATTAACGTCAAGATTAGTTATATTAAACGCAAAGAAACGGAATTAATTTTAAAAGATTTTAACGGAGAAGAATGTGAACCTACAACGTAAGCGAATCATTTTTGCAGCCGCATGTATTTTCCCGATGTCCATTTTGGCCGCTACTTTTTACGTAGACCCTAATTTTAAAGCAAGTAGTCTTGCTAAAATTGACGCTGCAAAGTACGGCAAAGTAAAAAATTTACCCTTGCCGAATATCTTTAAAGCATTGAATTCGGTTCAACCTGGAGATTCGGTTTTGCTAGCGGGTGGCGTACACCGTTATACACAACCAATCAATATTACCATAGATGGCGCTCCGGATAAGCCGATCACTTTTGCATCATACCCCGGTGAAACCGCCGTGTTGGATTTCAGCGCCGTACCACTCCGGAAAGCCGCGGGCGTGACCGTTACCGCTAAGGCGCAGGCGTTTACTAACGTTGTCTACGAGAATGCCTCAAATCATGGGTGCATTGTTTCAGGAAGCAACAATGTTTATACTAAGTGTATTTTCCGTAATAATGGGAATAAAGGCTGTCAAGTTCTTGGAGGACACAATCAGTTTGTCAACTGTGACGCCTATGGAAATGGAAAAACCAATGCGGCGGATGGCGATGGTTTCGCTCCGCAGCTTGAAGACGCAGGGGGAAACAAATTTATCGGATGCCGGGCATGGAACAATGGTGATGACGGTTGGGATGGTTATCTGAAGGATGACAGCAAGAATATTACCGACACGCTTATCAATTGTTGGGCCATTACCAATGGTTACGATATGCAAGGAAAATCAACCGCCGCCGACGGGGGAAACGGTAATGGTTTTAAGCCCGGAAGCGCAACCGGTTTTCATAATTGGGTGGAAATCAACTGCTTTGCCGTTTATAATCAGCAAAAGGGTTTTGATCAAAACCACTCTCTTGCAACAATGACGGTAATCAATTGTACATCTTTAAATAATTATAAATGGAATTATGTTGATTATGAAGCGCCTGCATCCGGACATACGTATACCTATAAGAATTGTATCACGCTCAGAACCAGTGCAATAACTCCGCTTTCTCCAACCGTTGATAATCTCGGTTCTCAAGTCGTGCAGTCCAACAATAGCTGGCTCAGCGGATTTGGCCCGGCAACCGCGGCGGATTTTGAAAGCGTTGATACTACCGGTCTTAAAGGTCCTCGAAAATCAGACGGCAGTCCGCCTGACGTTAAATGCATGCATCTGGTAAGCGGAAGCAAACTGATTGACGCCGGTGTTTTGGTATCCGGCATAAGCGGTACGCTTGCGCCGTTTAAAGGAAAGGCCCCTGATTTGGGTTGCTTCGAATCTAGTTACACCGCAAGTGAAATTAATGCCGGAAACATTGCGCCGGGCAATCCTTGGAGAATTTCCTGTGATGAAAATTCAGCGAAAGTAAAATTCCCATCCTCGGGTTATGTCGATATCGCGGTTTATACCATCTGCGGTCAAAAAATCGTTACTATTCCCCATGGAACAATTGTTGCGGGCGAGGCAATTACCGTGATGGATTTTAGCCGGAAAAGCGCGGGAACTTACATTTGTTCAATTAAATACAATGGAGCTTTCTCAACTCAGACGATTGTAAAAAACTAATAATACTGTTATGTAAAGAGTATGGTCTCGTTTGCTCTTTCGGTTTTCTTAGGGGGAAACTGCGGTACGGTTAAACCCGGCAAACACAAACCCTCGGCCTGCCTGCAAGATCGCTGAGTACACGGATGTCTCGCCACCCTTGCGTTGCAAGTAATTCCTTGGCGGTTTCGCCTTGCCCATACCCGATCTCACAATAGAGCCGTCCTTCCGGCTTGAGGATGTCCTTGGCCTTTTCCGAAAGTATCCGGTAGAAATCCAAGCCGTCCCGGCCTCCATAGAGCGCGGTTTCGGGTTCGTATTTTATAACGCTATCGTCAAGTTCATTCATTTCCTTGGCGGAAACGTACGGCGGATTGCTCACGATAAAATCAAAATAATGACCGGGTTTGAAGGCTGATAGCGCGTCGGCATTGAGCGGAAACACATTCGTGGGGCAATTCATTGTAGCTATATGCAACGCCGCAATTGAAATATCGGTTCCAATGCCGCGCCAAGGAGGATGTTGTTTCGCCAATATCGCGCTGATAGCGCCGGAGCCTATGCCAAGGTCCAGAAAAAAACAATTCGTTGTTTTTTCGGAATTCAGGATGGTTTCAACGAGGATTTCAGTATCGGGACGAGGAATAAGGACATTGCGATCCACGAAAAATTCCATGGAATGGAAAAAGGCTTTATTAAAAATATAGGGGAGTGGCTCATGGAGTTTTCGGCGTTGAACAATTACGTCAATTTCATTCTGTTTTTCATTTGATATCAATTCCTTGGAAGACAAATACAAGTCGCTTCTTGAGCGATGAAAAACATATTGTAAAATCTGTTCTGCTTCACTAAGTGCTAATTCTCCGGCAACCTGAGCTAATTCTGATTTTAGAGTGTTTAGCAATCCCAAAACAAGCATTGGTTCATAGCCTTTCCAATCTTTCGCGGGTGCCCCCACTCAGGCGTTTCTAAAACCGCACTAGACTGCCGAGGGGGTCACCCGGCACGGCTACCCCCAAAAAGAATTTTTATTAGTCCTTATTATTTGGAGTATTTGTTTGCAGCCGGCTATTCAAATCAGCTTTATTCAACGCATCGATGATGTCCTGTAAATCACCGTTCATGACCGAGTCTAATTTGTAAAGCGTCAGATTGATCCGGTGGTCGGTGAGGCGGTTTTGGGGGAAATTGTAGGTTCGGATTTTTTCGCTGCGGTCGCCGGAGCCCACCATGTTTTTTCTAAACGCCGATTCCTGCGCCTGCTTTTCCGATATTCTCGCGTCTAAAATCCGCGAAGTGAGAATTTTCATGGCGCGGGACTTGTTTTTAAGCTGGGATTTTTCGTCTTGACAATGAACCGTTATTCCCGTGGGAAGATGAACGATGCGCACCGCCGATTCGGTTTTATTCACATGCTGGCCGCCCTTGCCTCCGGCCCTGAACACGTCGATTCTAAGCTCCGAGGGATCGATGGTAAGTTCGACTTCATCTGCCTCGGGAAACACCGCTACCGACGCGGCGGAGGTGTGGACGCGGCCTTGCGCCTCGGTTTGCGGAACGCGCTGAACGCGGTGCACGCCGGATTCGAATTTCAGGGCGCCGTAGACTTCCTCGCCCATGACGCTGAAAATGATTTCCTTGATGGCGCCCATTTCGCCGAAGCTTGAACTCAGTACTTCATACTTCCAGTTCTTGCTTTCGATGTAGTGCGAATACATGCGGTAGAGATCGGATCCGAAAATTCCCGCCTCAACGCCGCCCGTTCCGGCCCGAATTTCCATAATGGCGTTTTTAGCGTCCGTCGGGTCCTTGGGAACCAGCATGAACTTTACTTTTTCCTCAAGAGCCGGCAGCTCCTGATCGATCTGGGCGATTTCTTCCTTGACAATATTGAGCAAATCCTGATCGGTTTCGGTTTTCAACATTTCCTTGTTATCGGCCAGATTTTTACTGAGCTCCAAATACCGGAGATAAGAGGGCATGTTTTTTTTAAGACCGCGGTATTCCCTGCCTAAGGTCTCCATGAGCGATTGATTGCCGATCGCGGCGGTCGAGGCAAGCTCATCCTCGATTTCCTTCTGCCGCTTGAGAATTTCCTTTATTTTATCAATCATAATGCTGCTTTTAGAGCGGCTGAAGCGGTTTCAAGCTGCTTGTCATCGGGTTCCTTGGTAGTGATGAGCTGAAGCCAAAGCCCGGGTTTTATCAATAGGGAAATGGGGAAAATGTGCTGATATTTATCGGATAATTTGAGGACTTCATATGAAAAGCCCGCCACAAAGGGAATAAGCGCGACATGCACCAGAAACCGGGAAATAACCGTGGGGTAGGGGCCCACGAAATGAATGAACAAGGCGTCGATAATTGAAAAAAGGAAAATGCACACCAAGGCGACCAGAAGGAGGAAACTGGTTCCGCAGCGCGGATGCATCGTTGAATAGGGCCGCATATTTTCAAGCGTCAGTTCCTTTTCGTCTTCAAAGGTAAAAATGGCTTTGTGCTCCGCGCCATGATATTCGAAAACGCGACGAATGTCCTTCCATAAACTTATGACGATCAAATACAAGACAAAAAGGAATATTCTCACTCCTCCGGCTACAAAGTTGAATTCTATGGCGGAATTTTTCAGGAATAATTGGGCTATAAACATGGGTAAATACATAAAAAGACCCAATGAAACCAATAAAGCGAAAATCATGCTCATGGTCATGGCGAATGAATCCTTGAAATTCTTTTCCTTGGGTTTTTGTTCTTCGGGCATGGCAATTTCAGCGGAACGCATGAGGGCTTTGTAGCCGATTTGAAGCGACTCGAAAAGGTTGACGGCGCCTCGAAGAACAGGCGCGGCCAGTATTTTATTTTTTTTACAAATAGAAACGAAGGGGAATTTTTCTATGACCATTTCGCCGTCAGGTTTCCGAACGGCCCAGGAAATTTTTTGTTTTCCGCGCATCATGACGCCTTCAATGATTGCTTGGCCGCCTATTTTGCTTTTCTTGGCGACAAGCATGAGCGGCAAAAGGCTGAGAAGGTACAATTTATTTTTCATGGTATTCTCATGTGGGATAAGGTTTATTTTTGTTAAGACCCAAAATACACTGCTCACTGAGCGAAGTCGCCTGCCTGCCGAAGCGATAGCGCAGGCAGGAAGTGAACTTATTTAGTGAGTTTCCCTTCGGCTTCGCTCAGGGAACTATCTATAGAAGTACGTTTCAATAATAAAAAACGGACAGAAAAGGATACATTCCAAGACTGTCCGTTAATAATGAGCAAAATGAAACTACGCTTCTTTTTTCGCGACCCCTGCGTATCGTTTCTGGAAACGTTCTACACGGCCCGCACTATCGATAAGCTTTTGCTTTCCCGTATAAAAAGGATGGCAATTGTTGCAAATTTCAATATGCGTGCTTTTAATGGTTGACCGCGTCTCAATGACATTTCCGCATGAACAGGTGAAACTGACCGGCTCATATTTGGGGTGAATTTTATCTTTCACGAAAAACTCCTTAACTAAATTTCCTTTTAATGTTGAGAATATTAATTTCCAAATATACTTGATTTCCTTCGTTTGAATCAATATTTTTATATCGATTTAACGAACAGTTCCATATTGATGGGTGTAAAATAACAATGGTACAATTATCTGTTGGCTAAAATATTTGCGTTGAATGAAACCGCACAATAAAGGAAAAACATGCCCCAAGCACAGGCCGTCTATTTTTCAAAAGACAATATTATCAGCAACAAGTTCGATGCTTCCGAAGCATTGGCCGAGCAGGCGGTGCATTGTTTGGAGCTGGTTGCCGAACTGGCGGCAGCGGGACTTTCGTTTCAGTTCAAAGGCGGCAATTCGCTCCTTCTCATTCTGGACCAACCTCAACGATTTTCCATCGACGTCGACATTGCCACCAACGAATCCCGCGAGCGTATCGAAGGTTGTCTCGACGCCCTGACGCGGGAACAAGGGATTTTTATATCATGGACCAAACGGCAGCATAAAACGAAACCATGGCTGCCGCTTGCGAGTTACTTCTGTTTTTATCGATCCCATTTCGTTAGCAAGGATGAGGCGTTCATCATGCTGGATGCGCAGCTTACGCGTAGTCCCTACGAAACGCGGACCGCCGCGGTATCGTGCGGCAATTTATATAGGTCGCCGATAAAAACTGAAATTCCTTTAGTCTCCAGTATCATCGGCGACAAACTTCTTACCCTGGGCCCCTCAACGTTGGGAATACCCGTCGGCAAGGGCAAGGAGGCCCAGCGCCTCAAACACGTGTTCGATGTTTCCCTGCTGCTGCGAACAAAGCCTTTGCTGCATGAAATCAGGCAAAGCCTGCTGTCGTGCGTTGCGCATGAGAACAAGCTGCAGGAAAAGGCAATAACCGTTTCCAATTTACTTGCAGATACTTTGGCCTTTTGTAAAAGCCCCCGTGATTATGCGTCTTTCCCCAAAATAGACGACTCGATGACGCCAATACTGGTTGAAAATATTCGCGGGCTAGTCCCCTTTGCACAACATTTATTTTCAAAAAATTATTCATGGGAGACTCTCACGCTTGATTTGGCAAGGGTAGCCTTTGTCATGACCGGAGTATGCAATTCCGAGATTACCGATGCGCAATTCAAACTATCAATGGATGCCGGCGGCGGTGTCGATTTGTATTGGAAATACGTAGAGGAGTGGATATAGATGGCCCATGATGACTCAACGGTAGCATTTGATGGAATGGCTTTTGAACGCGCCATGAGGGAAGCGCTGCAAAAATTGGGCAAAATTCCCCTCAACGACCACGAACTTCTCCTCTTGGCTTGCCGCGAATTAGCGGGTACCTATACTCGTGATGAAACGAACTACGCCTGATTCGAAATCGTAATGACGGGGGTTTATTTGACTAAAATACTTGTCATTCTTCCCAATAATCTCGGCGATGTCATCATGGCATTGCCGGTTCTGCAAGGGCTCAAGGCAAAATTCCCCGAAAGCAAAGTCTCTTTTTTCGTGGAAACAGGGTTCGAAGCGGGGGTAGAAAATACGCCTTATTGCGACGAGATCATCCCATTTTCCAGGAAATCCATCCGCACACTGATGAATACGGCGCAATGGGAAGACGGCGTCGCATTGGCGCGTGAGGCGATAGATCCTATCGCTCATGATGGGTTCGACAGTGTCATTAATCTTTGTCAACATACCTACGTTTCGTACCTTGTCACGCTAATGAAAGGCGCGAATACCGTAGGCAGGCATTTTTTACGGGAAGGTAATCACGCTGTCGGCGACGCGTGGAGTCAGTATCTTTACGCAATACCGTTTTCGCGTACATCGAACAACCTCCATGCGACCGACGTGTACCGGAGAATCGCCGGCGTGTCGCGGCATTCCGGATCCTATGGCCTGTGTATTTCCGGGAAGGAAAAGGCGTGGGCCCAAGGATATTTAACGGACAAGGGAATTGACATTAATGGGAAAATCATGGTGTTTCAAGCGGGAGCCGCGTACGCATCCAAAATGTGGCCGGTGGAACATTTTGGAACGTTAGGGAATTTGCTCGGCGGCGAAGGATGGCAAATACTTGTCACCGGAGCGCCTTCGGAAACGGATGTAGCCCGGGGGATTCAGGAAAGTATCGCGGGAGTATGCTTTAGCGCAGCCGGCGAGACTACCTTTCGTCAATCTATAGCGCTATGTTCGCTTGCCGGCGGCTGCGTGACGGGCGACACCGCCCTGATGCACGCGGCCGCGGGGCTTGGCGTGCCGACGTATGCCCTCTTCGGCGCGACCAATCCCGCCGAAACAGGACCGTATGGAAACGGGCACTGGGTTTTTTCCGCGCACTGCCCGGAGCGACCTTGTTTTAAGACCGATTGCGCGACAGGCATTTGCATGAGATCGCTATTGCCGCAAACCGTTTTTGCCTGCATAACCGGCAAAGACACGCCTTCAAAGTCTTCATGTGATATCTATAGAACAAAGCTTGAACCAAACGGGGACTATCGGCTTGAACCAATCGACCCCCGCCGGGCATTTTCGTATTGGGATGGCGCCAAAACGTATTTGACGCGAAAGGTATTTGGGGATGCGGTTGGAGATTTTCCGGCGGGGACCGGCGAAGGTGAGGTTGCGGTTAACGAAACGCTACAATGGCTTGGCGTTTTGGATTCCATGAGCGCGGCGCTTGATGCGTATGTAACTTCCAGGAACGCAACAAAGATTAATGAGTTCGAGTTGTATAAAACGTCGCTATTGCATTTTAAGGGCATTGGGGAATTCTGGACCGCTGTGCTGAACCTGCGTCTCAATAGCGTTCCTCTCTTGAATCCGTTTGATGGAGTATGTAAAAGCCTTGATGTATGCGGGGAGTTGAAACGGCTCATTGGAGATTTACTCATTCAAGTAAGCGCCCCATGATATGCAACCTTTGTCATGCTTCCGATTGCCCGCGTTTGAACACCAATGGGAAAAGAACTTTCCACTATTGCGGCCGATGCCAATTGATTTCGGCGCCTCCCCATGAGCACCTTTCCCTTTTCGAAGAGAAACAGCGCTATTCCCATCATCGCAATTTCGCCGATAACCCCGATTATGTTCGCTATTTGACGGAATTTTCCCGTGAAATCGACAGGATACCCACCGAGCATCCGGCAATATTGGATTTCGGCAGCGGCCCCGAATACGTACTCGCGAGGGTCCTGCGGGAAAAAGGAATGCTCTGCGAGCCCTACGATCCGCTATACGGGATAGGTAAAGAGGCGCTTTTAAAACAATACGACATCGTCATTCTTTGCGAAACGATCGAGCATTTGCGGGATCTGCGCGCGGAGCTGCGGCTTTGCGGGCGCATATGTAAAAAGACGGGGTATATCGTTATACGGACGCAACACTATGCGACGAAAGAATCGGTGCCCTCTTGGTGGTACGCGATTGATGAAACGCATATCAATTTCTTCAACGATTACTCCTTTTCGTATATGGCGTCGTTACTTGACATGAAAGTATTTTATTCGAACGGCAAAAACACGGTGATCATGGGGCCGCGCTCCCGGTGACTATTTAATCGCCCGAAGCCGCCCGGCGCTCACGGAACTCCACAATCCTTGCGGGTCCGCCGCGAGATACTTTTTATAATCCTTTGCGGCTTCGATGAGGCGACCGAGTTTGGCGGCGCTTTCGCCGCGTTGAAAGAGCGCGGCATTGAAAAAAACACTTCGCGGAAACGAATCAATTACCCGGGAATACAACTCAATCGCGTTTTTATAATCATGAAAGTCCTCCTCCAGAATGCACGCGCGACTGAAAAGCGCTTTATCACGGTCCGGACCTGAGGGGAATTTTTGAAGAAGTGTTTTATACGTCGCCGCGGCGCTGTCGTATTTTCCCTGCATATAGTAAACTTCCGCGAGTTTGCCGTACGCATCCATTGCGCGTTTACCAAAAGGATTGACCGCCAAAAGTTCCGTCAGGGACCGTTGCGCGCCTTTATAATCACCCATGCAATTGGCCTGCATATTCGACATTTCCCATAAATATCGTTCCTTTTCATCGGCGGTGGATGCCGTGATGAATTTGCCGCGCAAATGTTCCAATGCATGTGAAAAATCCCCGATTTGGGCATAGCAACCATTGATTTTTTTCATGATATTCATTCTGCTCTTCACATCGATCGGCTGCTTATCCTCTATCGTTTCCAAAATGCCCAATGATTTCTGATACTCGCCGATTGTCAGTTGTATCATCGCTTCCACGTAATCGGGCAGCGCGACAAGGGTTGATTCGGGAACGGATTTGATTAAGGGAACCCGGGAGGGTTTTAAAACGGGCCTGCTTCTTGCATCCGATTCGCTCTTTAGCAGGCAGGCTGACAAGGAGCTTACCGAATCTTGACCGACAGAAATAGAGCTTTCCCAGGACGCAAACCCGGAGGCGGACATGACCAGGGAATGGTTTCCAACGGGTTTTCTCAGGAGAAGCGGCGTTGCGCCCGCCATTGTATCGTCGATCATGACTAGAGCCCCTTCGGGCCGTGACGAGACGTCGATGATCCCGGATTTTACCGGCCCGTCCGATTCGGGGCCCACGAGCAAGCGGAGCGTGGAAATGTTCTTAAGAGGCGTTTCCGATTCATCAATGGCGTGAATCGTGCCGATGGAACGCGGCGAGGCGCGGCACTCCTGGCCGGTGGCGACGTACTGAACATTTCCCGAAAGCGCTGAACCTTTCGCTATCGCGACTTTTCCTTCATACACGGTAAGCTCGGTCGTCGATGACGTATCGGACCCGCAAGCATTGACATTCACTCTAAAATTGGTTCCGACAACCGCGCACGACGCGCTGGGCGTTATAATCATGAATTTCTGGTCTTTCGTCCGCTTGCTTACTTTCGCAAGAATCGACCCGCGCGTTAGATTAATGATGATACGCTTTTGACTGAATGCATCGAAAGTCAATCGTGAACGCGGGGACGCTTCAAGCGCGGTCCCTTTGTCAATTCGGATAATGCATGAACCGTTGTCGAGAGTGGTTATCCGAAGGCCTTTTTTTAAAAGAACCCCGCCTTGTATGCCTTTGAGCGTATCGGGTTGCTTGCTATCGGATGGGCCGGCGCAGACTTTTCCCCGTATGCTGAGAAACCGGGCGTATGGATCCGATTTCGCGTCGCGCACGTGGGCAATTGAAATAAAAGCGATTGCTGCCGCGACAGCGAAACCCGAGGCAAGCGCGACCGGTTTGGGAAAAAAGAAGGGAAAATGCGAACGATGCGATGCTGTTTCATGATCGAACGAGCCCAAACGTCCCAAGAGGCCGCTTTCCAAAACGGACCATTCGGATTCGGTTTTTTCCGGCGCTTTAACGCCTTTGAGCATGGCGCTTGCGCGACGGATCGACGGTTCCCGGTCCTGTCGATTGATTCTGTCGATGTTCATGGTAGATTAAATCCACGGAGATGTTTTTCGAGCGCTTTTCTCCCATGAAAAAGTCTTGATTTTACGGTTCCCAAGGGCTTTTTGACGATCTGGGCTATTTCTTCCAAGGATTTTCCCTCCATTTCGTATAAAACAACGATCATCCTTTTCTCGGATGGTAATTTATCCAGAGCCCGGTAAACCGTCCGTTCGAGTTCCTTTTGTTCAATAGCTGCCGCCGGATTGCACAATCCGCTGACGTCTTCAGCGTCAACTCCGGAAGAATCATATACCACATGAGGCTGACGTTTCCGGTATTTTTTCCGTAATTGCGTCGTACAGATTTTTACGCTTATTCGATAAACCCATGTATCGAACGAGGAATTGCCTTTAAAAAATCGCAATCCGTTGAAGATGGCAATGAAAATTTGCTGAACGATATCATCGCCATCAAACGCCCCGCCTAACGATTTGTAAACAAGGGCATGGACTTTTTTCTTATACAAATGAAAGAGTTCGTGCTGGGCCATTCGATCGTTGTCGGTGCATCTCTGTATAAGAACAGAAATCGGTGCAATGGTCATCAGGCCCTCATTACTCAAATGATGTTATATCGTTATAGTCGCCGAAACCGTTTAAATGTTTCAATAAAAATAAAAGGAGCGGGGAAAAAAATAGCAATCACCCACGGTATTTCAACGGGACGCGATAATCGCCTCTAAAAATTAATTTTTAACACATTGATTAAATTGAAGATGCGACTATTGCAATGACTTTTGAACAAAATCCCGGAGGAATCTTTGTTCCGTGGACCCAAGATTTTTAAATTGTGCGCCCACATACTCCGATAATTCAGTTTCCCGGATATGGATGATTACCGCGTCGGTCCTGATAATGATATTGTTATCGGGCAAGGTAAAGGTAAGGCGAACTCGTTTATTTTCCGCGTAATCCCCCGTATGGGATTCCGTTTTAAAAAGCATGCCGTTTTCACTTACATTAATGATGAAGCAAAATTCCGGTTTGTCGGGCTGACCGGCGGAATCGTATACTTCCACGGTTACATGCGTCAGACTCACCCGGGGATATTGCCGCCGTTCATTGCCCAGGGCCATAAGAAAACCCGTAATTTTCTGTTTTTAGGGTGAGTTTAAGAATTCCGACCGAGACGCTTTTCGCGCCCTGCATTATTTACCGTTGTTCAAGGGTTCCAAGGAACGGTCAAACATTGATCGATAATAAAAAGGATATGACATTCCCGAAAAATAATCGTACTGAGGATTCCTGACCACATTGAGCTGAAAAAATAGATTCGACGTGGGTTTCCACGAAAGCGATACGTCGATGGGCATGTTCTTGAAATATTCCGTGGATGCCACGTTGTGCTGATTTAAGTTTTGATACGGTGAGAAGCTCGAAAAGAGCGGGAAGCCGAAATTTAAATTGAGCGTCAAAGGCCGGCTGAATTGATATGTGAGCATGGTAGCATAAAGGCCCTGGGATTGCAGGCTCGATCCCATCGATGTTCCCATGCCGAAATTGAGGCTGTGATGAATTGAAAATTTCGATGCGTCGAACAGTCCGCCGTTTCCCCCGCCACCTTGATCGAATGCGTCCTTGGTTTGAGAAAAAACGGCTGCGTTGAGAAGCAAAACAATAAAAATCAAATAACGATACATGGCATACACTCCCTGCTATAGTATACCGTATAACTACGTGAATGTCATTGTATTATTACATCAAAGACCGTATCGCTTCGCCGATAATCTTTATTCCCGGTTCGATTTTTTCTACGGGAGTAAAGGAAAAAGCCAGGCGGAAGCTGTTGTTTCTCTTTTCTTCAGGATCAAACGCATTTCCGATGACGAACGCCGCGCCTTTTTTAATAGCCGCGTTGAAAACATCCGATGCGTCGATTTTTTCAGGCATCGTGACCCATATATAAAAACCGCCCTTGGGCCTTGTCCATGAAATGCCTTTGGGCATGTTGGAATCCAGCGCCGAAAGCATCAGCCGGGCGCGCTGCGCGCAGTTCGCGCGCAAAGCGGCGACGAACGCGGGCAGTTTGTTTTTCGAAAGGAATTCATGCGCAAGCACTTGCGTAAACGTGGAGGAACACGCGTCCATGGATTGTTTCGCCAATTCACATTTATCAACTATCTCGGCCGGGCCGAGGAGCCAGCCGAGCCGCATGCCGGGCCCGAATATCTTGGCGAACGATCCCACGTAACACAGGGGGAATTTTTCATGCGCCATGGATTTGAGCGGCCGCGTCAGCTCGCGGTCCTTTTCATCGAAGTATAGCTCGCAGTAAGGATCGTCTTCAAGCAGACAAACGTCGCCGCCCGACAGAAGCGCAAGGAGCTCGTTTTTACGCTCTTGACTGTAAATGATGCCCGCGGGATTATGAAAATACGGGCTTAGATAGAGCATTTTCGGTTTAAGCCAGGGATCCGTAAGCGCCTGGCGGAGTTCCTCGATGAGGATGCCGTCATTGTCCATGGGGATACCCTTAAGGATCGCGCCATAGGATTTAAAAGCCGCAAGAGCCCCTATAAAACTGGGATACTCGGTGATGATCCTGTCTCCCGGATCGATAAAGACCTTCGTGACCAGATTCAGAGCCTGTTGCGCGCCGGTGGTGATGATGAGTTTTTGACTATTGTCAACGGGAAGGCCCTTGGAGCGCAGGTAGGTTTTAAGCGACTCAATGAGCGGCGCGTATCCCGAGGTCGGACCATATTGGAATGCCGCTTGTTTTACGGCGCGCGGCAGGTTGTTCCAAAGCTCACCGATGATATCAACGGGGAAAATATCATTGTTGGGCATACCCCCGGTGAAAGATATGATGGAAGGGTCGGCCGCAAGACTCATAAGCCGGCGAATTTCGGAAGAACGAAGGCTTTTAATACTGGTTGAGAATTCGGTCATTGAATGTCCTTGATTGAAGAAATGAGACCATAATAAATATACTAAACTTTCGGCATGCCTAATCGTAATTTTTAATTTGAAAGTTCGGATTAACGTCAGACCATTCAAGCGCCTTTCCTTATTGGAGCAGTTGTTATATTTTATAGAAGGCAATCAATTAATCAAATGAATCACGGTTCAGACTCTATTTGAGTAGACATGGAAAAATTATTCAAGGACACGTATTAATGCCAAGAAATAAAACCGCGATATTTTCAAAATTTTTATGTTCGTTTTGGATTCTCACTGGAATAGCCAATGGGGAAATTGCCGATATTGACAATGAAATCCTTCGATTAAGGAAAGAATTGACGCAAGTCGGGCAAGAGCGGCTCAAAGTGAAAGAGGATGCGGCGAAGGACCGGATGGAATTTGCTTCTTATCAAGAGCGTACCGCGTCCCGGAAGGCTTTGCTTGTTGCCGAAACGGATTCCATAAAAAAAACGGCCCATTCTCTGGAAATAAAAAGGGATTCCCTTGGCGCTTACGCCGGGGACCTGGAATCGCAAAAAAAACGCTATGAACTACTCAAGGATCATTTTCGCGACCGGATTATCGCCGCGTGTACGACGCTTATCGGCGTTGCTGAAAGAAGCCCGCCGGCGGGCGCGAAACAAACCTTGGGAGCACTTTCCTTTCTTTTAAACGATTGCATTGCCAAAAGCATCGACAATGTGGAGGGCCTGCACCGTCTTGTCCAGATTATTCAAAACATGGAGGAATATACCGGAACCATTCAAACGGGCCAGGAAACATCAGTTACTCCGCAACTTCGCGGCGGCGCGCTCATGCTCCGGGTTGGCGCCGTTTTCGAGGCCGTTGTCGACGAGGACGGGAAAATAGGCGCTTTATGGAAGGGAAATGATTCTCTTGGGCAGCCGATATGGCTCCCGCTTTCCGACGCTCAAAGTTGCTCCATGATCCTGAAAGCGATAAATATACGGGAAAGCAAAGCGTTACCCGAGTTCATGGCTCTTCCGTACCCTCCGATCCAAGGACGAAAGGGGAATCGGTAATGAGTTTATTTTCCCTCTTTTCCCGGTCAAGCCTGATTGCTTCTCAAATGATCGCGGGATGCATGATCGCCATGGCATGGTTATCATTGCCTTGCTTGGCGGCATCGGCCAAGGAAATGATGAAGGTAAAGGAAGCCGAGGCGGCTCAATTGCGTCAATCGCTCGATTCGTCGCGTGATTCCCTGCAAAACGACATCGCCCGCCGGTGGCGCGACAAACAGGTTTCGGTGGAACGAAGGGAAGCGGACAAGGAAGACCTTTCGAGGCTCAAGGACGCGCAGGAAAAAGCATACAACGATTTGGAACGCGTCAAGGAGGAATGCCTTGTCAAGGAAAAAACCGCGGAGGACGCCGGGATAGCCTTGGCGGCCGGACGCGACGAATGGCGTTTAACCTCCTCGGCGCTTGATGAGGTTTTTGTCAAGGAAGCGGAAGCGATATCGGGCGCATTCCCGCTGGATGTCGAGGAACGGCAAAATGAATTGGAAACGGTACGGCGGAGCTATCGGAAAAATCAAGATGCCGGCGCCGCGGTAAGGGATTTTGCGGCGTACGCGGAACATTTTCTTACTCTGGGTAATTCCATGGGTATTACGCGAAAAACGGTTCTTCCCGACGAAGGCAACCGGAAAATGCTCACGATCGCCCGTTTCGGAAATGTTTTCGGATACGGTATAAGCGATGCCGGAGAGTGTTACTTTATCAGACAAAGCGGACGTTTGGCCGCCGACCGTTACCGGATCGATAAAATAGACGCGGCCCCTTTGCAGGCATTATTAGTCCGATCGTTTCCCCGCTGGATAACGTCGGGATCGCCTTCGGGAATGATACCGACCGACGTTATGCAAAACGAACAAACAAAAATGCTCATTGCCGGAAAAAAAATCACCGAATACCAAAAAATATACGCATCCTTCAAGGCGGGAGGCGCGGTTATGATTCCGCTGCTGCTGCTTCCCTTATGGTCGCTTGTTCTTATTATACTCAAACTGCTGCAATTTGGGGGAAAACGAAGCGCATACGGGCGTCTGTATAAAAAAGTCACGGCATTGCTTGACAAGAACGATTCCGGCGCGGCGCTCGCCTGCGCGACCGCCGGCAAGGGCATCGTGGCGCGCATGATGGAAACGTGCTTGAGGAACCGGACCGCGCCGCGCGCGGTCATTGAGAAAAACATGCATGAGATGTTCATCGAGGAAATTCCTCAACTCAGCCGTTATCTCAACACGCTCGCCGTTATCGCGGGCGCGGCGCCGCTTTTAGGGCTTTTGGGAACCATAAGCGGCATGATCAATTTGTTCGGCGCGGTAACGCATTATGGAACGGGCGATCCCAAATTTTTGGCGGGAGGCATTTCGGAAGCCCTTATCACCGCTAAAACCGGACTCGCCATCGCGATCCCAGTTCTGTTTATTCACGATTATTTGCGAAATAAAAAGGATCGGTTACAGGCGGATATCGAAAAATACGTTTTGCGAATTGTCAACAAACTTTGGCCCGGGGAATAAGTAAGCATCATGACGGATCTCGCGCGCATGTTTTACACGCTCTTTCGGGAAGGCGGCTGGGTGCTGTATCCCATATTCTGCGTTTCCATTCTCGCGTGGTATATAGGTTTGGACAAAGCGTTGTATTTGAAACGACTGTCTCGCGCCAGGAAGAGGTTTCAATCGGCGATTGACGTTGAATCGAGTGAAACGATACCGTCTATTAAAACCGGGTTTAAGCCCTATGACGCGCTTTTGGATGAAATGAAAGGCGCGAAAAATATCTCCGTTGCATCCATGACGAATATTTTCAGGGAATTTCTCGCGACAATCGTTCCGGATTTGGAACAGGGATTTTCAACAATGGCCGCCTGCGTTTCCGTTGCTCCGCTTCTGGGGCTTTTAGGGACCATTTCCGGAATGAACCGGATGTTTTCGGTAATTACCGACGTCGGTCTCGGCAGTCCCGGACTCATGGCGGGCGGCATCAGCGTGGCCTTGGAATCCGCCCTTACGGGACTTGCCGTTGCCGTGGCTTCGATGTTTTTGCATAATTTTCTCTTTAATAAGAAATCCGTTTGCGTGCAACGGCTCATGAAAGACGGCGAACAACTTGTCGCATGGGCCATGCGCGCGCGGGAAACGGATGGTAAAGGCGAAGTACCCCATGTTTGAACGCTACGGACTGATCGACCATGAGGCGCAAAAACCCGAAATTAATCTGGCGCCATTCGTCGATACCATCATGATCCTGCTCATTTTTTTCGTAGTGACCGCCAATCTCTACGTCGTAACGGGCGTTGATGTTTCAAAGCCAAAGGCGCAGTCCGCGCGCAGTGTTGGGCAAAAAGCCGTGATGATCGGGATCACGCGCGAAGGGACCATACATATTTATGGAAGGCAAGTTACCCTTGAGCGGTTGCAAAGCCTTATCGAACAGGAAGTTTCCAAAATGCCCGATTGTTCGGTTTTAATCGTTGCCGACCGTGAAGCTTCGGTGGGAAAAGCGGTCCAGGTAATGGACAAATGCGTGTTGGCCGGCGCGGCGAAAGTGTCCATTGCCGCGGAAAAAGAATGAGGTATACCATAACCAATGGCCTCGGCCGACAGGGCGAGAGATAGGGGCGGTATTCCAGTGCTTTCCACTATGGTGTCAAAGAGCGCTCGACTTCTCGCCGCCGGCATTATAAGCTTTTTATTGTTCACGTCCATTCCCTTGGTTCGCGGCATTTTCGGGCTTAAACGACCGGATCATAAGGCGATTGTGGAGCACCGTCGGATAATTGCCGAAATGGTCCGCACGCCGCCAACGAAAAATGTGACGCCCGTGAAAAACATGCGCCGGATTACAACGACTTCACCGGGGCGCATGGGATCGTCGGAACAAAACGGGCTAACGTTTAAAATTACCCCGGATTTAAGCGTGGAAGGAGGAGGGGGAGCGGGCGTTGCCATGCAGGGGCAGGAGCTCGAAGCAATGGTATTTGAGGAGGGGCAGACCGATGAAAACGTCGTGCCGCTCTTTGTTCCGTCAATTGCCTATCCGCAACGGGCCAAGGAAATGGGAATTCAAGGTACGCTTGAAGCGGTCATTACCATCGATCGTGACGGAAAGGTGATAAAAGTCGATATCGTGAAATCGCCTCACCCAAGCATCACTGAAGAGGCAAGGAAGATGATCGTGACATGGCGGTTCAAACCCGCGAAAATAAAAGGGATTCCGGTCAAGGTCAGGAGAATCCAGGATATTGAATTTAAACTGGACAACGAGTGAGAAAGAATAGTTAAATTGTTTTTATGTTCAGGAGGCATTCATGCATCGCAAAGCGACAATCATATTTCTAATATGCATCGCTCTCACGCCTATTTCATCGCGTGGCAAATCCATCGATTCCCTCTACAATTCCCTTATCTCCAATTTCGAATTTCTGCCCGAATACTATACGAAATTCGATCTCAGCACGTTCGCGTTCCATAAGAGCGCCTATTTCAAACAGCAGTACCTCGCGGAGTCGAATACCGGGCTTGAATTCATGTTTCTATCGTACCGTCAATTATTGTACTCCGTTTGGGACGCAAAGTTTAAAATCGGGCTTGGCGATATTCCGGGCAACAACGTTTTCAGCGTGTTGAATATTTATTTCAACATCAGTCCGACAATAGAACTAAGGTTGCCACATGTCAATACTGTAATCGGATTGGAACATCAATGCATTCATGAAGTAGACCGAAAAAATTACCATACCATTTACTGGAATGCGCCTTTTATAGCCATAGGCTCTAAAAATATGCGCGTGAACGAATACTGGATACCTCTTGCGGCGGAGAACGGATGGACCCTGAAAAATCGGCTGGGATGGTATGGCGCCTATGTGGATTATCTCAAGGACGGTTTCGGGTTAGTGCATCCTGAAAAGTTGAATGGTTTTAATCCGTATTCCCAGGAACTCAGGGCGGATGTACGTTATGCCTTTTACCGAAGGCATAGCTGGATAGTTACGGTTCACGAACAGCTCAAATTCGGTCATTATGACAAAACCGCGAACGTGATCGATCACGGCGGATTATATTGGCGGGAGGACATAGGATTCGAAAGCTTTTTCCGCAAAGGGAAACGCGGCGGGGCTTTGTACGTGAAGTATATCATGGACGATTTTCCGACGATAAAAGGCTATCCTGATCCCAATACCGGCATAAGTCCGGATTTGCCCGTTTTCAGCAAGGACAAATTGCTGGAAATCGGAGTTTCATTTTTTAATTAACGCCGAAAGCGGGATGGATTTTGAGATTAATACTCATCGGAATATTTTTCTTTGTTCTCGCTCATGATCGGACCCACGCCTCCCTTCTGGACGATGCAAACAAGTTGTATGGCGGCGGGAAAATCGCGGCAGCCTTGCCGTTGTATAAAAAAGCGGCCGTGTCGGGCGAAAATCCCACATTGTGCTATTTCAATCTCGCCAACGCGTATTACCGGCTCGATAGCATCGCCCAGGCCATCGTCTTTTACAAGGCCAGCCTCGTCGGCGCACCGGAATTCTTCAGAGGGCGTCTTAATCTCGCCATTGCCTATTACGCTCTTGACGAATTAGGGGAATGCATCGCATGCGCCACGCAGGCTCTGGACCTTGAACCCGGCAGCCAAAAGGCGCTCTTGACTCTTGCGGCGGCATATCGAAAGGCGGGCGCCTATCCCGAGGCCATCACCGCGTTCGAACGGTTGGCGCTGCTTGCGCCCGAAAGCGAGGAGCCGCCTCTGGCGCTGGGTCAAATGTACCGGGACCTCGATGATCCAAAGGAGTCTCTGCGATGGTTCGAGGCGTATCCGCAAAACGGGAAAAGCGCGGCTGCCGTCCTGCTGTGCCTCGCCGACATTTACGAATCAGAGAACGACCGAAGTCGGGCGCGGTACTATTGCGAAAAAGCTTTCCAAAAAGACACCACGAAACAGTGGATCTATTACCGGATGGTCACGATAGACGAAAAAACAGGCAATACCCTGGTTGCCTTCGAGGAATCCAAGCAAGGCGTTGATCGGTTTCCGCGCTTCGCCGAAATTGCCCTGCTTGCCGGGGCAATTGCCTTTAAACTTGAACGTTTTGAAGATGCCCGGTATTATTACCGCATTGCCGGGGAAAACGGCAGCGCCGGCGCGCTTATCGGATTGGAAAACGTCAGAACGCGTTTGGCGAATATCAGAGAAAAATAAGGTGATTTAAAAACAAACGCATGTCCGCGCATTAATCACTAAATAGTGTAATCCCGGATAGGCTGGGTTATAGCGAGTCGATGTCATGGACGGAAGATGACGACGCCTTCATACTGCGGCGTGGAATACCATGCATGCAAAAACCATACATACGAATCACCCGACCATCGGACTTTTAATTGAAGGGATTACGGGTCCCTATCAATCGGGTATATGGCCGGGCATCGTCGAACGGGCGCGGGAGCTGGGCATTCGCCTGCTGTGCTATTGCGGCGGGTCGCTTGATGTGTCGCCGCAAAATCCGTGGGAATATCAGCGGAATTCCCTTTTCGACCTCGCTGAAAAGGACCAACCCGACGGTTATATAATTTCAGGCTCCCTCGGCGGGTATATCGCGCGCGACCGGTTTGTCAAATTCGTCGAACGGTTTCGCGGACGTCCGGCCATTTCCCTTATTCCCATCATGGAAGACATTCCCTCCGTATACGTCGACAACCGCAAGGGAATGCGCGATCTGCTTACCCACTTGATTCATGACCATCACTACCGGTCCTTCGCCTTTATACGCGGTCCGCATGGGAATTTCGAGGCGGAGGAGCGGTTTCAAAGTTATAAGGAACTTCTTCGCCATTTCGGCGTCGCCTTTAACCCGGATACCGTCATTCAAGGCGACTTTACGCGGGAATGCGGGAAAAAAGCCGTCGAATATTTGTTAAGCCGCTCGTTGAAGGTGGACGCGATTATCGCGGCGGCGGATGAAATCGCCATCGGCGCGCTCCACGGGCTGCGTGAAAAAGGCATGCAAATTCCGGGCGACGTCGCCCTGGCGGGCTTTGACGATATTCCCGAAAGCGCTGTAACCTTCCCGCCCATTACTACTATACGTCAACCTATGCTTGAGTTAGGGAAAAAAGCGGTGGAATTAATAACGGAACTATTAAAAGGCGAAATAGTTCCTTCAACGACGGTTTTGGACGCCACGCTTACCATCAGGCAGTCATGCGGTTGCTTCAACCATCGATTGCCCCTGGAACCGAATGCCTTGCCCGATACGCGGAAATACAAAACGAAGGCCGCCGGTTCAAACGAGCACGATGTCCGGGAAATCCTTGACCGCGTCGATCCGGCCATTCGGGAGCAGGCGCGTAGCATCATCCGTTCCTTTTTAAAAGACGTTCATGCGTTGCAAAGCGTTTCATTTCTTATCGGATTGGATAAAATCGGTAGCGAGCCGGACGCTATTGCCGGGAAGTCGGAGGCTTGGAACGCCTTATTTTCGGAGCTGTGGCTTTTTGCGCGGAGGCGTTTCGAACGCACAAAAATGATGTTCGCGGAAGATCTGTTGCATGCTTCGGCCGCTATCCGCGTGGAATTGGAAAAACGCCTTCAGGGATTTCGGACGATCACCCTTATGCGTGAAAACCAAGCCGTGCGGTCTCTCGGACAAACCATCGCCAATTCCCTTGACATCGGCGTGCTCTTCACGACGATCGTCCGTCATTTTCCCCTCATGGGAATACGGACATTTTTCCTTTTGCTTTACGATGGTTCTTCAAAAACGGATGCCAACCTCCGGCTTAAACTCGCGTGTTTCAACGGAAAACCCATGGCGGCCGCCGCGCTGAGGCGGCTGAGCGGTCCCCTCATGTTTAAAATGCATGGAGAGGTCACCGTGGGTCATCCGCCCGTGCTCATTATCGAACCCCTCTATTTTCAAAAGGAACGTTTCGGCATGCTCGTTTTCGAGGCGGACGCGGGAGGAGGGGAGCTTTTTGATATCGTGACCGGCTATATAAGCGGCGCGCTGCACTCTACGTTCCTTGTTCAAAAAGTCAAGCATCAATCGACCATTCTCGGTAAAGCGAACAAGGAGTTGGCCCGGCTGCAAGTAAAGGAACACGCGTTTCTTGAAGCGATCAACCGCGAACTTGACCGGGGGAGGAGAATTCAAAAAGGATTCCTGCCGCAAACGTTGCCGCAGCCGAAAGGGTGGGAGATTGCCGCTTCGTTCGTGCCCGCGCGCGCGGTGAGCGGGGATTTTTACGACGCGTTCATGCTTGGCGAAAAGCATTTGGCGTTCGCTATCGCCGATGTCAGCGGCAAGGACGTGAGCGCCGCCCTCTTCATGGCGCTTATCTGCACGCTCATACGAATTCTTACCGAGCGGCTTTTCGCCGAAGGCGTCGACCCCCTCAACGCGGTTGGAATCATTAATGAATACGTGTTGGCCCATTATTCGCAGGCCAAGGACCGGCAAATGTATACGACGCTTTTTTTAGGCCTTATTGAAGTGGATGGGGGAGAGCTGCACTATTGCAATGCCGGACATTACCCGCCGGTAGTAGTCTCGGCGGGAAGCATACAAACGCACTTGCTTACAACGGGGCCCGCCCTCGGGCTCATTCCCGGCGTTGAATATAAAAAGGAAACCTCCGTCATACTTCCTCAAACGCTCCTGTTTGCCTATACCGACGGCGTTACCGATGCGCGCAGTCCTGACGGCGATCAATTCACCACGGCGCGAATGTTCGAAATCGTGAAACGCGAGGCCGCCTCCGCCTCGGAAAAGTTGACTCATATCGAAACAGCGCTTTCCGAGCATACGCGCGGGGCCGAACCTTCCGACGACATCACTATTCTGATCTTGCGCCGCCTCTAGATGGCTTTTCCGGCTTCCTGATTGTATTTTCAACGTATGAAAACACTAGGCATTTGTTTTGGAGCGACAACGATTCAATGTGTCAAGCTTTACCGCGATCCGGAATTCGTATCCGTTGAGCATGTTCAACGCCTTGCCCACGAAGGAAATCCCAAAAAAACATTTTTAGCGATGCTCGACGGCGTCGATGTCTTTGACCTGGATGCCGTTGCGGTAACCGGCAGGAATTTCCGCAACAGCGTGACGCTCACTTCTATTTCCGAGCCCGAGGCCATTGAATGCGGTTTGTCCGCCGAATACGGTGAAAAAGATAAGCCCGACGTCATTATCAGTTCGGGCGGTGAAACGCAATTGGTATATACCATCGGCCCGACGGGAACGATCGCCTCGGTACATTCGGGCAACAAGTGCGCGTCGGGCACGGGTGAGTTTTTTTTGCAACAAATCCGCCGCATGGGCCTGACGCTTGATGAGGCCGTGGAGCTGGCGCTCAAGGGAACTCCGCACAAAATCGCGGGGCGCTGCAGCGTGTTTTGTAAAAGCGATTGCACGCATGCGCTGAACAAAGGTGAACCGCGCGAGAATATCGTAGCCGGTTTGTGCGTCATGATGGCGGATAAATTATGCGAACTCATCAAGGCAATCCCATACCGCCGCGTGGCGATTATCGGAGGCGGCAGCCTCAATTCCGCCATGGTGTCGCTGCTGCGTCAGCGTTTCGGCGGGATCGATGTTCCCCGTTTGGGCGCAGCGTTTGAAGCCTACGGCGCGGCGATTTGGGCCTCCCAACATACATGCGCGCCGTTTCCTGAAGCCATCGATTCGGTATTCATCGGCGGCAGGCGGATCTTCGATCTTCACCCGTCGCTTAAGAACGCGCGGGATCTTGTTGAATTTAAGACCCAGCCGCGTGGGAAACTTATTGACGGCGATGAGTGTATTATAGGTCTGGACGTCGGGTCAACCACCACGAAAGCGGTTCTCATTAAAAAATCGGACGATTCGATTACCGCCTCGATCTATCTGCGTACCAACGGGAACCCCGTTGAGGCCTCAAAACAATGCTATGCCGCCATTGCCGAGCAAATAAACGGCGCTTCAATTGCCATCATAGGATTGGGCGTTACCGGTTCGGGAAGGCAGATTGCCGCGCTCCACGCTCTCACTTCATGCGTCATTAATGAAATCATCGCGCACGCCGCCGCGGCTGCGCATTTTGACGCCGACGTGGACACTATTTTCGAGATAGGCGGCCAGGACGCGAAATACACCTATCTTACCGCGGGAGTGCCGTCGGATTACGCGATGAACGAAGCGTGCAGCGCCGGGACCGGTTCATTTCTCGAGGAATCGGCGTATGAATCACTCAATGTTCCCATGGAGGCGATTGGCGATCTGGCGGTCGAGGCCTCGGCGCCGCCCAATTTTACCGATCAATGTTCCGCCTTCATATCAAGCGACGTAAAGCAGGCAAGCCAGCAAGGAATTGACAAAAGCGACATCGTGGCGGGACTCGTCTATTCCGTTTGCATGAATTACCTCAACCGGGTAAAAGGTTCGAGGGGCGTGGGCAAAAAAATATTCATGCAGGGCGGCGTATGTTACAACCGGGCGGTTCCCTATGCCATGGCTTCGCTCATTAAAACCCGGATAATCGTACCTCCCGACCCGGGTCTTATGGGCGCGTACGGCGTCGCGCTCGAGGTTTCGAAAAGGCTTTCGACGGGGCTTTTGCAGCCGTCCCGTTTCGATCTGGAGCGGCTCATCGAACGGCGGGCGGTGCGTGAAAACAGCTTCACGTGCGCCGGGGGCGCCGAAAAGTGCGACAGGAAATGCGAAATCCAACGGATGCGTATTGACGGATCAATATATCCTTTCGGAGGCGTTTGCAATAAGTATTACAATGCACGGCTGCACACGGAAGTGTCGTCGGGGGAGTTCGATTTAGTCGCCGTCCGGCAAAAAATACTTTTCGAGAAATACGGGATTTCCGACGGATTAGACGAGGGCGGAAACGACCGGCCCGCCAAAACGGTGGGAATTTCGCTCTCGTTTCTTACGCATTCCCTCTTTCCGCTCTATTCCCGTTTTTTCAACGGCATGGGCTTCAAGGTGATCCTGAGCGACGCCATCGACCCCAAGGGCATTGCCGGGAGCGAAGCGGCATTTTGTTTACCGGCGGAAATCAGTCACGGCAGTTTTTACAATTTACTGAAAAAGAATCTCGACTATATTTTTCTGCCGCACGTGATGCAATTGCCCGTTCCCAATGTTCCCACCTACAGCCGAACGTGCGTGTTCGTGCAAGGCGAACCTTACTACCTTCCGGCCACGTTTCGTCGGGAGATAGGCGAAACGCCCACGGTCATTCTATCGCCGATATTGAAAATGGAAACGGGGTATGAACGCGCGGAAGGCGAATTCGTAAAAATGGCGCAAACCATGGGTGTTACCGCGCCGCGGGCCAAGGAAGCGTTCTGGGCCGCCTGCGAAAAACAAAAGGCGTTCGATCATGAACTGCGCGAACATGGAAAGAGAGCCCTGGAATATCTGGACGCGCATCCGGAAACATTCGGGATAGCGCTCTTCGGCAGGCCGTATAACGCGTTTTCCAGGGAAGCGAACATGGGAATCGCTCATAAAGTCGCGTCGCGGGGATTTATGGTCATTCCTCACGACATGTTGCCCTCCGACGAGTATCCGGTGCATCACAAGATGTTTTGGGCCCAGGGCCAAAAGATCATGAAAACCGCGGCGCTGGTGCAAGGTCGCGAAAATGTCTTCGGTTTTTATATTACTAATTTCTCCTGCGGTCCCGATGCGTTCCTGCTCGGTTTTTTCCGAACTCTCATGGGTTCAAAACCGTCTCTCACCCTGGAGTTGGACCAGCACACCGCCGACGCGGGACTTGACACGCGCATCGAGGCGGCCCTTGATATAATGGCAAGCTTCCGGGCTACGCGCCGCGTCGCCGTTCCCCGGCGCGCGGTGCCCGCGTCCGCGCGCGTTGAATACGGAAAAAAACCCATGGTCATAGCCTCCGACGGCGCCCGCTATTCGCTCAACGATCCCCACGTCGAAGTTGTGCTTCCGTCAATGGGTCGTTACGGGACCGAGGCCGTGGCCGCGGTGCTGCGCGGCGCGGGAATCGACGCTCGCGCCTTGAGGATCGCCGATAAGGATGTTTTGCATGAAGGCAGAAAAAACGCTTCATGCAAGGAGTGTCTGCCGTATTTGGTAACGACGGGGTCGTTTTTAACCTACCTTAAGCATCGCAAAGATCATCAAAAGGTGACGCTCCTTTTTATGCCCACCGGCGGCGGGCCGTGCAGGCTGGGGCAGTATTGCGTGGCGCTGGATCAGGTAGTGCAAAACCACGATCTGAAAAATGTCGCGGTATTTACCCTTACCGATGAAAACGGGTACGCCGGATTGGGCAGCAGGAGGCTGTTAAAAGCATGGCAGGCTATTTTAGTAGCCGATATTTTCGGCGATATCCGCAGCATGCTTTCACAGGCGTCCGCGAACCGTTCACAGGCGCTCGTCGCGTTGGAAGCGTTGTGGAAGGAAGTTCTCATTTATTTTGAAGGAAGAACCTCGACCCGCTTCACTATCCTCCTGGAATTAATCGCTAAAAAACTATCCGCGCTTCCTCTCAAGAGGGACGTTCGAGGCGTGCCCGTCGTGTCGTTAATCGGAGAAATTTTCGTCAGGCGGGATGAGTTTTCCAGGAAAAACATCGTTGATTATCTTGAAGCGCACGGCTTCGCGGTAAGGGTCGCCCCCATCGCCGAATACATGTGCTACAGCAACCATATCGTCAACAGCGGATTGGGAGATCGGGAGTTTTCGCTCAAGGAACAACTGAAAATGCGAATTACCGCGCAGGTTCAGGAATGGTGGGAACGGAAAATCAAGCAGATCCTCGCGCAATCGGGACTTTACAAATTCGAAATGATCGACGTCGCTAAAACCATGGAAGGCGTGAAACATCTTGTCAATGAGAACTTCAGGGGCGAGGCGATACTGACCATCGGCCTTGGCCTTCGCGAAATCCTTGAAGACTCCTGCGGTGTCATTTCCATCGGTCCTTTCGGCTGCATGCCCTCCAGGATGGCCGAGGCGATTTTGAAAAAGGAGATGAACCCGACGGGAAAACGCCGGATGTTCGGCGCCGCGGTTTTCGAAAAAGACGAGACGAACGCGGAAGCCTATCCGTTTTTAGCCGTCGAAACCGATGGGACGCCGTTTCCGCTTCTCGTGGAGGCGAACCTTGAGGCATTCATCGTTCAGGCGCGCCGCTTGCATGAAAAGATCATGGCTGAAAAGCAACAATCCATGAGCCTCGCGGACCCCAACCCCATCATCTCGGCCGGATAGCCTTTTTCCTGTCGGCTCAATAGGAAATTAGGATTGATTTGCGTTTAAAACATTGACACTTTGAATGGCTTTCATGTAGAATTAGCTTAACGTGGCTTTTTGGGAAAAAACTTTAAAATGTGACGTGGATCACATTCGTGACAACGGCGGAATCGTATATTACTCTATACAATTACACAAAAGGAGGCGCCGATGAAAAAGATTAATAGGTTGATTCGCAGCGTCGGTTGGTTGGCCATGGGGCTTTATTGCGCAGGGTGTTTTACGAGCCCCAATCAACCGAAAACAGAGGACCCTAAAGTAGTCGTGCCTCCGGGCGACATCAAAGTGCCCTCGGATTCCGCGCACATCGCATCGCTTACCGATTCGCTTTTCGCGGTGCTTGTCAAACGCGTTCAGCAAGTAGGTAAAGCGCAGAACTATAACGAATATGCGGCGTTTGATTTTATTTCACTGCGGAATAATTTCAATTCGATCATCCTAAAGCAGTCAACGAGTCCCAAAGCGAATTTCGGTTTGATGGTTTCCGCCCTCCTGACCCTCAATACGAGCGCTACCATTAAAAAACTCGTGGATTCCCTGGACGTTTATGTCAATTCGCTCAGCGCGTGGTCGTCGTCGACCAATCCGACCCAACCGATACTGGCCAAGCGCGTTATGCGCAATGCGTATGCGACTCAAGGGATCATCGGTTTGGGAAAAGCGTTAGCGGTTAAAACGGGCGACATGGTTCGCGCGCAAACACAAAAACCATCCTACCCCTCGTTCGTAACCCAGGAATATATACAGAAAATAGCGGAAGAGGAAGTCGTACCCACGCTGGATATGATAATAACGGCCGCGCAGCGCCTTGAGCAGGCCGGCGACATGTCGATCAACCTTGTGATCGACGACAACGGCCAGCGAGACTCGTTTGATCTGGATAAAGGCGAAATTTACTCGGCGGACGCGCTTTGCCATCTGGTTCGGGCCTATCTGGGAATGTTCTGTACGTACGATATGAACCTCTACACGCCCGGTATGACCAATTATAGCTGGTACGACGACATTATCGGCAGCACGTCAAACGATAGTCTCATTATATTCCTCTCAGGCGACACTTTATATAATCTTAATAAATATGATAACGTCGGTTCGATGATCAACGTGGCGAAAATGTTCAAGTACAATCTTGAACGCACGGGATTCATGACCATCCGAAAGGCCAATCACGCGAAAGTAAAATCCGATCTTCTGGCCGTGGCGGATCTGGTAAAAACCGGTATTAAATACATCCGTAACGAAACGGACAATCAAGACAACGATATCATCAAAATGAGCTCAATAAACGACGCCGACCGCAGCCTGGTCGATTTTAAGTCGCAATTAGTCAACGACGGCATTTCCCCGGCCCTGGCCAACAAATTCGCCACCCCGGAGTCCATCGCCGACTTTGTAACGGAACTGCTTTCGGGTCCGTATACGTTCAACGAGACCATCGACAGCGCGCATGTCGATTTGACGGTGAACCTGGCCGCATGGTTCGATAATCCGGTAACGGACCTGAGGACCTTATTGCCGCGTTACAAATGGACAAATGATAATGCGTGGATCGTGACGGAACTGGATAACGCCTTTACCTCCACGACGCAGGGGTATAGCCCATGGAATAACGCCTTTTCCGTGTATCCCACCGCCACGACATTGGTCCGGATATCTCCGGCCCTTATCGACAGCATCAGGACATCGGTTTGGGGCGATGGAGAATCCATCTATTATTTGAATGCGTCGATCAATTACACGGCCTCTATTGATTCATCGGTCTATCTTGATCCATTACGGTTGGTTGATGACAACAATATCATGCTCACAAACGACCGGATCGACACGCTCATCAACCAAAAGCAATTTTTCCCTTATTTCACCGATTATACTTTTCACGGGGTATTTCCCGCTATGACGCGGCAAAAGTGGATTGATTTGATTTATCAATAATGTCAAGCGAAATAATCGTTGACCGCGAAAAAAATAAACCGCACGATTTAGGGCCGGTGATTCTTGCCGGCCTTATTGTTTTATTCGGCCTTTTCCAATCCGTGCACAGCGATGAGTATCTTCCGGTTCAAATGTTTTTCGGCGATGTTTTGCCTTCCATGGATAACGCGAAAAGCGTCCTTTGGTTTAATCCTTACGATACCGCCTCTTTTACGAATGCCTCAAACTCGTTTTCCTATAATGATTTCTATCATGCCGAAGCGCATGATCACGACCAAATCGTAGAATCCGAATGTTTGAAAGGTTCAGCGCTCTTAAAACGACGGACGTGGGCGCTTATGCCGTGGTGGAATATGAAAAGAGGGTTTGTTCGCAATTTCAACGCTCATGATTCTTATCTGTATGAGGGAACGCTTTCTTCGGAAAAGGCGGGGATTTCGGGATGGATCTCACGAGGACCATTGATGGCCGCGTACCATTGCGGATGGGATTTCGACAATACGATCGAGCCCACGTACGGGGAGGTTAAAAAGAATCCCACGCACGGCGGGCATATGAGTAAATTGTATGAACTGCACGGGGATTATTCCTTGACTATTGGTGGAACCTACGGCGGCGTTTTCGGCGCCTTCTATGCTTCTAAATCACTTCTTCCCCTGATTACCGCATCCGTTTCCAATAGGGACAATGGAGCGTCGGTTCCTTTCGGTTTTACTGCCGTTTGCAGAACGATCGGGGCACGGATTTCAGTCTCGCGTTCAATTGCCGACCTATGCCTCGATGCCGGGTATTCTAGGATTATTTCGGATTCCGCCGCTTCTGTCGGGAATACCATACCGGTAACCGTCGATGCCGATGTGTATCGCGGCAGTGTCGCATTAAGATTGCCTCAGGTCGCCTTTCAGCCGAATGTGGAAATTTCAATGTCTTCCGGCTACCCAAAACTTCGCGGTTTTGACGGGACCGGCGGCCCGATGTTTTTTTACCTTGATAAAAACTCTTTGGATATCGAATCCGTGGTGATAAACGGACGCTTTTGGCGAAAAATTCATGCCGGGTTGACCGCGGAGCATTTTTCTTTTTCCAGTGACGCGGCGGGCAGGTTGGATCCGTATTTGTTTTCGTCCATGTTGGTTTTCATGCCGACCAAGTATAAAATCGATTATTCGGATTTTACCTACGGCTCGTATGGCATGTATGTGCGGCGGAAACAACCGATCCTCGGTTTTTGGGACCTTGATGCCGTACTATCCGCTTCCCGTGTTCTGACGCGCGCCGTCGTGGACGCGCGGGAGTTCGATTTTTCGGAATTTTTCGGGATTCCGATAGTAAGGAATCCGACCCATACCGAACTGCTCAGGGATGACATTCTCTTACTACTGATCGGCTTGAAAAGCGCCTTTACGTATAAAAATATCGCGCTGCATGTCGATGTTCAACAGGCCTTGCCTATAGACTTGAAAAGTAACGGCAATGGCGGTGGTAATTCTCAATCGAACGCAACCATGTCCGCCGGGTCGATACGCGGCGGGACTCGCTACGGAATGTCGATTGATTTTATGCCTAAATGACCTCCAGCCGGTTTTTCGTTCTATTTCTCCACCGTCAACACAATCTTTTTCAAATCCTCGTTGCGCGATGAAGAACCGACCATGATTTCAAACTCTCCCGGCTCTACGATGAATTTCATCGAAGCATCGTAAAAAGAAAGTTTTTCCGGTGTGATATCGATGTTCACGGTCCTGCTTTCACCGGGTTTAAGCGTGACTCGCTTGAACCCTTTGAGCTCCTTGACGGGCCTTGTCACCGAGCTTACGCAATCGCGGATGTATAATTGCACGACCTCATCGCCGGAAACCTCGCCGGTATTTTTCACTTCAACGGAAACCGAGGTTGCTTCATTTTTACCAATACGCTGTTTCGCAAGCTTTGGCTCGCCCATCATGAACGTCGTGTAACTGAGGCCATAGCCGAAGGCGAATAGGGGCGCGGTACTGTCAAAAAGGAATCCCCTGCGTGCGGTCGGCTTATAATTGTAAAACGCCGGTATATGGCCCGCCGACCGTGGAATGGAGGCGGCCAATTTTCCGCCGGGATTCACATCGCCGAAAATCGCGGCGGCCGCGGCGGTTCCCGCTTCCTGGCCGCCATACCAGCAATCCAAAATTGCCGGAACATTGTCTTTTAGAAACCATATCGAATGCGGCCGCCCATGGAAGAGCGCGACAACTACCGGTTTGCCGAGGGCCAATATCCTTCGTGTCAATTCAACCTGGTTGCCCAAAAGATCCAGCGTAGGGCTGTCGCCCAAATGCTTCTCGTAATACGCCTCGCGGGAAGTTTCTTCATTGCCTCCCAGCGCGAGAATCACGACGTCGCATTTCCGCGCTGCTTCAATGGCTTGAAACATCCTTTTTTCCTCTTCCGCGGGGTCCGGCGGCTTGACTTCGTCCGTAAACCAACTTCCTCCCGGCTCGGTGATGCGGCATCCTTCGGCGTAGAGAATTTTAGAAGCGCCGTTGACGCGTTTTTTTATCCCCTCAAGAAGCGTTACGGGACCATTCGGCGCATCGCTATATCCGCCAAGGAGTACTTTATCGGCATTGGGGCCGATAACGCCGATGGTTTTATAACGGTCCACGCTTATCGGCAAAAGGCGTTTTTCATTTTTAAGCAATATCATCGTTTTATCGGCAACCTCGCGCGCAAGAAGCCGATTTTGCTCATTACCCGCCGTCAATTCGGCTTTTGAAGGGTCAACGTACGGTTTTTCGAATAGTCCCAGAAGGAATTTGACTTTAAGTAAACGCGTTACCGCGCTATCCAGAGCGGCGACCGGCGCTTTGTTTTGTTCAATGAGGGCTTTGAGCGCCGGATAGCATTTGCGATCGGGAAGTTCGATGTCCACGCCGGCCGTTATCGCCGTCTTGGCGGCCTCCGCGTCATCGCTTACCACGTGGTGACGCTCGTAGAGCTGTTGAATTCCATAGTAATCCGCCACGACGCATCCTTTAAACCCCCACTCCTTGCGAAGAATATCGGTGAGCATCCACCGATTGGCGTGCGACGGCACGCCGTCTATTTCATTGTAGGAGGCCATGACATTTTTCGCGTTCGCCTCAAGGATACATGTTTTAAACGGTGAAAGAAACACCTCGCGGATGATTCGCTCGGAATAATTGCCCGGACCGCCATTCATTCCCGATTCGGGTTGGCCATGGCCCGCCATGTGCTTGAGCGTTGCCGCTACATGATTGCCGTCGATTAATGGAGCGCTTCCTTGCAATCCCTTAACCGCGGCCACGCCCATACGGCCCACGAGATACGGATCTTCACCGAAGGTTTCCTCGAACCTGCCCCATCGCGCATCCCGCGCCACGTCAATGACCGGAGCGAGCGCCTGGTGAGCGCCACGACTGCGCATTTCAACGGCGGCTGCGCTGAAAAGCTTTTCGATAAGCGGTTCGTCCCACGAGCATGCCATTGCAATGGGCGCCGGAAAATTCGTACCGCCCCGCGCCATGTGTCCGTGAAGACATTCCTCGTGAAAAACCACGGGAATGCCCAGTCGCGTATTTTCAACGAAATAGCGCTGAATACTGTTTGTCAAGATCGCTTCCTCCCGCGGACCGCGATTGGGTTTTACGCCCGGATGAGCGCCTTCGCCGGGACGGCCGATCTGCCCGAGGCCATGAGGAAAATAACGGGCTGCTTTTTCCGGATCGAAGGCGAGCGTATCATTAAGGATAAGGGATTTTTCACCCCAAATACATTCTACCTGGGCGATTTTTTCGTCAAGGGTCATGCGGGAAAGAAGGTCGGCGGCGCGCGCATCAATCGGCGCGTTCGCGTCTTTATACATCGGTTTTCCCCCGGCGATTTCATCGCCGGGCGTCGCGTGAGTGACTATCATGCCCCAAACTCCCATCGTAAAAATGATACATGATTTCATATTCTTGAAACTCTCCGGCAAATGGAACGCATACTTTAGGAAAAATATAACTATTACTCCGCACGATTATCAAATTGAAATGAGCGGTTTCGCGGCTTGAGGACATGTATTTTTAGCAATGGCAATTTATTATGCACTATTGATATAATACTTTATTATAGGATTGGAGGGTCTACCGTGATTGTAGTAACGGGCGGAGCGGGGTTTATCGGCAGCGCTCTAGTATGGCGTCTCAATCAACGCAACCGCAACGATATCCTTATCGTCGATCATCTCGGAACGTCGGAAAAATGGCGAAACCTGTCGTCGCTTCGGTTCGCCGAGTATATTGACAAGAAAGACTTTATAGGCATGCTGGAAACGGGTTCGGTGGGGGAGGACATCGAGGCGGTGCTGCACATGGGCGCCTGTTCCTCGACCACGGAAACCGACGCTGATTATCTGATGGAAAACAATTACCGATATACCTTGCGCATTGCCCAGTGGCGGGAGCGTCACAAAAAAACGCGGTTCATCTACGCTTCCTCGGCCGCGACCTATGGAAACGGCGAACAAGGATACTCCGACGACGAACGATTGCTGCGTACGCTCGAGCCGATGAACATGTATGGCTACTCGAAGCACTTGTTCGATTGTGTTGCCTATGAAAAAGGGTGGCTCGGCGGAATCGTCGGGCTTAAGTTTTTTAACGTATTCGGGCCCAACGAAAACCACAAGGCGGACATGCGCAGCGTCATCAACAAGGCGTTCCCCCGCGTGCGCGACGAAGGCGTCATTCAGCTTTTCCAGTCGCACCGGCCCGACTACGGCAACGGGGAACAGCTACGGGATTTTATTTATGTAAAGGACGCCGTTGAAATGACGCTCTTTTTTCTCGATCATCCGGAAACAAACGGTATTTTCAACATCGGATCGGGTAAAGCGCGAACCTGGAACGACGTCGCGGCGGCCCTGTTCAAGGCCGCCGGTAAGGAACCTCATATCGAGTATACGCCCATGCCCTCCAACATACGCGGCAAATATCAATATCACACCCAGGCCGATCTTGGTAAACTGCGAAGGGCGGGCTGTTCACATACGTGCGGTTCCTTGGAAGAGACCGTTTTCGACTATGTTCATAAGTATTTGCGAACGAACTCGCTGTTAGCGAACCCGTTTTCACTGCGCAACGCATAAAGGACCGCTTACGTGCTTGATATTTCCGTTTCCCATACCCCGGATTGCATGAAAGCTTACCTCTATGTTTCGGACGCCGCGGGCGGCATCTATCCATCCGAATCGGAATTGTTCAAGGCGCTAGGCGAGCATGGCGTCGTAAGCGGCGTCAATGCCGGCACGCTTCAGGCGATGGTCGCCGAAAAGGCGTGCAATACCTATGTCGAAGTGGCGCAGGGCGCGCTCCCCGTACCCGGAACGCCGGGACGAATGGAAATTCTCGTTGATGTTTCGAGTAAGGGGATACCGCGAAAACTGGCCGACGGAAGGGTTGACCACCGCGATATCGGATATGTGGTGAATATCACGAAGGGAACGCCTCTTGTCAAGCATATTCCCCCGGTTCAGGGTACGGCCGGTCACACCGTGTTCAACAAGCCCATTGAGCCTTTGCCCGTGTCCGAGACGCCGATCATCCCCGGAAACGGAGCGGTCGCTTCGCCGGACGATCGCGACGTGTTGATCGCCGATATCGACGGCGCCATCGTGATCCATACCGACGGGAAAATCGAAGTTATTGACAATAAGGTTATTTCGGGAAACATCGATTATTCAACGGGTAATGTCAAGTTTTCGGGGAACCTGCGCGTTACCGGAACCGTGCGCGCGGGTTTCGAAATCGACGTCGAAGGGGATTGCTGCATCGGAGGTAATGTCGAGGACGCTAAAATCACCGGACAAGGGGATATTGAAATCGTCGGAGGCGCCATCGGATCCGCGAAAGGGGCGATCAAGTGCGGCGGCGCGCTCAAAGTCAGGCACATCGCGAATTTCAACGTGCAAGCGGGCGGCGACATCACCATCATGGAAGATGCGTTGCATTGCACGTTGTCCTCCGAGGGAAGCATCAGGGCTAAAAATATCGTCGGAGGATCGGTAGCCGCCTGGAAAACCGTGGAAACCGAAACCATCGGGACCGAAGCAGAACCCAAGACCATCGTGGACCTGGGAGGACGATTTCTGCTGATGCAAAGAAAATATACTTTACTTAAGGAACTTACGGCGTTAACGGGAGAAATCGGGTCCCTTATAGAAGGGATTTTCACGTTGACGCGGGACGAGATGGATACAACCGGGACATTGGCGGAATGCTCGCTAGCCCGGTTGGAAGCCTTGAAAAAAGACCATCGCCGGCGAAGAGATGCATGCGCGCGCGTGCAGACGGATATTGAAACATTGGACGCTAAAATCAAAAACAGCCCAATCCCGACTATCAAGGCGCAAACGGTTTATCCCAACACGATCATCAAATTCGGGACCAACGAAAAACCGGTTCGTGAAAAAATCATCCATGCCCGGATTACGGTTGACGGCGAAAAGATCTTTATTGGAAAATATTAATTCAGGCCGAAAGGCCGCGATGGAGACGGTTATGGTTGACGGGACATTAAAGAAACAACGATGGACGGCATGGGTCGTGGCGGCGCTGTTGGCCGCCATGGCAATTATCAATTATTGCGTAGCCGAAGAGACGGACGATTATATCCATTACCGTCTTGGCGTGAAATTTAAAAATGAAAACAATTTCGACCAGGCCGTTGAGGAATTCCGAAAGGTCTTGACGGCATATCCCGACAACTATAACGCATACATGCAATTGGCTGAAATACGAAAAAGCCAAAATTCATCCCGGCTGGAAATATTTAATTTAAAAAAAGCCTTAGCCTACAATCCGGGTTGGGGGAAAGCGCATATGATGCTAGCCGAGGCCTACGAGTCGGATAAGCAATTCCAGAACGCCATCATGGAACTTCAAATGTACGAGCAATCATGCGATCCGGCTGAACAGGATGGAGTGCAAAAACAAATCGATAAGCTGATGAAAAAGGCGCAGGGACAATCCCGCGCGGAGGCGCATGATAGCTCCGTATCCGGCTCTATTGCTTTGCCAAGTGATTCCGCGCGCGTGAAAAAAGCGGATAGCGGCGCGGCGCCGCGGCAAAAAGCCTCCGTAGCGCCCGCGATGATCGCTCATAAAGATCTCCGGCGGCCCGCGCCGGAGCCTCAAGGAAGCGCCGAGGCCATGCTGAAAAAAGCCGTAGCTCTTTACGAAGAGGGTAAAACGGAGGCGGCTCTTCCTTATGTAAAAAAAGCGCTGCTCATGCGCCCCCATTACGCGGAAGCGTATTTCTACGGCGGCCTGCTGCGGTATAAGCTCGGGCAGATCGATTTAGCTAAAATCAATTTTGCGAAATCGTTCGCGTTTCCAGCGGCGTCGATCGACGCGCATTTCTATTTAGGAAAAATATTCGGGACTGAAAAATATTACAAGGGCGCGGTGGAGGAACTCACGGCCTATGTCGCGAAAGCGGCCGATGGAAGTCAAAGGAAGGAAGCGTTGACACTACTGGCCGGGTATAAAAAAATCATCAATGATACCTCCGCGGTTCCTTTGCCGGCGCCACAGGCATCCGCGACGGCGGGCCCGGACGCCCCGGCGGCGCCGCCGGAGCGTGAAACCGACGTTCCCGAATCCGGATACGCTATCGTTGAAATGAGGATCGATTCCTTATTGACTATGCAGGTCGTCGATACGTTGACCGATCCGGGACGTGCTATGCTTAAGGGCGTTAATGAATTCAAGGCCGGACGATTTGACGATGCCGTAAAGGAATTTAAAAAGGTGATGGCATCCTATCCGGCGGCCGGGGTGGCTGCTCCGTGTACGTATAATATAGGCGTTTGCTATATGAAGCTTCGCCTTTTTCCCAATGCCGACAACCAATTCGACAACTTGTGCAACCGGTACGGAAATCATCCGCTGGCCGCGCAGAGCTTGTTTTTGAAGGCTTTCTCGTATTCCGAACGCGGCGATCTTACACGCTCCGAAAAAATGTTCAGGGAATTCATCCAAAGATACAGGAATCATGCGTGGACGGGTAAAGCCTATGAAAAACTGGGCGACGTCTATAGCGATCTGAAACAATCGAACAAGGCAATGGATGCATATTATCAGGCGGCCGGCAGGACAAAGGATTTCGCCGATCAAATAGTCGCCTATTTCAAATTGGGAGCCATTTGCTTTGAGGCGGGTAATCCCGAACGGGCGATCACTTCCTTTAAAAAGGCGATTGAAACCGGAGAATCGCGCAAGATTTTTTCACGCGTTCCGGATTCCTACTATAAAATCGCCGATTATAAATATCAGCAAAAAGACTACAAAACCGCGAATGAGTATTATCAAAAAGCGGTTCGAAAATATCCAACCTATCAGGAAACCCCATGGGGTCTTTTTCAACTAGGCAACATTTATAAAAATAATAGAAACTATTCGAAGGCGATTGCAATGTACAAGGAGCTTATCGCCGGCCATGCCGACGATTATTGGGCGAAGCAGGCGCGATGGAAATTGGACGACGCCGTTTGGGAAAACGAATACAAAACGATTTTACAATAGCAACCTACGGTTTCCAACCCTCGGAAGGTCCATGGACGATTCCATGATCGTTTCCATATTGTCGGATTCATACGCGCGGCAATTGTCGTGGTATGAAGAGCTGTCCCTGCTGGTGCAAAAAACATTGGGCCAATTGGCATTGTCGCGGGGGAGCGTTGGGGCGGTAATGGGAAGCTTCGAAAAAAAACAAAAAATCATCGCGATGATCGCCGATGAACGTGGGCGGATAAGCGCCGCTGCCGCCTTATGGCAGGAACGGAAGAGGAGCGCGGCGACGTCTCCGGCCATTATTGATCTCGAAGGACTTCTGGCGAAAACGGAATCGGCTATTAAGGAGTTCCTGGATGGCGAGGACCAATTAAAACGTTATGTGGAGCATGCGGCGCGTCAGGGAAGGTAAATCGTCAAAGAGGATTTCATGGCCTTGAACTTTTTCAAACGAACGAAACAATGACCACTTCAACGAAAAACCGGGAATTATCGCGGGAAGCATACGATGCGCTTCAATCGGCTTTTAATGATTTCCAGGTGCGCGCCGAAAAGCTCGGCGAAGCTTTTGATAAGATGCACAATGATTTTAAAAAAGTAAACGTGGAATTGGACAAAAAAAACGCCCAGTTGGCGGAGAGTTTGAAAAAACAGGAAGAAATGCAAATCTATCTGACCAGTATCCTCGAAAGCATGAATAATGGGGTGATCGGCATCGATGTCTCGGGGAGAGTAACCCATTTCAACCGCGCGGCGGCCGAAATAACGGGGTTTGGCCAGGAACGGATACTGGGCAAGCCTTACGCATCTCCGCTGGCGCGCGAAGGCGACGACGTTCCGACGTTGCTTGACGTATTACATTCCGGCAACGAACACCCCCGTGATGAAAAGGTACTATGGCGCCGTGACGGGCATCCCGTATCGGTGTGGTTTCAAACAGCGGTTTTAAAGGACCCGCGCGGACACGTACTTGGCGCTGTGGAGATTTTCAGCGATATTTCTAAAATCAAGGCGTTGGAAGAACAAATGCAGCATACCAAGACCATGGCCGCCCTTGGAGAAATGGCCGCGACGGTCGCCCATGAAATCAGAAATCCGCTCGGGGCGATGGGTATGTGGGCCGGGCTTTTGGAAAGAGACATGGGGCCGGAGGATGAACGAAGAAAGCTAGTCAACCGGATTTTGGAGGGGCTTTCGCGGCTTAATAGAATCGTATCCAATCTTCTCGTTTATTCAAGGCCCGTCAAGGCTCAGTTCAGAAATGTGTCGCTGCATCATCTCATGAGTGAAACGATCGATTTCGTTGAAATCGAAGCCGAGCGCCAAGGGCACGCCATAACGGTAAAAAAAAAATGGAACGCGGAGGAGGGGTGCGCGGTCCTTGCCGATCCCGAAAAAATCCAGCAAGTTATCATGAACCTGTGCATTAATGCCATTCAGGCCATGCCGGGAGGCGGTACGCTTTCGGTTGCCATCGACAAACCGAAAAAGCAAAACGCGGAATTCGCCTCTTTTTGCATTGCCGATACGGGAGTGGGCGTTGCGCCGGAGCATATCGACAAAATATTCGATCCCTTTTATACGACGAAGGAAAACGGGACGGGGCTTGGGCTGGCCATCGTGAAAAAAATCGTTGAATTTCATTCCGGGCATATCACCTTAAAAAGCGCGGTCGATAAGGGTACAACGGTTAAAGTCTACTTGCCCTTGGCGCGCGGCTGATACAAGCCCGTGAGCGGAGAAACGCATGGATAAAAAAAAGATCCTGGTCGTCGACGACGACGAATACATTCGCGAATCAATCAGTGAAACGCTGAAGCGCAAAGGGTATGAGGTAATCGGCGCCGAAAACGGCAAAACGGCTCTCGAACTTTTCCAGCGCGACTACTACGACATGGTGATTTCCGACATGAAAATGCCGGGAATGTCGGGCATGGAACTTCTTGATAAAATCAAGTTGCACGACCCGGACGTTCCGTTTTTAATCATCACCGCCTATGGAGCGATCGAAAGCGCGGTGGAGGCGATTAAGAAGGGCGCCTTCGATTTCATACAGAAAACACCGGGACTGCTCGAAGAGCTGGAGCTTCACGTTGAGCGCAACATCCAGTTCCGGCAATTGCTCAGGGAGAACAAGCGGCTTACGTCGGCCTTGAATAAACAATGGAATTACGTGGGAGCGTCGGCCGTCATGGAGGATATACGAACGTTGTCGAAAACCGTGGCGGAAAGCCGGTCGACGGTTCTTATTACGGGAGAATCGGGAACCGGTAAGGAGCTTATCGCGCGGTCGATTCATTTCATGAGTCCACGGCGAAACGGGCCTTTTGTAAAGGTAAATTGCGCCGCTCTTCCGGAAGGGCTTATCGAATCGGAACTGTTCGGCCATGAAAAAGGCGCGTTTACCGGCGCGCTCAACCGCAGGCTCGGTAAATTCGAACTTGCGTCGGGAGGCACGCTGCTGCTGGACGAAATAGGGGAAATGAGCACCGGCGTCCAGGCGAAATTGCTGCGCGTTTTGCAGGAGCGGGAAGTCAATAAAGTGGGGGGCGACGATCCGGTCGAAGTCGATATTCGCATCGTAGCCACCACAAACCGTGATCTCGACGAGGAAGTGCGCCGAGGCGCGTTCCGCGAAGATCTCTATTACCGGCTGAACGTTTTCCGGGTTCATTTGCCGCCGTTGCGGGAACGGAAGGACGATATTGACAAGCTGGTCGATCATTTTGTTAAGAAATACAATGAGGAAAACGGATTCAGCGTTCAGGGCGTCGAAGAGCAGTGCCTGGAAACGCTCAAACGGCATGATTGGCCGGGAAATATTCGGGAATTGGAGAATTTCGTGGAGCGAGCGGTAGTCCTGACGCGAAGCGGGACCATTAAAAAAGAAATGTTTTCTTTATCATGCCGACGTGGTACACTACATAACGGGGATTTCGCTTTTGTTCCGGGAATAACCATTGCCGACGCCGAAAAGGAACTGATCGTTCGAACGTTGGAACATTGCGGCCAAAATCGTACGAAAGCCGCGCAGATACTGGGAATATCGATCAGGACCCTGCGCAACAAATTAAACGAATACGGAATGATGAACCCACAAGGTGGATAAGAAACCGAAGGTTTGAATTTCCCACGCGATGTGCGTCGATAATTCAAACGCGGTTTCTAAAGAACATGAACCGGAATAGGAATCTGCCATGAAGAGACCTCAAATCAATTCCCTCGTATTCAAGACGGCGATTATTTATGTGTTCGTTACCATCCTCAACGTGTCGATATTCGTTCTCATGGTTTTTGAAAACCAACTCGACCTGATCGCGGAAAACGCGATAATGAACAGCCAGTTGAAGGCTTCCAATTTCAAATACCGCATCGACAACATCGTCGGCGGCGGCGGCGCCGATTTGAGCGTCATCAACCTGAACAAAATCATCCGCGAGGCCAATTCACTGGACATTTCCGATATCGCCGTCTTCAGCGAGGCGGGCAAGGTGTTCGTCGACATCGCCGAAAATCAACAAGTCAACCGTGCCGAAGCAACCCCCGACGAAATGAAAAACATCAACATGGCGATTACCAAACGCGGGTTCGAGGACAAGTTATTTTACCATGTTGTAAACAGAAAGACCAAACGGATCAGCCTCTATATTCCTTTTACCTACAAGGGGGATAAAACGGGCGTCGCATCGATGGTTCTGGTCATGAAGGATATAGACAAGCAAATGACGTATCTCTACCGTCAATGTTTCGTCATCGCGCTGCTCATAATCATCCTTCATGTGGCCTTCGCGATGTTGCTGTCGAAAATGATTTTGACGCCGCTCAGGAAACTCAACGAGGCCACCTTGCGCATCGCCCAGGGCGATCTGGCGATCCGCGTGCCCATCGTTCGCGACGATGAAATCGGCCGCTTGGCCTCTTCGTTCAACGAAATGAGCGTCGCCATCCAGCGTATGCGCGATGAGGCTCGCGGCGCGAACCCGTTGACCGGACTGCCGGGCAATATCACCATAGCCAAATACATCGATGAGTGCCTGATCAAGGGACGGATCATTTGCGTACTGTATTGCGACCTGGATAATTTCAAGGCCTACAACGATAAGTACGGTTTTACAAAAGGTGATGATGCGATACTGTATACGCGCGATTGCCTTTCCTCGGTCGGGAAACGAAAGGACATGAAGGACATTTTCGTGGGACACGAGGGTGGCGATGATTTCGTGGTCATTTGCGATTTCCCCTATTGGGAGGAATTCGCCAAGTCCTTCATTACGCTGTTCGACCGGGGCATTTATCAGTTCTATAACAGCGTGGACGCGCGAAACGGGTTTATTGAATCAGTCAATAGAAAAGGGGAGCGGCAGAGATTTCCCCTCATGAGCGTTTCGGTGGCGGTCGTATCGAATAAAACCCGTCCGTTCCATCGCCACGCCGAGATGATACAAATAGCGGCCGAAGTAAAGAAATACGTAAAAAGCATCGATGGGTCATGTTATGCCATAGACCGCCGTACCGGACCGGTCGGCGCTCAAACGGCCCCGACCAAAACGCCGGTAACCCTCACGCACATAGTATAAGTCTCGACGGTTGTACGCGCCGGCTACGAACCTATGAAAACCTTTTTTCAAATATTCCTCCTTGTCGGCCTTCTGGGCGTTCCGGTGTATTTCAATATCGGCCTTATCGACATACGGATGCGTGAAATGAGCTATCTTATCGGTAAAATAGCTGCGCAACAGGACGTTCCGATGTCGCTGGGCATCGTGGCCAAGTACGAACTCATCAAGCACCGGATGCTTTACGGCGAGCAAAACGCGGACAATTACGAACTCGAAGCGAAAATGCAGGCCCTTACCTCCGGCGACCAATTCAACAGGCAGGAAAACGTATGGCGGAAGCGGATCTACAACGTCCCGGTCCGGTTCGTCATTAACGCCATCAGATTGTCCTTAGGAAAGCCCATCATCAGCATGACGGAAGAGGATAAAATATTCAATGTTCTGGAAATCGGCTATTTTTGGGAACGAAACAGAAAATACCAGGAAGCGATCACCGTATACGGCCAGATCCTTGATAAACCAAACATTCAGCCCGACATCCAATCCGCGGTGATGATCCATAGGGCCTTTTGTCATTCGATGCTCAGCGAATACGAAGCGTCCAAACACATTTACGAACGCGTAATAAGCCAATTTCCCAACACCGACGCCGGCATACTTTCGTGGAAACTGTTGGATTTCATCCAATCCATGGAAAAACAACGTTCATCGGTGGAAAAGAAAAGCATGTCGGATTTTGATAAGGCGAAGCAGTTCTACCTTGTTATGGACTACCGGAATTCCGTTAAATTTTATTCGTTATTCCTTCAGGAAAACGCGGCCTCTCCCTTGAAATACGAGGCTCTTTTTTACAAAGGCCGGTCGCATGAGGAACTCGGCGAGGGCGAAGAGGCGATGATGACGTATCAACGCGTCATCAGGGACGACAAAACACGGCAATGGGCCAAGCAAGCGAATCGCCGTATGCTGATGATAGGGGAATTCTACGACCAGAAAAAACAGATCACCGATGAGGCGAAAAAACAGCTCGCAGCCTACCAGGATCAAAACTTCATCAACAACATTCAACGGTATGCGAGCATGGTATCGGAAAATTCGCTTCGCAGGGAGCTGATGAAGGACAACGCCCCCAGGGAGGAAAAAACGAAATCCGGCGACGATAGCCTTCTCAATATCATCAACATGATCGGCAGCCTGGATCTGACGGGGGAAAAAGAAGCAAAAAAACGCGAAGAGGTCGAAAAAATACGCACGGAATTGATCGCGCAGGGCAAGCTTTCGGAAGCGGAAGTAAAGGACCTCGAACGCCGGAAGGCGCTTGAAGAAAACCCATTCCGGCGTCCTAGCGCGCTCAAGGCCATTATCGACGAAAACGCCTCGCAACTTAAATACCTTTACAACCGTCGCCTGCGCGAAGGCGTTAAACTATCGGGGAAAATGGTGATCGAAATAGGGATCAGGCCCGACGGCGCGATAAAGACGGCCAAGATCGTTCGGTCAAGCATGGGCGACAAGACCTTCGAGGATGCAATTGTCAATCAAATTTTGCGCTGGAAGTTTAAATCCGTCATCGACAGCCTCGGTGACATGACCGTCAATTATCCGATTGAATTTTCGGAAGAAGAGTAGAATTCCTACCCCATCACCCTTCCGCAAATCCTCTCCGCCGCTTGCAGCATTTTCTTTTTATTACACCAGAGTCCCCAAAAAAACGCCTCGCCTTCAAGCGCCGTGGCGCCAAGCTCCTCAAGTTCGGCGGAAAGCTTTTTAAGGCCTCCTTTGGCGCCTGAGATCGATGTGGGAAAGCCGGAGGTGGTAAAACAGATCGTTTTCTTGCCTTTGAGGGAAGGGATTTCCTTGATGAACGCGAGCACGACGGGGGAGGCTGTAAAGGCCCAAATGGGGCCGCCGAGGATCAGCGCGTCGTAGGGGGTGATGTCAGGCATGTCGGTCCGTAGCGTAACGTTCTTCATCCGCGGCCCTACTTTGCCCACGGGTTGAATCAATTGGATATCGACGTCATTGCCTTTTTCACGCAACAGGTGGGTGATCGCCATGCCCATTGCCGAGCAATGACCGCTTTGGGAATGAATGAATATGCCGATGTTCATAGGACGCTCCTTATGGCAACGCGGGTATCGAATCGGGTTCGATGAACCGTGACGGTTTCAATTTCCGAAGTGAAAACCCGCTGATCGTATCGCTTTTAAAGATAACCGATGTGTCGCCGACGATTGTATACGTAAATGCCGACGGATCGAGATATTTTTGCGCGACATCCCGGATGTTTTGCAGGGTAAGGGCCTCAATTTTATGAGGATAGGTCGCGAAATGGTCAGACGGGCGTTTAAAATATTCATTGAGCGAGTAATTCTCCACGATGTCCTCGGGCGACCTGAACATTGAGGGGAATCCGTCAATAAGGATCTTTTTCGCATGTTCAAGCTCGTCTTGGGTTATACCGTCGGTTTTAATTCGTTGGACTTCCGCAAGCGATAAAGCGATAGCGCGGCAGGTTGATTCGCTTTTCGTATGGAATTCAACATAAAAGGTTCCCGGATAAAAATAGTTGGATTCGGCGTTGGAATAAATGGAATAAGTGAGCCCTTCATCCGAGCGGATGCGCGCGCCGAGCCGTGACGTAAAACTTTCACCGCCTAACACCATGTTAAGCACCGAAACCGCGTAATAATCGGGATTCGGGCGTTGCAGGAACGGCAGTCCCAGCTTGACGTAGCTTTGGGTGATGACTTTATTTACAAAAAGCATTTTTTGGATGGGATGCACGCGTACCGCCGGAAACAAAGAATCGGGGGGAGCGCCTTGCGACTTGGGAAAAACCGCCGACAATCGTTTGGCCATGGAATCCCTGGAAAACCTTCCCGATGCGGCGCAGAGCATGTTTTCGGTTTTGAATATTTTTTGATGAAGTTGTACAAGGTCATTCCGGGTAATCGCCCGCAGAGATTCAACCGTGGGCATCCTGCTGCTGACGCCGCCATACATGGCCTTTTCGTAGGCCGCGTGGAGTATGGGGCCCGGATTTTCGAAGCGGTGATAAACCTCTTCAACAAAGAGGTCAACGCTTTTTTTGACTTTTTTATCCTCGAACGCGGGTTGGAAAAGCATTTGATGAATGACGTCCAAGCAGAGGTCAAGGTATTCGGCGAGGCATGAGAAGCTGAACTGAAATTGGGTTTCTCCCGCGGAAATCTTGGCATGCACGGCATAGAGGTCGAGGAGCGCGTCAAGGGAATCGGACTGGTATTTCAGCGTGCCGCCCGTGCGCAGCAAGGCCGCCAGAACCGTGCAGAGGCCTTCCTTTCCCTTCGGATCGTTGAGGTTTCCATACTTGATATATCCGGAAATCGATACAAGCGGCAATATATTGTCTTCCGCGATGTAAATGATCAGCCCGTTGGAAAGAACGGCGCGGTATGGTTCGCCGCGTGGAACTTTCCAATCCAACGGTTTGAAGGGTATCTGCGCCGGACTGTCGGGTATTTTATCGCTTTTCGCGAAAACAAGGCAGCTATACAGCAATAAAAAGATTAAGGAAAAGGCGAGATTTTTTTGAGGCATAAATTATTTGCCTTTCTTTATATGCATTGGCGGTTGTTTTTCTTTTTCCAATGGCGCCCGTGGGATTTTGGGAAGTAATATTCCGATGACTTTATAGTCCGGTTTCAGGTACTTTGCCGCTATTTCAGGAATGTCAATGGCCCTGACCGACGTGATTTTGTCGGGGTATTCAAGCATGCCTTTCCAGTTTCCGAGCCTTTGGAACCAGGCCAAACGGTCCGACAGCCCCTCAAGGCTTTTCAAGTTGGACATAAACGACATCCGGATGCTGTTTTTAATACGTTCCATTTCCCGCGCCGATGGCGGGAATTTTGACGCCGTGGCTATTTCCTCAAGGAGAATCTTTTCCACGGCGGCGGGATCGGTCTCTTTTTTAAGCGCGGCCCATACCTGAAAATACCCGTTATGCAAACGAATGGCGTTGGAAGCGCCCGCGTCGACGCATAGGTTGTCCTTGGTGATGAGCCGGTTGTAGAGACGTCCGCTGCGTCCCGAGAGAACGCCTTCGAGAACCTCCAATTTGTAAAGATCATCGTTGGGGTATCCCGGCGTATGGAACATGATGTCGATGCGCGGTTCGGCGTTTTCGCGAACAATGAAACGCGTCTCGCCAAGAGGCGGCGGTTCCCGCGTGACCACTTCGTTTTTAGGCTCGGCGGCGCGGGGAATATGGCTGAAATAGGCATTGATGGATCTCATGGCAGCGTCGGGATCGATATTGCCCACGAGGACGATCAGGGCGTTGTCGGGCGTGTAGAATCGCCGGATGTGGTTGTAAAGTTTTTTAATGGTATACGCCTGAATATCGGACATCCAGCCGATGGTAGGCAAACGGTAGGGGTGCGCCATATAGAAAAGGGATTCGAGATACTGCTCATACCGGTTGGCCGGTTGGTTGTCATAGCGCATGCGGCGTTCTTCGGCTACAACATCGCGTTCACTGTAAAATTCCCGAAGCACCGGGCTCTGCATTCTGTCGGACTCGATCCAATAGAATAGTTCCACCTTATTTTTAGGGAGCGTAACGATATAGGCGGTCATATCGTCGGCAGTCCAGGCATTGAGGTTCGTGCCGCCGTTTCCGGCATAGATGTCCCATATTTCGTCTTTTTTGATGAATTCACGCTCGCTTTGCATGTAGCCGAATATTTCTTTTTTAAAGGCTTTATAGGCCGCATCCGTATCGCTCACGCCATTGTTATTGAGACGGCCGATCAATGCGTCAACCGAGTCGATTTTTGAAAGCCATTTTTGTTCCTTGGAAAAATCACTCGTTCCCAGCCGTTTCGTGCCCTTGAACATCATGTGTTCATACATGTGCGACAGTCCGGAAGTGCCGGGGCCTTCGTACATCGACCCAACGAAATAATAAAGACGGCACGAGACGACCGCGACGTTCGTGTCGGGCACGATAAGCACCTTCAGCCCGTTTGACAAAGAGTCGAAGCGCACCGGCACTTTGATTTCATAGGCAAGGCAGGGCAGGGATAAAAGAAGGACGACGAACGCCGCATGAAGGTATCGGTTCATGTAAACTCCCCGTAGTGGAAAACTAACCCAATCAAGATAAGAAATACGAAAATACTTAATGCTTTCAATGCGTTGTGCCTGTAATGAACGCATTGCGTTTTTTAGCGGCGTCGATAACCCCCTGCATGGCTTGCGCGTCCCATCCCGGAAGACGGGTAATGAAAAAAGTGTCATTGTGCAGCAAAGGATCATCGGCAAGCTCCGGAAAGCTTGAAACATAGCGCTCAAACAAGTTCGTATGGGGAACCGGTGAAAGGAATACCGGTTTGACTTTAACGGAAAGTGAAGAGACGAATTCAATTTCCCGTAGTACATCTTCCTGGGATTGGCCTGGAAGCCCCGCCATGACGTATACACCGACGGATGCGTTCGCGAAACCGCTTTCAAGCGCCATGCGGATTTTTTCGGCCAATTCCTCGCGTGACGCTTTTCCGGCGGTATCGCGGCTGTAGCGCGCATCGCCGCTTTCGTATCCGAACCGAAGAGTTTTAAAGCCGACGCGCTTCATGATGTCGAATATGACAGGGGATAACCACCGTATATGCAGGCCGTTGGGCGCGTGAAAATGAACATTCAAACCTCGCGCGAGAATGGATTCCATAAGGGGCATACAATGGCGATCCGGATCATAGAGCAGCGCATCGTCGAAAATAGCGAAATTTTGAACGCCAAATCGCGAGCGCAGATATTCGATTTCACCCACGACGACATCGGGATTTCGAACAAAGAACGTTTCCTGGAGAATGCGCGAAGCGCAATAGGAGCACGACATCGGACATCCTAATGACGATATCACCGGTCCATGATGAGCAAAAGTAAATTCTTGATATGCTTCATACAAGGATGGTTCCCATAACGTTGATTGTAAAGTTGCGACAATGGGTATTCCGGAATTTTTCAAGGAAGATTGAGAAAAAAGCGTTCCCGAAAAAACGTGCGCGTCCGGCAAGGAAGTTTTAATATGCGAAGGGATAAGTTTCGCGGAGATGCCGCCGATGACTATCGGCGTTTTTGGGAAATACTTATTAACGGTATGCGCTGTTTCGATGAGGCCGGGAAGCCAATAGGTCATGCCGCTGCCGATACAGATGAGGTCGGCGGCGGGAACGGAGGATAAAAATGATTCCAGCGCCTCACGCGGCCGTCCGTAGAGTTTATATCGGCGTTTTAAAGCGCTATAGACGGGTGGCTTGGGAAATTCCCTTTGTTCGAAATCCCCGGTATTGCAATATTTTTGCCTGGCATGCAACGGACGTTGCAGGCAATTGAAATAATGGACGATGAAACCATTATGCTTTAGCAAGGAAATAAGGAAATACAGTCCCGCCGGATGCATCCACTCATCGTAGAGCTTGAAGTCGGTTACCCAGGGATTTATAACCAACGCGGTTTTGGGCATTATTTAAAAAATTCATTGTACAAGGCGTTGACCGCTTTTTTCTCGTCGGACGCGTCAATGCCGAAAATGATGCTGATTTCGGAGCTTCCCTGGTTGCATAGTTTGATATTGACGCCCGCTTTCGACAGCGCGGCCGCGGCCTGCGACAATACGCCTATTTTATGCAGTAAACCTTCTCCAACCACCGCGACCAGGGCGATGCCGAATTCCACCTTGATATCGTCGGGCTTGAGACGGTCGTCGATGGCGCGGATGATATTGTTGACGTCTTCGGGTTTGAGCTGGTTTTGATCAAGAATAATAGAAATATTGTCAACGCCCGAGGGACAATGTTCGTAAGAAAGTCGCATTTCCTCGAAAATGGACAGCAACACTCTGCCGAAACCTTTTTCGCGGTTCATGAGGAATTTTTGCAAGGTAAAGCTGCAATAGCCTCCTCCGCTCGCGATCCCCGTTATGTCGCGCTGACTGGGAAGTTTTTCCGACACGATGAGCGTGCCGGAATTTTCGAGATTGAAGGTATTTCGCAACCTGATGGGTATTTTTTTTCGCATGACGGGGCGCACCGCCTCTTCATGCAATACGTTGAAACCGATATAGGAAAGCTCGCGCATTTCCCTATAGGTAAGGGCGGGAATTTGTATCGGTTTTTCAACGGTCGTCGGATTGGCGCTGAAAATGCCGTCGACGTCCGTCCAGTTTTCGTATTCAATCGCGTCAAGGGCTTCGGCGAGGATCGACCCGGTGAGGTCCGAGCCGCCTCTGCTGAACGTGGCCACGTCTCCCTCCTCGGTGACGCCGAAAAAACCCGGAAAAACCACGATCTGTTCGGAGCATATTTTTTTCAAGGCCGCGAGCCGCAAGGCGATTTCCTCGATGGGCTGGGCGTCTCCGAAAGCCGGCGTAACGAGCAGTCCGGCGTCTTTCGGGGATACATAGACGGCCTTTTTTCCCTGCACTATCAAATATTCGGCGAAAAGTCGCGCATTGACGTCTTCACCGCCTGCAACGACAAGGTCGCGGAATTTACCGGGATGTTCCTTGGGTGAGGAAAGACGGCGGTCGAAATCCTCGCACACCGAAGCGACGGCCTCCTTTTTAAGGCCCAGCGGCGTATAAATATCCAGAAAACGTTTCTTGACCTGGATCAATTCGTCGGAATAGTCATTGTTTTTCAGAGCCTTTTGCGTTGCCCTGATCAGCAGATCGGTTACCTTTATGGCGACTCCGGAGGCCTTGCCCGGCGCGGAAAGCACTACGCAACGCCGGTTTTGCTTAAGGTCGAGGATTTTCGCGATCTGCACGATGGTCGCGCTCGCGGAAACCGAACTCCCCCCGAATTTACACACGATGAATTCCATTTTTAATAACTCCGCTTGTTAAGGTATAGAATGCGATGATACGGCGCCGATGGTCGTCGGCCTCCGTCGTGGCCGGTCAGGAACCGGACCCTTGGGTAGTGCGATACAGCGTCGGCGTCTGACGCATATACCGCCGAAACGCCCTGGAAAACGAATTCCCGTTCGGATATCCGACCCGCGCCGCTATTTCAACGATGGGATATTTCTTTTCCTCCAGGAGATATTTCGCGTGTTCCATGCGAACGCCGGTAAGGTATTTATATAAGGTCTTCCCCGTTTCCTTCGTAAATAGAATGTTGAGATAATTGACGTCAACGCCGCATTCCCGCGCCAAATCGTCCTGACTGTGTAAATCCGTATAATGCACTTGCATGAAGTGCTTGGCCTTTTCCACCAGGCTCTTCGCCTTGTTTTCCGGGAATTGGCGTTCATTGACAACAAGGAGCCCCTTGCCGAAAAGCACGACGAGGATTTCCAATATGCGCGAAATCGAGGCAAGTCCCAGCAGTTCCTTTCCGTTGGCGATGACTCTGATGAGGTCGAACACCAGGTTCTCGAAATAAAGGCGGTCGTCGTTCTCCAAAACACGCTTGCCTTCGACTTCGGAATTCCAATAACACTTGGCCTGTTGCGAGGGCAGGAGCGAAAATTCCATTAAAAAACATTCGAAAGCCCCTTTTTGATGAAGGTAGCTGTGCCGTTCACCCAAATCCATGACGCCCAGTAGTCCGGGCCGCGCCGCGCCGAAGGAAGCGCGGGTGGCATTATGCAAAATACCATGGCCATCGACCTGATACCAGAGGCGGTAGCGGTTCTGTTGGAACCTTAACGCATTATCGTCCGAAGCGGCGGACATTGAAAGGTTGCGCAGATAGTCGATGGCGTGTATTTCAATCCTGATACGCGGCAATTCGACGATGACCGCGCCCTTGTCCGACCACTGTCGAAGCCCAACGAAGGTTTCCATACCCTTGAAATAAGGGTGGGGCATGAAAAGGGGAGGGTGAATTCGCGCAAGGATCTCATTGCGGGTGGAAAACATACGCCCAAAAATATATTGATCGCGCGGAAAGCTCAAGTAATGACGGAAATAGGGGTATTCAGTAATTTATTATTCCCTGACGGGCAATGATATATATTCAAAATTTCCATAAATACACTCCTTCCATCGGTGTCGTGACACAATGGCTTCCATAGCCTCGGACAATGCGCGATTCATCACGGAAGAAAATTCCTTGGGCCTCTACCTCAAGGAAATAAGCAAGAACAAGACACTTTCGTTCGCGGAAGAGGCGGATTTGGCGGTCCGCATCCGGGAAAGCGACCGCAAGGCGCTGGAACGATTAGTCAAGGCGAATCTGCGCTTTGTCGTCAGCGTCTCCAGGAACTACCAAAACCAGGGTTTACCTCTCGGCGATCTCATCAACGAGGGCAATCTGGGCCTTATCCGCGCGGCGAAACGTTTTGACGAAAAGAAAAACTTCAAATTCATTTCCTACGCGGTCTGGTGGATCAGGCAGGCCATCCTTCAGGCCCTGGCCGAGCAGTCGCGTATCATAAAACTGCCGCTCAACCGCGTGGGCACGATCCATAAAATAGGCAAGGCGCAATGCCGGCTCGAACAGAGGTTCCTCCGCATTCCCAATCTCGAGGAAATAGCCCTGGAGTTGAACATCGGCATCGGGGAAGTCCGCGACACGCTTAAAATCGGCAACAGCCACATGTCGCTCGACGCACCCTTGCAGAGCGGAGAGGATTCCAAGCTGATGGACCTGTTGCGCGATGACAAGCAGGAACAGGCCGATATTTCCATGATCGAGGTTTCCCTGCAGGAGGAAATCACCAAGACCCTCGCGACCCTTTCCGACCGCGAAAAAGAAGTCGTCAAGCTCTATTTCGGCATCGGGGAGGAAACCGCGCATACCCTCGATGAAATCGGCAAACATTTCAATCTGACCCGCGAGCGCGTGCGACAGATCAAAGAGAAAGCCATCCGCCGGTTAAAACATATCTCACGGAGCAAGCGTCTTAAATTGTACGGGGCGTAATGCGCACGGAATAAAATCCTCCAAAGGTGATTGCCGTCACATTTTTTTCTATCGTTGCAATATATATTAATTGAAGATGTTTACAGTAGGGTATTTCAACTTAATTTAAAAATTTTTAAAAAATGTGACGTACATCACAGATAAGGACAATGTCGGAATTTATTTTATGCATTGATAAGACCAAATGGTAAATAATGAATTTTCTCCCAGGGGGAACCATGCGTACGCGATCTTATTTCATTTCCATCTTCCTATTCCCACTTTTGACGATTTTTCTTTTTTCCTGTACAACCGTCCTTAATAATCCCTACGATAAATCCAACACAACCGTTACCTTTTTGGCAAAATCCTCCACGAATATCATAGACGATTACAGTATCGAGGATTCGGTGGGGAATGTTTTTTCCATTGGATTTTTCAGTAATCTTCTCATGAATCTTGATTCCGTACAATTTACACTTGCCGGAAGCGCAACGGATTCCGTCGTAAAAGTATTTAAGGATATTAAATCCCGTAATATCAACGACACACTTTGGGATTCAATGAGTTTTACGGATATCGGCACGAAAACAATTAAAGGAATCGCCTACGTCACGAACTATAAAACCATATCCGATTCACTTAAAATAATGATAATTCCCAAGCCTTTAAACCATAAACCCCATCTCACGGTGAATGGTCAACGGAGCATCCTTTCGGGGCAAACGTGTCTATTAACCTTATCAATAGATGACACGGACAATAATCAGAAAGATACGGTCATCTTATTGAAAAAACCTTCGGGTTCCAGCATAATCGGCAATCTGTTCTCATGGACCGCGCCCTCTGATTTTATCGGATACGACACGATCATTTTCATGTCGCGGGACAACGGATATCCGCCGATGTTTGACACGCAAAACGTAATAATCGGCGTAAGCGTACAAAACAAACCGCCGAAGTGGCAAAAGAACACGATCAATGAAGTGGGACGCCCGGGCGTTCCCATTGCCATCACCCTGTCCGACAAATGCGCGGACCCGGATAATGATGTCTTGATGTACTTACTTGTTTCCGGGGTGCCGGATGGCGATTCAATCGCGAATGCTTCTTCCAATCCGACCTATACCTTTACGCCGGGACCGGCTGATACCGGAGTGTTTTATGTGCGCATTGTTGCTAAGGACCCTAAGGATGCTTCCGATACCTTGACGCTTACTTTGAACATCCACGCTTTAAGCGTCCTGGATACTATTCCGCCCTTCATAACGCTTCTTTCTCCTTCGGAAAATTCAAGCATCAGTTCGAGCGCCTATCCCATTACCATTCGCTGCACGGACCCAAGCGGCGTAGCATCCGTACGATGTTCCATCGGCAACGATACTTTTCCTGTTTCGCATACCGATAGTATTTATACCGCCATAGCAAGCGGGCTGAAACAAGGCCTCTTTACAACTGTATCCTTCATTGCAATCGATGCATCAAGCCGGACGAACAGAGACACGTTTTATGTTCATGTAAAGTATGATTCAACCATGGCGGACAATGCGGGGCCTATAATCATTAAGAGAAGTGGACCTGTAACCAACGCAAGGACCGCTAATCCCAACGACACACTTGTGTATGCGATTACGGACCAAAGCGGCATAGATTCGGTTTATTGGACGCTTAACAAAGGCGCTTCGATTGTTTTGACCCCCGAAGCCAATGGACAATACAGCATTAAAGCGGTATTGAGTTCTTATCGTACGAATACGATCATTATTACGGCAACGGATAAATCTCCCGCCCATAATAAAAGTGGTGATACTACGGTGCTGGATTACAACGTTGCTCCCAAAGCCAACGATCAAAACCTTTCAACCAAGAAAAACACCGTGCTATCCATTACGCTCACCGCCGACCCTATTGATGGGGATACGCTGTCCGGTTGGGTCGTAGTTGCTCCGCCTACCAATGGCGATCTTTCGGGAGCCGCTCCGGCACTGACCTATACGCCGAAAACCGGATTTTTAGGGTCCGATAGCCTAAGTTTCACGGTTTCGGATGGAAAAAACACCAGCAATACGGCAAAAGTGAAAATCAATGTGTCCGATGTTTTGGTTGCCCCCGTTGCCGGAAAGACCATTGCCGATATTGTCGTCAACAAAGGCCAAGCCGCCGCCTTTGTCGCTACCGTTAATGTCGACGCCAATCCTTCCCCGGCTTTCTCATGGTTCAAGGATGGCGGATCAACATCCCTTTCGGCTAATCAAACCTACACCATCGCACAGACTTCTTATTCAGACCAAGGCAGATATCGGTATCTCGTCTCAAATTCGCAGGGCAAGGACACTTCGAATTTGATAGCCCTTACCGTTAAAGATATCACCAAGCCGGTTATTGTTCTTAAAGGCGCTAATCCGCAATTGATCCCTGTAGGAGTAACCTATTCCGAGCTTGGAGATTCAGCCTACGATGATAAAGATGGGGTTATTACTTCAAAAGTAGTTATCGATATTTCTAAAGTAAAAATTGCGCAAATCGGGACTTATCCGGTTACCTACGCGGTAAAAGACAGCGCAAGCAATATTGCAGATACCGTGACAAGGTCAGTGCAAATATTCGGAAATGCGCCGGCAATAACGAAATTCTCAGGAAACAAGGAAACTTGTATCAATGTCCCAGCGATATTCTCTGTTTCCGCTACGGGTTCGCAACCAATAAAATACCAATGGATGAAAGGGACCGCAGCTGCGCCCGGCACAAGCACCGATAGCGCCTACACGATAACCCCTCTATCAACGGCGGATGCGGGGAGTTTTTATTGCGTGGTGAGCAACGGAATCAGCCCCGATGCTCAAAGCCAGAACATGACTTTGAGCGTGGACAGCCCTCCGGCAATTACAGGCATAGCCGCTACTCCTTCCGCCATGCCGATTTGCGCGGGTACGCAAGTAGTATTTACGGTGACTGCCACCGGAACTGCCCCGTTCACCTATACCTGGAAAAAGAACGGCGTTGCTATTACCAATGCATCGAACAATGCCACGTATACAATTACCGCAGTTGCCGTTTCGGATAGCGGGCAATATTCGTGTACGGTTTCAAATGGTTGCAACCCGGCCGCGACAAGCGCAAATGTTCAGCTATTAATAAAAATGCCACCCATGATTTCCACGCCGGCGGCAAATGCCACTATTTCAAAAATTGTCGGCGATACGGTCACTTTGACAGTTGCCGCTTCCGGAACTGGGACTCTGACCTATCAATGGTATAAAGGTAGCGCGATGGTGGGAACTAATTCTTCCGCTTTTCCGATTAAGCCTGTTGCGCTAACAGACTCCGGCGCGTATACCTGTGTTGTTTCAAATGGATGCGGAAACGTGACCAGTAAAGTCATTACCGTGACGGTTGGTTCACGCCCGTCAATAACGACTCAGCCGCTTTCCCAAACTCTGTATCTTGGTCAGTCCACAACCTTTTCTGTTGTGGCGGTTAGCATCCCACAACCAACGTACCAATGGCGGAAAAATGGGACAGCCATCTATAACGCCACCAATGCTTCGTATACAATATCATCACCGGATGTAAGCGATAGTGGAAAGTATACCGTGACTGTGATCAACAGCACGGGGTCAGTGACAAGTGATACAGCGAGATTTTATGCGGGGATTAAAAGTATGGCAGCAGGATGGTCTCATAGCCTAATCCTTAAAACTGATGGAAGGATATGGGCTTGTGGGTATAATTCCTACGGCCAGCTTGGTGACGGAACAACGACCGATCATTCTACTCCCGTGCAGGTCATGAGTAATGTGCAAAGCATGGCAGCAGGAAATGGATTTAGCCTGATCCTTAAGAGGGATGGTATTCTTTGGGGGTGCGGGCATAATAATTCCGGCCAACTTGGCAATGGAACAACGATTGATTACTCTATCCCAGTGTTAATCATGGGCAGTGTGCAAAGCATGTCAGCCGGCAGTGAGTATTGCCTAATACTAAAGAGCAACGGTACACTTTGGGCATGTGGAAATAATGAGTATGGTCAGCTTGGTGATGGAACTACCACCAACCGTTCTTCACCTATCCAAGTTATGAGTAATGTGCAGAACATGGTAGCTGGAGGACGACACAGTCTGATTTTTAAAACCGATGGAACGCTCTGGATTTGTGGAAATAATATTGCCGGACAGCTTGGCGATGGAACCAATAATAGCTATTCTACACCGATACAGGTCACAGGTATAAGCAATTTGCAGAGAATGACAGCAGGATGGGCTCATACCTTTATCCAGAAAAGTGACAGCACGCTATGGGCATGTGGCTGGAATTTTGACGGACAGCTTGGTGATGGAACTACAACCGACCACTCTTCGCCCGTGCAGGTTATGAGCAATGCGCGATATACTGCTGCAGGATATGGTCACAGTCTAATCCTTAAAAACAACGGTACACTATGGGCATGCGGCTGGAATTATGCCGGACAGCTTGGTGATGGAACCACGACAGATCGTTATGAGCCTGTACGGGTTATGAACAATGTGCAAAGTATTGCTGCGGGAAATAGTTACAGCCTAATCCTTTTAACCGATGGCATTCTCGAAGCCTGCGGAGATAATACTTTCGGACAGCTTGGTGATGGAACTACAACTAACCGCTCTTCGCCTGTTAATATTTCGTTCTAACCACCATTTCGTATTTGGAATTTAGCCGACTGTGGTTAATTTAGTTAATAAAAGTATGACAAACAATAAAACATCTACATCGAAGAATCATAAGCTTAAAGGCATATGAATAAAAAATTTATAGTCCGGCAAGATATCCCTCGCGCATTTTTCTATTGTGGAATTATCGTGGCTATAACAGTTATTACTTTTTCCCCGTCGCTCAATAATGGCTTCACCAATTGGGATGATGATTATTATGTTGTTAACAATAGGGATATAACGGACATAACGCCAAACAATCTTACGAAGGTTTTTTCATCCAGTTATGTAAATAATTATCAACCGCTTACTATGCTTACATATATGGTTGAGTATCATTTTTTTCAATTAAACCCCGTTTTCTATCACTGCACTAGTTTGCTTCTTCATATCATAAACTGCCTTCTGGTTTTTGCGCTGATATACAGTTTGTCTGGAAAATATTCGGTGGGCATGCTTGTCGCTTTATTATTTGCCGTTCATCCGATGAGGGTTGAATCAGTGACTTGGATAGCTGAACGGAAAGACCTTCTATCAGCTTTTTTCTATTTTCTTTCTCTGTTGTCATATATCCGGTATTTGAAAAAAGAGGACCGTAAGTTTTATTATTTGTGTGGCCTCTCGCTTTTGTTTTCTTTGCTTTCCAAACCTATGGGGGTTAGCCAGCCTTTTATTTTGCTCTTAATTTATAATTTGAATAACGGAAGGATTAATAAAAAAGCGTTGGTCGAGACGATTCCCTTTTTAGCAATTGCCTCATTTTTTGTAGTATTAACCCTTTTTACTCAAAAAAATTCGGATACGATTTCGGAATATTCCCAACTCTCATTGCTTCAGCAGATTTGTATACCTTTTTATGGAATAATATTTTACTTAGTTAAATCTATTTTACCCTTACATCTTTGTGCTTTTTATCCCTTTCCATCTAAATTTGATAATGGCATGACTTTCAGACTGCTTGCATCTCCTTTTTTGGTGACTGGTGTCGCTTTTACAGTATATTATTTTCGCACTTATTCCCGGAAGTTGGTGTTCGGTTCATTATATTTCTTGATTACTATTTTGCCGGTGCTTCAAATTGTACATGTGGGGGATACCATGGTCGCCGAACGATATACTTATATTCCAATGATTGGCGTCTATTTTATTTTTGCGGTATTGTGCCAATTTTTATTTAAGGAAAAAATCGCGAAAAATATTTCAGCAAAACGTTTTCTGGTAGCTGTCGTCAGTATACTATTATTTATTTTTGCCTGCATGACTCACGAGCGATGCAAAGTGTGGAAAGACAGCATATCACTCTGGAGTGATATTATTGCTAAATTTCCTGTAGCGATCGCTTATACCAACCGCGCGGCAGCATATGGATACCAAGGCGACTATGACGATGCTATTGAAGATTTAAATCAGGCAATCGCGCTTAATCCAAAATACTCTGTAACATATTTTAACCGTGGAGCAGCTTATAAAGCAAAAGGCAATTATAAATATGCAATCGAAGATTTTAGTCAAGCGATCACTCTAAATCCGCAGGATTTTGAGGCATATTATAGGCGTGGAATATCTTATTATTATCAAAACGATTATAACCATGCTATCGAAGATTTTACTCACGTCATTAAGCTTAATCCGACATATTCGGAAGTGTATTATAACCTAGGGATTGCCAATAAGGCTAAAGGCGATATTTACAGAGCTTTAGGAGATTTTAAAAAAGCATGCAACCTAGGGTTTGACCTTGCCTGTAAGGCTTTATCAGGCAATTGATGTTTCCTTTCTTCATCAATCAAATTCTCAAAAAATGTTAACATCCGCTTCGAAAAACTATAAAGAAATAAATCAACCGCTACCACCAATTAAATGTATCCGTTCGGCCAACGCATATTGCCGAGCCGATCAGTGTGAACGATTTTTATTCCATTGGATAGGTACAAGGTCAGCGATATTTTTCGCGGGATAGCCGTTTAATTTCGGCAGAACATCGACGAAGTATTCGTAGGGATTAATGCCGTTGAGTTTGCAGGTAGCTACGAGAGAGTAGAACGTCGCGAGACGTTTGGCGCCTTCCGGAGATCCCGCAAAGAGCCAGTTTTTCCGTCCGAGGGCAACGGGGCGGATGGTGTTTTCAACGAGATTGTTATCGAGTGGCAGTCTTCCGTCTTGAAGAAAGTTGGTAAGCTGCCGCCAGTGATTAAGGGTATATGCCACGGCCTCAGCGAGCTTATTTTTCGGCAAGATCGGATGGCCTGGATTTGTCAGAAGTTCTTTGACAGCACTGAGCATGGGCACGCTTTTTTCATTGCGTAGCTCTGCCCGTTGAGTAAATGACAGTTCCTTTTGATCAGCCTCCCGCTCGATCTCATAGAGCTTGCCGATAAGCGTCAGCACGTGCTCGGCAAAAGGCGGATCGAGCGCCTTGTGCTCAAAAAACTTCCGTCGGGCATGCGCCCAGCACATGAGATGGACCAGGTTCTTTTTTTCAACGACCTGATTATATCCGGCATAGCCATCACTTAATAAATAGTTTCCTTTGTACTCTTTTAGAAAGTCGGTCGGGCCATCTCGACCGCGCGAGTCCTGAAACTCGAAGACGGCCAGTTTTCCGTCGCCGACATAGGGCCAAAGATATCCGAGCGCACATTTGTCTTTGACCGTATCATCCAGCACGTTCAATCTGGTTTCGTCGGCCTGGATTAAAAAAGAGTTTTCCAGCAACTGCCGATGCATCTCCCGATATACCGCCTGGAACTGAAAGTCGATCTGCGCAAGCCATCCGCACATGGTTGACCGATTGATGGCAATGTTGTATCGCTTGAACATCTGCTCAAGGCGATACAGCGGCAAGTGGTCGACGTGTTTACTGACGATGATATAGGCGAGCAGCCCCGGTCCGGCGAGTCCTTTATCGATGGGACGCGGCGGCAGGGCGGCAGCGGTGATTCCGGCGTCGGGATTGCAGGAACACGAACAAGCATACTTGGGACGGATATACTGGTTTACGAAAAAGACGGCGGGCTTATATTCGAGTTCTTCGGAAACATCCTCGCCGATCTTTTTCTTTTCTTTGCCGCAGCAGGCGCAGATTTTTTCAGCATCGGGCATGTCGATGATGTGCTTTTCGCGGTGCAGATCATCGGGAATGGGCTTGCGGCCATGGCCTTTGGGCTTTCGCCGCTCATAGGTAATGGTCTCTTTGGACTCGGCAAAGCCGGGGATTTTTGCCCCGGCGGTTTCGAAAAGGGCGTCAAGCGTCATTTGTTCTTCGGGGACGCTGGGCACGAACTTCTCGCGCTTCTGGCCGAAGACCATGCGTTTGAATTGAGCAAGTTCGTGCTGAAGGTATTTGATTTGCCGGGCCTGTTCGGTGCACAGAGCGGCAAGCTCTGCGGGGTCCGCGGGAATTTTGGGCACAATTGGAGTGAACGTTAACGGCATGCATTAATATACTACATGTCAATGTTATTGTCAAGTGATAAATAGATTGTTGTCATGGTTTTTGAAGACAATACCGTTTACGGCGGCGAGCGTTGGACAAGTCGATGCCTTCGAGCATGAGGGTCAGCTCCGGCAAACCCTGAGTACACGAGACAACACCGGCGTCTGTCTGAACGGGAAGCCGAAACGTGCCTGCTTCCAGACGCTTGTAGTAAAGACAATAGCCGCTGCGGTCCCAGAAGAGAATTTTTACCCGGTCCCGGTAGCGGTTGAGAAAAACGAACAAATGGCCGGACAACGGGTTTTGCCCGACGACGGCTGACACAAGCGCCGCGAGACCATCAAAACTCTTGCGCAAGTCGGTAGGCTGCAGGCAAATGAAAACCTGAACAACGGATGGCAGCGTGAACATGAGGAGCTACCGGGGCCGTAAAACCGAAAGGGTTCGCACGACGTGGCGCAAATAATCCGGCGTGCAGGAAAGAGGCATGCTGATCCGCGAACCGTTAGGCAGGGTCAAGTCGAATTTTTGTGCGTCAGGTGATTGCGCGGGCAAATGAAGAAATGAAACCGGAGCAAGAGGATGATTGTCGGAAAAATGTTTTTTCGACAACAGGCGTTTACGCCAATACCACCAGTTCGACGGGCTGATGTTTTCGCGCTTGCAGTAGGCTTTAATCGTCAGGCCGCTTCGGCGTTGAAGCTCCCGGTGTCGGCCCATCTGATCGGCGGTTCGTCTTGATACAACAGGTTCCGGCATACGCATCCTCCTTCGCGATGCATATAATATCGCTTAAGAGCGGCCGAAGGGAAAGATGGGTTTACAGAACGCTTACAATTAAATCATTAAATCTTGCATCGGTTCAGTCCTTGAAACAGGATTTGCTTTTAGGGTTGCTCTTATTTGTCGCAACATTTGCAGCATACCAGCCCGCTTGGAATGGCAAACCCCTATGGGATGATGATAAACACATTACACAAACCGACCTTCGATCGGTTAGCGGCTTAATACATATTTGGACGCAACTCAGCGCAACTCAGCAATATTATCCTTTAGTGCACAGTGTTTTTTGGTTGGAATATCATCTTTGGGGCGATTCACCGCTTGGCTACCATCTATTCAATATACTGTTGCACTTTTTTTCCGCATTATTATTAGTTTGCATCCTACGTTTTCTTATGATTCCGGGGGCGTGGTTCGTTGCCGCTATTTTCGCTCTGCATCCGGTGCACGTCGAATCCGTGGCTTGGATTTCAGAGCTGAAGAATACTATGTCCGGGGTCTTTTTTTTGTCCGCGGCATTGGCATATCTACATTTTAACCGGGATAAAAAAGGAATATTATATGTAATTGCCTTGGGACTTTTTATTCTAGGATTGATGTCAAAATCCGTTATTGCGACATTGCCGGCATCGTTGCTTGTAGTGTTCTGGTGGCAGCGTGGACGCGTAGATTGGAAAAATGAGGTACTACCATTAGTGCCGTTTTTTGTAATAGGAATCGCATACGGGATCTTTACCGCTTGGGTAGAGCGCAAGTTCATTGGAGCCGAAGGAAGCGATTTTACTTTTACAATTATTGAACGATGTCTTATTGCCGGCAGGGCGGTTTGGTTTTATCTGAGCAAAATAGCGTGGCCCATGAATTTGATTTTCATTTATCCACGCTGGAATGTTAATCAAGCCATATGGTGGCAGTATTTGTTTCCCTTGGCGACGTTGCTACTTAGCGTGTTTTTATGGATACTTCGGAAGCATTGGCGCGCGCCTCTCGCGGCAATGCTTTACTTTGCCATAACGCTATTTCCTGCCCTGGGTTTTTTTAATGTTTATCCTTTCCGTTACTCCTTCGTGGCAGACCATTTCCAGTATCTTGCTTTCATAGGCCCCGTCGTTTTATTCGTCGGCATGGGATCAGCAATCTCCGTATTAAAGGGACGAGCTCGGGTATTTATTTGCATTATGGTACTTTTAATCCTCGGCTTTCTAACGTGGCGGCAAAGCAGGTTGTATGTGGACATTGAGGGATTTTATCGGACTATTATCAGTAAAAATCCCAATTGCTATATGGCATATAATAATCTAGGCGTACTTAGGATAAAGGAGGGGAGTATTGGCGAGGCAATCTCCCTTTTCCGGAAGTCGCTGGAAATTAAAATCAATAGCGAATCACATTATAATCTTGGCAAGGCACTATCGCAGAACGGTCGAACCAACGAGGCTATTGATCATTATCAAAAGGCCTTGGAAATCAATCCAAACCATTCCCAAGCTCATAACAACCTCGGCAACATATTTCTCCAAATAGGGCGGAGAGGCGAGGCCATTTTACAATTTCGGAAAGCCTTGGAAATCAATCCGAACTATTCTGAAGCTCATAATAACCTCGGCAATGCTTTAATCCAAACCGGGCAAAAAGGCGAAGCAATCTCCCATTTTCAGAAGGCTCTGGAAATCAATCCAAATTACGCGGAACCGCACAATAACCTTGGTAATGTATTATTTCAAACCGGGCAAAGAAGCGAAGCCATTACCCATTTCCATAGGGCTTTGGAAATTAATCCGAATTATGCGGAAGCCTATAACAATCTCGGCAATGCCCTATTTCAAACAGGTCACGTTGAGGAAGCTATCGCCAATTTTAGCAAAGCTCTGGAAATCAATCCTGACAAAATCAGCACACTTAAAAATCTTGCTATTGCTTATGTGAGAATAGGAAAAATAAATGATGCGATACCTCTAGTTGAAAAGGCCCTTGCCTTGGCGAAATATAATGGCGACGAAGCATTAGCAAGGGAAATTAAGGTAAACCTTGAACAGCTCATTGAAATGAGCTGTTCAGTTCAACGTGCCCCAAAATAGCGGCGTGTAAAGTTTAATAGCATGGAAGAATAGCCCATGGCCCCATTGTTATTTTAAATTATTTACCGGTCATTTGCCGAAGGCGGAGTTCTTACCTACCCGTTAATATAATAATGACACTATGGCGCGGTAGCTATGAAAAAAATCCTCCAAATGTGACCGCCGTCACATCCTTTTCTATAATCGCAATATATATTAATTGAAGATGTTTACAGTAGGGTATTTCAACTTTTCCTAAGCGAGATTCAACATGGCCCCCAAAGAATGGCACGACATCAACGACGCGGGGTTTTGGCACAGGCCGAAACCGGCCGAGGCCGACGCCACGAGAACGGTGTATGTTCCTTTGCCGGAGCCCGTAAAAGGACCATTGGTAAAATTATC